>JAEEGH010004773.1_pt1 | contig 34503 bp, 24 predicted proteins | sample 9134181 | NCBI WGS metagenome assembly JAEEGH01 (sample SAMN16246544, study PRJNA631951) | gut metagenome | biome: gut microbiome; feature: rumen; material: DP-attached | host: Bos | place: Iran: Karaj | collected 2018-10
TTCATTCCAACATCGCCCAATTCCCCCTGAGCCTGCGTTGCACTAAATATAGTTTTTGGTGTCCGCCCATAAAATACCTTTTTCAAAATTGTCCAGACATGAGAAAGACACATGCTAATAAAAGATGCGAGTCTTTGCATATTAGGAAAACGAAATATTCTTGCGAAGTGAAAACCATAGGCCGGTAGGCCCTGGCAGGGGCTGGTGTGGCCTAAAATATCAGTAGGGCAAGGCAAGGCCCAAGGCCGGAAGGTGGCTAAAATGGAGAGGATAGTGGGGCCTGTTGGATTTATGAACATGCAGTAACAATTTCTCTAAAGAATGTTCACATTTGAATGATAGAATATTATAACTCAAAGAGCAACTTTAGGGGATTTACGATGGGAAAAGGGCAGGAAACTCACATTTTCAGAGATGAATTAACGGGGTTGCTGGAAAAGCAAACCTTTTATAATTGTAGTCAAGAATTGATCGACACCATGGATGGCGAAAGTGACTATGCCTTTGTCTTTTTTGACGTGGAAAATTTTAAGCTGTATAACGATAATTACGGCTATGAGAGCGGTGACTTGCTGTTGAAGGAGGTTGCCGAAATTATAAATGATGTATTTGAGAGGCAATTGGTTTCTAGGTTTACAGGAGATCATTTTGCGGTTTTTACAAAGACAGTTCAGATAGTGCCAAGTATTAAGCAGATTCGCACACGCATAAAGGAAAATCAGCGAAATGTTAATCTGGAGCTGAAGGCAGGTATCTTTGTGGTAAAGGATAAATCCTTGGTGGCCATGAAGTGCTGTGACCGTGCAAGAACTGCTTGCGCCAGCATCAAGAAGCGATATGATCGGGAGTATTGTTTCTATGATGATGAGTTGGATGGCGCTATTCTTCGTAAACAATTCATTTTAGATCATCTTGATGAAGCAATTGAAAAGGGTTATATCCAGGTGTACTATCAGCCGATGGTTCGTACACTTACGGGTAAGCTGTGCTCTTGGGAGGCCCTGGTACGTTGGATTGATCCAGTTAAAGGCACAATTTATCCAAATGATTTTATTCCGGTGCTGGAAGAGTATAGACGTATTACCCAGATTGACCAGTTCGTAATAGAACAGGTGATTAAGAATATTACCCAGTGTATTCAGGAGGGAAGGGAGATTGTACCTGTTTCTGTGAATCTGTCAAGATTGGACTTCGAGGCGCTGGACATTACATCTTTCGTTGATTCCCTAATGGAAAAATATCAGTGCCCTAAGTATATGTGCCATTTTGAGATTACAGAGAGTGTTATTACAGATAATCCGGCACTTATTAAGTCACAGGTAAAGAAGCTTAAGCAAAATGGTTTTTCCGTTTGGATGGACGATTTTGGAAGTGGCTATTCTTCCTTGAATACTTTAAAGAACTTTGAGTTTGATGTTGTCAAAATCGATATGGAGTTCTTGAGGGATTTCGATGAAACTAACCACGGAAAGATAATCCTAAGGCACGTTATTTCTCTTGTTAAGAATCTGGGAATGCATACGCTTATCGAGGGTGTTGAGACTAGGGAACAGTATGAATTTGTGAAAGCACTGGGCTGTGAGATAGTCCAGGGATACCTTATAGGTCGTCCTATGCCTTTTATAGAAAGCGTTGAATATGTAGCGTCGGAAGGTATAGAGAGTGAGGATAATGAGGCTAGATTGTTTTATAACGCTATAGGCAAAATTGATGTGCTTCGACAGAATCCACTGCAAAATATTGGTACCGATTTGACCAAGAATCCATTGCCACTTTCTATTGGAATTGTAAAAGACCATAAGTGGAAATTTATCTATACCAATGCGGGCTATAGAAATGAAATGCTGATTAATGGCGACACAGATAATGAATCTGCAGAAGCTATGATGAATAATAGTGATAAATGGGAGCGCTATGGGCATTTCTGGGATATGTGTGAGAAAAGTAAGGAAAGCCATCAGCAGGAGACCATGGATTTTGTGGAGAAGGGCAGAATTGTCAATCTAAAAATCCGCCATATTGCAGAGGATACCATTGGTGGTATAGATGCATACTTGCTTTCAATGCGCACCGTTTCTAGATTTGTAGATAAAGACTTAGATGAAAAGATGAACATTATCACCAAGGGAATGCTCTCGTTGTACGAGTGTATTGATTTATTTGGAATTACTGAGAATTATTTCGAGAATGTGTATCTTGAAAATAATCGACTTCATCTAAAAAATAAGAATAAAGTACCAAGAGAAGTTATTAATGAGCTTGCTAGTAAACGAATTTATTCTGAGGATAGGGAACGATTCCTGTCCTATATGAATATTGACACTATAGAAGAACGATTAACAAATACCAAAAATAGAAAAGCCATAAGCTTGTTTAGAGTTGTAGATGGTGAAGGATCTTATAAATGGAAAACAGTTTCCCTGTCACTTATAAATCTTGGGGGAAATCTGTCAATGCTTGTGTGCGTATCAATGGTGGATGACTTCATTAGTAGGTCAATTGAAGCAGAGTTGGCCGACGGCTACAGTGCAGACGTAATCCTAGGTGAGAGCCATAATATCATCGCGAGTGTCCTCAGATTGACCCCTATAGGCATTTTCTGGAAGGATACTGAACGCAGGTTTTTGGGTGCAAACAAAATGTTCCTAGATTACTATGGTTTTAATTCAGTGGACGCAATACTTGGTAAAACTGATGAGGATATGGGCTGGCATATTAACCCAGAACCGTTCAGGTCAATAGAATTAGACGTAATTCATAATGGCAAAATTATTAAGGATGTCGCTGGAGAATGCATCGTTAAGGGTGAAGTAAGAGATATTGTGGCAACGAAAATGCCATTTGTCATCGATGGTGAATTAATTGGTCTAATTGGCTTCTTTAAGGATGTGACTGATGAGAATGTTGAAAAGAAGAAGCTTAAAAAGATATCTAGAACTGACGAGTTAACCGGTGTTTATAATAGGCGAGGTTTCAACGATATCATTGGTCGTTATGAGGAGCAGTACAAAGAGGACGGCATGGACTTTGCTCTGTTCTTGGTAGACATAGATAAATTTAAGCAGATTAATGATATTTATGGCCATGATTTTGGTGATGTAATATTAAAAGCGGTAAGTGAGCGCCTTCGTATTGTGGCATCAGAGAATAGCTTGGTATTTAGATTTGGTGGCGATGAATTTATTATTCTTCACATGTTCCAAAATATGCAGGAAAATGAAGACATAATGCAGGATATCGCTCATCAGGTTTCAACAATTAAAATGGTAGACCACGTGGAGGTCAAATTAAGGCTCTCTGTGGGCATGGCTGTCTACTCAGAAGTGAATGATATCGGTCTGCTTTTAGATGAGGCAGATAAGAGAATGTACACGGACAAAAGTAATCACAAAAAGTGAAATGTTTAGGGAGATCAAGTTGGTCTCCCTATATTTAGTGATTTTTATTGAATGAAATACACAAAAGTGAGCATCGAGAAATGTGAATAGTGACGGAATTTGCTCTCCGATGATTTTATTTGATTGAATATGATTGTTAGTGATTAAAAATGATGTTATATTTTGATTACAACAATCATAAATAATCAAAAAGTTTGTTTTCTAATCAAGAAAAACAAAAGTTGTAATATCAATTGTTGGGGGGATGACTGAATGCTTACTGAAGAAAGACGGTCCAAAATTGTTGAAATAGTCAATTCTAAAAAGGCGGTTTCTGTTAATGAGTTAGTGGAAATTTTAGATACTTCCGCAGCTACTATCAGAAGAGATATTAATGCTCTTAACGCGTCAAAGCAGTTGATAAAGGTTTTCGGCGGTGCAACTGCCATGAGTTCTCTTGATGTTAATACAAAAGAGGACACAGTTTCACTAAAGGCACTTAAGAACGTCAATGAAAAGGATAACATTAGCAAATACGCAGCTAATCTTATTCAGGATAATGATTTTGTTTACATCGATGCAGGTACCACAACCTTAGCGATGATTGATTACATTGATAATTACAAAGCAAAATACATTACCAACGGTGTCGTTCACGCAAAGAAGCTTATCGACAAAGGCCTTGAGACTATCATGATTGGTGGACGACTTAAAAAATCTACAGAGGCGGTGGTAGGTCCGGACTGTGTAGAGATTATTAAGAAATACCACTTTACCAAAGCCTTCATGGGAACTAATGGCATCTCAATCAGAGCAGGCTTCACCACACCAGACGTGGACGAAGCAATGATCAAAACAGAAGCTATTAGACATGCATACATGGCATACGTTCTTGCAGACCATACCAAGTTCGATCAAATCAATTCGGTAACATTCGCAGAGATTAATGATTGCTGCATTATAACAGACAAACTCGCATCAAAGGATTATACAAACCATACAGTTGTTAAAATCTGCGGGGAATAGAGCAACAGACAAAGCGATATGGAGGAAAAAGAATGATTTATACAGTTACATTTAACCCAGCACTTGATTATGTAGTACGAATGGACGGCGACCTTTTACCAGGTATGACAAACCGCTCAGCTAGTGAGGAGTACTATTTCGGAGGAAAGGGCATTAATGTATCTATGGTTCTTGCAGAGCTTGGACTTAAGAGCACAGCTCTTGGATTTATTGCAGGCTTTACAGGACACGCCATTGATGACGGAGTAAAGGCTCAGGGAATCGATACAGATTTTATCGAGCTCAAAGAAGGAATTTCTCGAATCAACGTTAAGCTTAAGGGCACAGAGGAAACTGAGATTAACGCTCAGGGACCAAAGATTGACGAGGCTTCACAGCAGGCACTTTTCGACAAGCTTTCACAGTTAGTAGAGGGTGATGTACTTATCCTTGCTGGTTCAATTCCAAATTCACTTCCAGATGACGTATATGAAAAAATTCTTTCTATGCTTCAGGGCAAGGGAATACAGTTCGTTGTTGATGCAACAAAGGACTTACTTACAAACGTACTTAAGTATCATCCATTCCTTATCAAGCCAAACAATTTTGAGCTTGGTGAGATTGTTGGCAAGGTACTTACATCAGATGATGAAATATATGAGGGAGCTCTTGAGCTTCAAAAGATGGGTGCTAGAAACGTACTCATTTCCATGGCAGGTGCAGGCGCAATGCTTGTAGATGAAGAGGGCAAGAGATACCGCATTGGAGTTCCTAGCGGAACAGTTAGAAACTCAGTAGGTGCAGGAGATTCCATGGTGGCAGGCTTCGTGGCAGGATACATGAAGACAAAGAATTATGAGACTGCTCTTAAAATGGGAACTGCAGCAGGATCGGCAACAGCTTTTTCAGACGGACTTGCAAAAGCTGCTGATATAGAAACATTATTAAAAACATTGTAGGAGGGAATATGAGAATTTCAGAGTTTATTGATCCTAGGGGGATCCAATTAAACGTAGCTTTGGCAGACCAAAACGAAGCTATTGACAAGCTTATCGCTCTTCATGAGTCAGTAGGCAATTTAAAGGATGCGGCAGCATTCAAGGAGGCTATCTTAGCACGTGAGGCTAAGGGCTCTACTGCAATTGGAAACGGTATTGCTGTTCCACACGGCAAGTCCGCAGCAGTTGCAAAGGCAGGTCTTGTTGGAATCACATGTCCAGCAGGAGTAGATTACAAGGCTATGGATGGAAATCCAAGCGACTTATTATTCATGATTGCAGCTCCAGAGGGCGGCGCAGATACTCATCTTGAGGTTCTTGCAAAGCTTATGACAATTCTCATGGACCCTGCATTCTGCAAGAAGTTAGTTGGGGCAACTTCAGTAGATGAATTCTTAAGACTTATCGATGAGAAAGAAGCAGAGAAGGATGCCAGCCAGGCAGCACCAGCTACAGCTTCAGCAGGAGCAAAGAAGATAGTTGCTGTTACAGCATGCCCAACAGGTATTGCTCATACATTCATGGCTGCTGAGTCACTTGAGCGTAAGGCAAAGGACCTCGGTATTGCATTCAGAGTAGAAAAAGACGGTTCAGGCGGAGCTAAGGACGTTCTTACAGCAAAAGAAATTGAAGAGGCTGATGCAGTTATTATTGCATGTGACAAGAATATAGATATGGCACCATTCGATGGCAAGAAGGTTGTTATGGCATCTACAAAGGATGCTATCCACACACCAGAGAAGCTTTTCGAGAAGGCTGAGTCAGCAGCTGTATATCATCACGCAGGCGGCGGTGTTGCTCGTACAGATGATTCAGGCGAGTCAGTTGGCCGCAAGATTTACAAGCACTTAATGAATGGTGTATCACACATGCTTCCATTCGTTATTGGTGGTGGTGTTCTCATCGCTATCGCATTCTTGCTTGATGATTACTCAATTGATCCATCAAACTTTGGTACAAACACACCAGTAGCTGCTTGGTTCAAGACAATCGGTGGCGGAGCATTCGGATTCATGCTTCCAATCCTTGCAGGTTTCATTGCTCAGTCAATTGCTGATAGACCAGGTCTTGCAGTTGGTTTCGTTGGTGGTTACCTTGCTTCAACAGGTGCTACATTCGATAACCCAGGTGGAGACATTCCTTCAGCATTCCTTGGCGCTTTGTTCGCAGGTTTCGTTGGTGGTTATATTGTTCTTGGTCTTAGAAGAATTTGTGATGTTCTTCCAGCATCACTTGAAGGGATCAAACCAGTATTTATTTATCCATTGTTTGGTACACTGTTGATATCAGTTGTTATGTGTGCAGTTAACCCAGTCATGGGCGCTCTTAACACAGGTCTTACATCATTCCTTGAGGGAATGGGAACAAGCTCAATGATAGCCCTCGGCGTTGTACTTGGTGCTATGATGGCTACAGATATGGGTGGTCCTTTCAACAAGGCAGCATACGTTTTCGGTACAGCTTCACTTGCCGCTGGTAATGATACAGGTTGGATGATCATGGCAGCAGTTATGGTTGGCGGTATGGTTCCACCAATCGCAATCGCTCTTGCAACAATCTTCTTCAAGAAGAAGTTCACAGAGAACGAGAGAAAGTCTGGCCCAGTTAACTTCATCATGGGATTCTGCTTCATTACAGAAGGTGCTATTCCATTTGCAGCAGCTGATCCACTTCATGTAATTCCTTCACTTATGGTTGGTTCAGGTCTTGCTGGTGCACTTTCAATGGCATTCAAGTGTACACTTATGGCTCCACACGGTGGAATCTTCGTATTCCCTGTAGTAGGAAACGTTGCAATGTACCTTGTAGCACTCTTAGCAGGCTCTGTAGTAAGCTGCTTACTTCTTGGATTGCTTAAGAAGGACGCTGTAGAGTAATCAAATACTGAAAACATCATGGTTTTGCTTAAATATAATTCCGAGGGGATATTCCCCTCGGAATTAGTTGTTTGTGTATTATTTTTTGTTTTTTGTATATATTTTACAGTTTTTTTTGTATTTTTTAGTAAAACAATTGTAGACAAATCAGTTGTTTTTCTATAAAGTATAGTAGTACTTTTTTACGCATTTACGTTGAAACGAAAGGAGTTTTATTTATGGTTTCAAAAGTAGTTAAAGTTACTAATGAGCAGGGTATGCACATGCGTCCAGCTACAGTTTTCAGTGCAGCTGTTACACCATTTGATTCAGATGTTAAGATTGTATTTAATGGCAATGAGTATGATGGTAAGAGCGTTATGATGCTTATGGCAGCATGCATCAAGTGCGGTGCTGAAATCGAGATCAAGTGCGATGGTGCAGACGAAGAGGCAGCACTTGCAAAGGCCGTTGAGCTTGTTGAGAGCGGTTTAGGAGACTAATATCTAATAGCAAGGAGGAACCTATGTACAAAGGCATAGAAGCGTCAAGAGGAATAGGTATTGGTAGCATTTGTCTTATTGTTGAGCATGACTTGTCTTTCGAGTCAAAGCCAGTAGAGGACAAAGAAGCTGAAAAGGCTAGATTCAATTCTGCTATCGATAAATTTAAGGCTGAAACAGCTGAGATGGCAGAAAATATCAGAAAGAATATCGGACCAAAAGAAGCTGAAATCATGGAAGGTCATTTAGCTATGATCGCTGATCCTACTATGGCAGGCGAGATGACAAAGATGATCGAGGCTGGTCAGTGTGCAGAGGCAGCAGTTACTGCTGTTTGTGACATGTTTATCGGCATGTTCTCTAAAATGGAGGACGACATGATGCGTCAGCGTGCATCAGATATTTCTGATATCAAAATCAGCTTGCTCAAAATTTTACTTGGGGTAGAGGACGTAGATATTAGCAAGGTAGCACCAGGCACAGTGCTCGTTGCTCACGATTTAACACCATCTATGACTTCACAAATCGTAAAAGATAATGTTGTTGGTATTATTACAGAAGTAGGTGGAAAGACATCTCACTCTGCTATCCTTGCAAGAGCATTAGAGATACCTGCTGTTCTTTCAGTTCCTGGTATTACAGAGCTCGTTAAGGACAAGGATACAGCTATTGTCGATGGTACAGAGGGTGATGTATATATTAATCCTGACGGAGATGTTATATCTCAGTATGTACGCAAGAGAGAAGAGTTTATCCGTGCACAGGCAGAGCTCAAGAACTTTGTTGGCAAGGAGACACTTACTGCAGATGGTAAGCAGGTAGAGCTCTTCTGCAACATTGGTACACCAAAGGATGCAAAGAAGGCAATTGAATGCGACGGCGAAGGAATTGGTCTTTTCCGTTCAGAGTTCTTATTTATGGACAAGCCACATCTTCCAACAGAGGATGAGCAGTTCGAAGCCTACAAAGAAGCCGTTGAGACAATGGCAGGCAAGACAGTTATTATTCGTACACTTGATATTGGTGGCGATAAGGAAATCCCTTACATGGACCTTGAGAAGGAAGAAAATCCTTTCCTTGGTTACAGAGCAGTTCGTTATTGCTTAGCTAATACAGACATCTACAAGACACAGCTTAGAGGAATCATTAGAGCTTCTGCTTATGGCAAGGTTAAAATCATGGTTCCATTGGTAACATGTGTTGACGAGATCAGAGCTGTAAAGGCCCTCGTTGAGGAATGCAAGAAAGAGCTTTCTGCTGAGGGAGTTAAGTTCGACGACAATATCGAAGTTGGTTGCATGGTTGAGACTGCAGCTGCATCACTCATCGCAGACATGCTTGCAAAGGAAGCAGATTTCTTCTCAATCGGAACTAACGATTTAACACAGTATACAATGAGCGTTGACCGTGGAAATGCAAAGGTAGCTTACCTTTACTCAGCATTCCAGCCAGCAGTTCTTCGTTCAATCAAGAATATCATTGCAGCAGGAAATGCCGCAGGTATTCCTGTTGGTATGTGTGGTGAGGCAGCAGCTGATCCACTCATGATTCCACTTCTCATCTCATTTGGACTTGATGAGTACAGTGTTAACCCAGTACTTGTACTTACAGCACGTGCTATCATCTCTAAGTGGAGCAAGGAAGAGGCAGATGCCCTCGCTGAGAAGGCACTTAGCCTTACAACAGAGGCAGAAATCGTAGCATTACTTAAAGCATCAGCAAAGTAATCTAATTATGAGCATAATTAAAGGGTCCCGCACTAATTACTTAGTGCGGGACCCTTTTTTATTTATTTGTATGTAATTGTAATACATGGTTAGTTTTCATCCTATATATTAGCGAAAATTGTACAAAATAGCTAAAAATGCTAAGATATTAGCATGATTAATTTAAATCAAAAAACATGGAATGAACTTAATAAAGAAATAGCATCAAACTGCAGTCTTTGACTAAGAACCATATCGCTATCATTATAAATTCAGATTGAGGAGGTTTTTACATGAAAAAAAGACTAGTATCAATTGTTCTATCGGCACTAATGATAATAGCAGCATTTTCAGGATGTGGGAATTCATCATCGGATACAGCAAACACGTCTACTAATGACGACAGAGTTGAAATTAAAATATATCACTGTACTTTTAATATTGCTTCAGCTGATAACTCAGAAGTACAGGCAATCGAGGATTCAATAAACAACTATATTTCAGACAAGATTAATGTAAAAGTTAAACTTACTGATTTAGGACAAGGCGAATATGAAGATAAATGCAATCTTGCGATAGCAAACTCAGAAGCTAATCTATTCTGGACAGCTAATTGGATGGGCACCATGTCGACAAGCAATCTTGTATCCCAAAATGCAGTATACGATTTAAGTGAATTACTTCCTGGAACAGATTTATACAATTCAATACCACAAGAAGTTTGGACTTCGTCCCAATATAACGGAAAAGATTATTTTATCCCTTGCTACAAAGAGTCATCTGAAGGATATGATTTAGTTTATCCTACAGAAAAAGCTTTAAAATACGGATGGGATTTATCATCTGTAAAGGAATTGTCGGATCTCGAGCCGATGCTAGAACAGATGAAAGAAGATGGAGTAAAGTATCCTCTTCTCATGCAGAAGATGCCTTTTTTTAGCAAATTCTATATGGATGATTATGAATTCATCCTTGATAGTACGCTTATAGCCGTTGATCGAAATACAAATGAAGTGGTAGATTGTCTTTCTTGTCCTGATTACAAAGAGTTTTTGAGTCTTATGAGCAGCTGGGGAGAAAAGGGATACATAAGTGACGAAGAAGCTACAAAGACCATATCTGAAAATGCTATAAATACTACTGACTGGGGATTTGCAGCCTGGTGGGATGTGCCAGTTAACGAAAAGGCTTCTTCAACTTACGGACAAGATTGTGATGTGATTCACATGACAAAAAATTATCTTAATTCTTCAAGTACATTGGGCTCCTGTTTTGCAGTTTCTTCTGTAAGTACAGAGGAACAGGCGAAGGCATGTATAGATTTTATGGGACTTATGTATACTGACCCCACACTTGCGGGCTTATTTACCTTTGGAATAGAAGGAACTGACTATGATATTGAGGATGGATTTATTGTCAAAAAAGGTGGACTATATGACCATAGTTCATGGGAATCAGGCTCCATAGTATCTATTCCACTTGAGGTAGATGAGCCTGAAAATAAGGTTGAACTATATGAGACATTCAATGAAAACTCCGTGGAAGCGCTTTCTAACGGTTTCAGATTTGATTTTACGCCTGTAGAAGCTGAGTGGGCAGCGTGTTGTAATCTTTACGAGCAATACGGCTATCTCCTTGAGCTTGGAGGATGTGCACCAGAACAATTAGATTCATCACTAGAAGAATTTAAATCAGAGCTTGATGCTGCTGGATACCAGAAAGTTCTAGCTGAGGTCACAAACCAATATGAGGTCTGGAAAGCTTCAAAATAAGAGATACTTACAATTTACACAATTACGATTTTGGGAAGGTGTAACATGGATTTTGATAATAAAGTCATAGAAAGACTCTTTTTTAAAATGCTGCCTATTCAGATTATGTTTATAGGTATGGGTTCCATCAATTCTATCATTGATGGTGTTATTGCAGGGCATTATATCGATGATAGAACAGTAGGTGTTATTGGTTTGTTTTATGCCGTGATAACAATTATATCAGCTATTAGTTCGGTTGTAATTAGCGGCGGAGCAGTACTATGTGGAAATAATATTGGAACTGGAGACCTTAAGAAGACTAACGAAATTTTTTCTCTTTGCATAGCTTATGCATTAATATTTGGAACTATTACCACACTATTATGTTTTTGCTTTTCTGAGCAGATTGCCCTTTTTTGCGGTGCGGACGAGTCATTAAAGGAAAGCGTTGCGCAGTACGCAAGAGGGTACTCTCTCGGATTCATTCCTATGCTTTTGTCAGAGCAAGTTGCTTATTTTCTTCAGATTGAGGATCAGAGCAAGAGAAGCTATGTCAGTATTGTGGCCACGATATTCTTTAATGTAACTTTAAATATTATCTTTGTTACAGTTCTAGATATGGGGGCGATTGGGCTTGCATATGCAACCACAGTCTGTAATTGGATCTTTTTTATCATCCTTGTATCATACTATTTTACACCTAAAGCACAGCTAAAATTTAATATTGTTGGTATTCCTTGGAAAAAGACCTATGAGATGATTAAGATAGGAAGTCCAACAGCTTTGCAGCAGGTATACCTGGCTTTAAACTGCCTTACACTTAACAGAATCATTCTAAGATATGGAGGAGTGCAGGCTCTTTCAGCTAGAGCCTCATTAGAAATTCTTGGAGGATTCTTCGTTGCCATGGAAGTGGGGAGTGGTTCGGTAGTAAAGATACTATCAAGTGTTTATTTTGGTGAGGAGGACAGGGATTCTATCAAGTATTTGCTGAAATTAACGTTGACTAAGGTGATGGTCATGACATTTGCACTTACTATTGTCATGATGCTGTTTGCTGGACCAATGGCTCTTATATTTTTCCCGGATAAAACCTCTGATGCCTACTCTCTTACGAAGCAACTCTATATGATTTATGCTCTGGCTCTTCCTTTGATACTATTGATTCAGATAGAGGCTAATTATTTACAGGCATCGCAAAAAAATACCGCAGTTCATATTTCGTCAATTGTTGATGGTTACTTTGGAACTGTTATCCCTGCGGTTATTTTGGCTCCAATTATTGGTATTCTTGGTGTATGGATCTCTGATGTTATTGGGGGTGTTCTGACCGCACTGGTTTACCCTATCTATGCAATATTTTATTGGAAAAGACTTCCAAAGAATATAGACGAATGGCTATTGTTTAAAGACGATTTTGGTATAAAAGCTGATGACAGACTATGTATTGATATAACAAGCATGGAGGATGTAATAGGCTCATCCCAGACAGTACAGCGATTTGTAGCAAGTAAAGGATACTCAAGTAAGATAGCCTATTTTTCGGCGCTTGCCATGGAAGAGATGTCTGGAAACATTGTTAATTACGGTTTTGGAGCTGATAATAAAAAACATGGTATGGATGTCAGGGTTGTATCAATGAAGGATGGTATATTACTTAGAATAAAAGATGATTGCAAGGCCTTTAATCCTGTGGAAATGAATAAAATCTTAAATCCCGAAGATCCCTTTAAAAACATCGGTATACGTATGATATCAAAAATAGCAGATGAATTTTCATATCAAAATACCTTTGGACTCAATGTCCTGACAATAGTAATACGATAGCGCCAGGAGGTTTAAAGGATGAGTTGTATACAAAGACTCTGGCGACACAGAGCATTGATAGTAATGGCACTTCCCGGATTTCTCATACTTTTCTTCTTTGACTATATTGTAATGGGAGGTTTGGTACTGGCTTTTAAAGACTTCGATTACAGCCAGGGGATATGGGAAAGCCCATGGAGCGGACTTGAAAATTTCAAATTTCTCATTGCATCCAAATCTATATTTTTTACTATTGTGCGTAATACTTTTATGTATTATGTGTTATTTACAGTTGTGGGTTTGATTCTTGAGATTAGTCTGGCTATAGCGATGGACCAGTTAGTGTTTAAGAAACTTGGGAAAGTGATGCAGAGCATACTTGTCATACCGGTATTTATATCTTTTACTGCTGTGCAGTTCATTGTTTATGCATTTTTAAGTCCTGATAAGGGGATGATTAATAATTTTTTCGATTTATCTGTAAGATGGTATCTAGAGCCACAATACTGGCCGGTGATACTGACTATAGTAAAGCTGTGGAGTGGTACAGGTTTTGGTGCAGTTCTTTATATGTCAGTTCTTGCGGGAATCGATCCAGAGTTATATGAATCAGCTAGGATTGACGGGGCAGGAAAGTGGCAACAGATATGGTACATTACACTTCCTTTACTTAAACCTATGGTTACGGTGATGCTTCTTTTATCGGTGGGCGGAATCCTACATTCGGATACGGGTCTGTTTTATCAGGTGACTAGAAACAGTGGAGCGTTATATAACACTACACAGGTGCTTGATTCCTATATATTAAATGCTGTTTTCCAAAATTCTAATTTTGGATTTACGGCTGCAGCATCACTAGTTCAGTCTGTTGCCGGTGCGGTGCTTATCCTCTTTGCTAATGCTATTGTGCGTTTTATTAGTCCTGAGGACTCATTGTTTTAGATTATGGAGAAGTCAATGCTAAAGAAAAATATGTCCTTAAAACACATATCACATAATAAAGAAATAACGGCTGGACAGATTATTCTTTTAATGATAATGCTGCTCGTGACTTTAGCTGCTGCAATCCCTATTATATTTGTTTTTATCGCTGCCTTTACCGATGAGAGTGTTCTTACGGAAGTGGGATATAGTCTATTTCCTTCAAAAATGTCGCTAGATGGATTTAAGGTCGCATTAAAATATGAGAAGCAGCTCTTTGTATCTTATGGAGTAACAATATTTGTAACGGCTTCAGGAACAGTATTTGGAATACTTGTTATGAGCATGTATGGATATGTACTGACAAAAAAAGATTTTTTGTTAAGAAGATTTTTGACGGTATTTCTTATCATTCCAATGCTGTTTAGTGGTGGACAATTATCGATGTATATAATATATACCTCGGTCTATCATATGAAGGATAATATTTTGTTACTGATATTGCCGCAAAGTATACAGACAATATATGTACTTATTCTAAGAACATATATAAACAGTAGCATTCCTAAAGAGTTAATAGATTCTGCCAGAATTGATGGGGCTGGAGAGTATACTACTTTTTTCAGAATTATTTTTCCACTAATGAAGCCTGCATTGGCATCTGTTGGATTTATGATGGCAACAATGTACTGGAATGATTGGCAAAACGCACTTCTTTTTATAGATAGTAATAATAAAAAGCCATTACAGCTTCTGTTGATTAACATACAAAAGAGTATAGAGACTCTTTTGTCAAATAGAAACATCCCATCATCAGCACTTGCGGCTATGCAGGGAAGGGTTCCACAATATTCGGCAACAATGGCAACTGTGGTTGTCGTGATTGTACCTATTATGATTATTTATCCGTTTTTTCAGAAGTATTTTATTAAGGGACTTACTATTGGTTCAATTAAAGGATAATTGGCTCTTTTTTATTGCTTCCATATCTATTAAATAGCAGGAATGCAAACAGAAACATAATCGCCATGATTAGAGCTGTTCCGATTCCTATATTGCTAAGCAAATTGTCCCAGTATTCTGGGCCTGTCAAATCATTAAACCAGTTTATATTTGAAACCCATGCAATAATTGGAAACAGAAATATATTGTATTTCCAGAAAAAATTATGCTTATTCTTTTTATAGATATACTGAAGAAGTATAACGCTAGTAAAAATTATTCCTATGGCATTAAATATTAAGTTCATTCTAAAAGCAATAATTGTTGGAATGTTGACATCAGTACATGGTTCTACAACTCTCCTGTAGCCAATAAATAATGAACCGATGCTATAGGCTACTCCTATAACAGTTATTAGCGCAGATGGTATTTTTTTCCTAGTATTATCACACAACACTACAAGGCAATAAATCATCTCAAATATGCCACAAATAATATATAGATAAGTGTATATATCCGCCCAACCTCTTCTACTAATTACATAGGTCTCGAATAATTCCAAATATCCCAATTTATATTTATAAAAGACAATCAATCCCAGTAAAAAAATAAGAGCGAATAAATTTATAATCCTTTTCATGCGTTTCAACTTAATGCCCCCTTTTTCTATATGGTAGTATATTACTACTCAAACACTACGGAGTCAATATGTTGCGTTTCTTTGAAAATTCTATTTAAGAAGAATCATGCAAGCGTTATTTATTGTTGACAAGTAACCGAGGGGGGGTATTATATAACGGATATTATTGGAGAATGAATATGAACTACTAAATTATAGAAGGGATATTTAAACATGAAAAACAAAATCGTAAAAACACTTATGGCACTCACAATCGTAGCTTCAGTAGCAGGTGGAACAAATGCACTTACAGCACACGCAGCTGATTATTATGGAGCATTTGATGGACAGGCAGTAAAGATGATCTCGCAGGTATTTGACGCACAGTACTATGCAGAAACTTATCCAGACGTAGCCGCAGCACTTGGAACTGATGAGGCAACACTTTTATACCACTATCTTACATGTGGTATCTATGAAGGAAGAGATGCTTCTGCAACATTCAACGCTGATGCTTATGCTTCTGCAAATGCAGACCTTGTAGCTGCATACGATACAGAAAATGATGTAGCAGATTATTGCAATTACTTCTTACACTATATTAGCTGTGGTCAGACAGAGGGACGTATCGCTACAGTAGCAGATGCAACAGCTGCTTGATATACAGTTACTTCTGTAGCTGATGAAACAAAGACTATTGCTACAGCAAATACTGCTAAGACTTATGCATCTTCAGGATCATCAAGCTCAGGTAGCTCATCATCAAGCTCTAGCTCATCAAGCAGCTCATCATCTTCAAGCTCAAGCTCTTCATCATCAAGCAGCTCGAGCTCAACAGATGCAACTACTACAGATACAACATCAACATCTGATAGTTCAACAGATGCGTCAAGTTCAAGTGATTCGTTTACTATGAACTATGATGATGTTTCGGGTGAGTGGAGAGAAGGAGCTTCTGACAATTACGATTATGTTGAAGTAACACTTGATGAAGGTGAGGTACTTGTTACAGAATAAACAAAAATATTTCATAAATATAGTAAAAGAGGCTAGTATGTTCTAGTCTCTTTTCTTTTTTACATATTTAAATTACCATTAGGCAATATAAAATGCCGCACCTACATTGTAAGTACGACATTTGTTTTTAATAAGTTACAGAAACTTTTGATAGTGTTGATGTAACCGAAATGTTTGGAGCTGATGGGAAACTATTCCAATCTCCTGATTGATAATTACTTTGGCTGTTGATTCTTGAATGTATTATCTGTACGTAACAGTTTAACTTATCAGCATTATCTATAGTGGATAAATCAACAGTTACGGTCTGATAACCTGAATTCTGTTTTAAAATAGTTCCGCTAGAACTATAAACGATAACAGTCATATAATCATCAGAATAATTAGCTACAGCTTTTACTGTTTGTACATTAGTTTTGATAGCACCCTTACTAATAACGGCTGTTCCAGTTGCTTGAACAGTTGATGTTGTAACTGAGTACCATGTTCCGTTAATTAGATTGTGTGAATATCCTACAGTATAGTTAGAGTTTGTCTTACTCCATGTACCAGCAACATTAGAACTTCCACTTGATGAAGTAAAAGCTACTGTTCCACTTCCATAATCTCTTGAATAAGTCTTTGTCCATGCAGAAACTGATGAGATTGATGTTGGTGTGTACTTATATGTATAAGTTGTTGTGGTACTAGCAGTTTGTACAGCTGTTATTGTCTCATTTTCGTCAACACCACATGTAGAGCAAGTATGTTTTACAGTACATGTTTTCTTATCACTAGAATAAGTATAAACTGCATCGCCCCAATTGTGACCACTAAGACAGGTTTGAGCAGAACTACTCCAATATAAATTCACTGAACTTAATGAAAATGAAAAGCTAGTTACTTGTGCCGTAAATAATGTACTACCAATATTGTACATATTATCAGAGCTTATATACACTTGTAGATACAAGTTATATCCTGATCTATAAGCTGTAGGTATTGAAAGTGTTACAGAACTACTACCATTAGTAGTAGTTGAAGTTATCGGATTCGAACCCGCAAGAATTCTTACAGTTATACAATTTGATGGGAGAGTAGCCCCTGATGTCATACTAAAGCCAACAGTTACTTTATCAAATCCTGTATATGCTGTATTTAATGGAGTAGACCAAGTCCATGTTCCATCAGCTTTTGTAGTAGTACCATCGATACTGTGAGGCTCTTTAGGACTGCCTTTACCAATTTGAGTACCAGTAAAAAGTGTGCTTGAATTTGAGTATCCTACAAATTTAGCATCATCATTATCATCTAATTTACCGGTTGAACTTGCGCTTCCATTTAAATACGCGCTCCAGTTAAATCTAAGTAAATAAGATGTATTTTTTGCTGTTTGGTTACTCAAATAGCCCCAGCTTTCTGTTGTTCCACTCTTACCATGGAATCTAGCTAACCATTTGTTATACCAAGTAAGTGCTGTACTATTATTTTGTGTAAGCTTATAAACGGTAGCAAATTGACTATAACCGGATCCACTTCCACAAAGATACATTGCATGCATAAACCAATCAGTATCTTTATCTCCGCCACCTGCTGATGATGTGTAGTAGTCAACATCGGAATCATTACCACCAAAGTAGATAGCACCGACAGTTTCATACGAACTTAAATCATATGAGTTTGAATAAGCTCCGGTGTATTTACCACCACCGATGATATTTTGGATAAATGTTCCAACGCCAGTTCCTGATGCTACAACATAATTGAAAAATTCCTGTTGTAATGTAGTACCGGCTGCTACTGTGCCAAGAGATGTGCCATTGGCTGAGTACTATTGATTTCGTCGAAGTTGGTACAATATATTTTTTACTGGAAATAAAAGAAAGTCATACCTTATCAAAAAAAGTGCGCCATTATTTATTTGTATATAATTGCAAAACATGGTTAGGAAACATGGTTAGTTTTCATCCTATATTAGATAGAAGATTGACGCCCTACAATGTAGGGTGTAATATGTAAGTATCAAGTATTAAGAGGAACAATAATGACAAGAACTTTTATAGAGGTGCCACTTTTTACCAAAAGATGGAAAGAAATAGGACTCAATGACGATGATTTGTTAGCATTGCAAATTATGCTACTAAAAGATCCAGAATCTGGTCCAGTAATGGAAGGAACTGGAGGAATAAGAAAAGTAAGATTTGCACTTAAAAATCAGGGAAAAAGTGGAAGCGTCAGAGTATGCTATGCAGATTTTGCGGAATACGAAGTTACATATTTGATTACAGCTTTCACAAAGAATGAACAAGATAATCTAACTCAAGAGGAGAAAAATGTTCTTAAGAAACTTGTTAAGTCGTTGAAGGATGAAGCGGCAAAGAACAGGAGGTAGCATATGAGTACACTGTTTGATGATTTAAAAGAGGGACTGCAGGAAGCAATCGATTTCGAAAAAGGCAGTTTAAAGGCGAAAACTGTCACTTTTATAATTGAACCTGTAAAAAAATATAGCAATGAAGATATAAAAAGAATAAGAAACGCGGCTGGTATGACACAGGCTGTATTTGCAAATTATATGGGTGTTTCACCAAAAACAGTTGAAGCTTGGGAATTAGGTCGTACTCACCCAACAGGACCAGCATACAGACTATTGAATATTCTAGCCGAAAATAAAGAGGATTCTTTGTCTTTCATAAAAAAATGTTAACAAGGTCCTCACTACTACAACTCATACTTAGATTTCTTCTTAGTGATTTCGGCCATGTATGCGGCTGTGATGATACCAGTTGGGAGTGCAATGACTGCCATGCCCACTAATGCTGAAATCATAGTGATAAACTTACCTAGGGCGGTGACAGGTGTAAAGTCACCGTAGCCGATGGTGGTGATAGAAATTGTTGCCCAGTAAAGTGCATCAAAGAAGTTGCCGAAGAGCTCAGGCTCCAGCTGGAATATAAGCATAGCAGCAACAAAAATATAAACTACAATCAAAAGAAGCACAGCTAACAATTGGGTTTTTACCTTGCGCACTACGTTTGCAATAATAATCATAGTCTTGGAGTATCTTATTAGCTTCAATACGCGGAAGATTCTGAAAAGACGCAAGAGTCCAATTACAGTGGATACAGGCACGATTATATATATTACAGGCAATATTGACAGCAAATCAAAAATAGCCAGTGGAGTAAAAATGTAGGCTATATAGGCGCGATAATTCTTGTATCCCATTTTGTAATCGGCTGTGTACACACGCGCCACGTAATCAATCAAAAACAAAAAACTTGTCAGCACATCTATTGCAATGACATACTTGTTCATTGTCTTTAAGGTCAAGGGAATCAGACCTACGATGATGGCTGTTGTCATCAATTTGTCGTAGGCACGACTGGATATATCTCCTATATGAGAAACTTCTATTACTTCATAGATTCTACGCTTAAATTCATACATAAATTATCCTCAATAATCACTTTTGATTAACCTAGTCTAAATCAATACTCGCTTAAACATTAGTCACCCTAAGTTCCCCTAAAAATTCCCAATAACAAAAGTTATAAATCCCAGCACAGCCAATATCAGAGTCAGCACATTACAGATGAATACGAAAGTTTTCGCCTGCTTAGTTTTATTGCTGACAATAATACCAGAATCGCTTATATAGCTGTCACTATTTTTTTTCTCTGCCATGTAGATTACCTCACGAAAATATAATTCTGAGGACATATTACCACCAGAGTGTGAAAAAACTTTTTCTATTTCATGTCCCTAGAATAAATAAAGCCATCATGCCCCATTGGCTCGCCCTCATTCCATCGCAGCCCTCATTCCATCGCAGCCGTCAGGCCATCCCCAGCCCTGCTCCCCTGAGCCTGAAATGCACAATTATTAAAGGTTGTGTGTCCACCTATGGAAAACAGCTTTTCAAAATTGTCCAGACATGAGAAAGACACATGCTAATAAAAGATGCGAGTCCTTGCATATTGGAAAACTAAAAATATTCGTGAAATTGTTTCCATACAGGCGGGCCGGGAGCGGGGCTGGGGATGACCTGGTGGCGCCCAAAGGAAAAGGGGCAAGCCAAATGGGCCGAGAAGATGTATAATCGGGGTATGGATAATTATAAATTTTTTCAGAATAAAGAATGTGAATATTTCCCTTGCCACAAGACGGACAAGCCAGAGGATTTTAATTGCTTGTTTTGCTATTGTCCGTTGTATTGTCTTGGGGATAAATGTGGCGGCAATTTTCATTACACTGAAAAGGGGGTCAAGTCATGCAAGGATTGTCTGCGACCACATATCAGAGAGAACTATGATGAGATTGTTGCCAATATAATGAATGTTTTGTGAAAAAATTGTTGATTCACCCTTATTTCACACTTTAGCTGATATACTTATTTTACTACGTGAGTAATATTTCCTTATTTATGAGATTATAGACGGAGGTAAAAGTAGTATGGGCGAAAATTCTGAGAAGATGGAAATTGAGACTAAACAGATGTCCGAGAAGAATTTCTTGGCGCGTTGTAGCGGAACTATTACTAGTTGCGCATTGATTTTCTTTGCTACGCGTTCTCTTTATTTCGATGGCATGAGTGTCCTAAATGTCGCAAGACTAGTGCTTGCAATAATCTGCTTGATTCTATACCAGGTATGCGCAATTAATTTTGGTGATAAATACCAGTATAAATACGTTGTAACCCTCTCAATGGTGTTATTATTCCTTATTACAATTTATTCTCCGAGCGATAATCACATGTACATATTCATGTATACTATTATCCTGATTGTAATGATTTATGGAGAAGCCAATACGGTGCGAATAGGCTGCTTTATTGCAAATGCTTGCCTTGTTTCTTCGGGACTCATTGAGATGAAGAGAGGAAATATTAGTGGCCGTGAGCTTATGACTCAGATGGTATTCAGTATTATCGCATGTACTATTGCCGTTATTGTTTGTAAGCAGCAGCGCCGTCAGAATACAGAGACTCTTGATACAATAAAGGATCATGCAGCAGACATTAAAGCTACTTCTGAAACAATCGTTGACTTGGCAGAGCAGCTTAATAATAAATTCACAGAGGCTAATGAGGTATCCACAAAACTTAATGAGTCTATGAATGTTGTCCACGATTCAGTGCTTGAGATTGTGGAAGGAACAAAGAATACAGCAGAGGCTATCGAGAATCAGACTAATAAGACAGCGGTTATTCAGGAGAGTATCCAGACTGTTGGCGACGAAGCAAATAATATTGATGAAGTCTCAGAGCAGGTAGAAGCATCAGTAAATGAAGGTGTTGAGCTTATTAATCAGCTAAAGAGTCAGGCTGAGAAGGTTGCTAACATTAATATCGAAACAAGCTCTACTACACAAGCTCTTAATGATAGTATCCAGGATGTACAGGCTATTACAGAGACAATTCTTGGTATTTCTAGTCAGACTAATCTGTTGGCTCTCAATGCTTCAATCGAAGCTGCAAGAGCTGGTGAAGCAGGTAAAGGCTTTGCTGTTGTTGCTGATGAAATCAGAGCACTTTCAGAGAGCACAAGACAGGCTACAGAGGAAATCTCAAAGATTATCGAGCGACTTACATCTGATGCCCGTTCTGCTGCCGATGCAATGTCTAAATCAGCAGAGTATGCTACAAAGCAAAACGAGCTTATCGTTGAAACTGGTACTAAGCTTGACGCTATTAAAACAGGAACCGATAATTTACGCGATGGCGTTGTTCAAGTTAAAGGCTCTGTTGATAATGTCATTACCGCAAATAGAGAGATTATGGATAATATCACAAATCTTTCTGCTACTTCAGAAGAGGTTGCGGCAGCCACCGATACAGTTGGCTCTGTAAGTGATGATGCAATGGAGGCCCTCAATAACATGAATGATACACTTGAGGTAATCAATCGAATTGCTACAGAGATGGAGCAGATTGCGTTGAAGGGATAAGCAAAAACCATAAGACCCATCATCAATTAGGTTTGGCCTTCAGATTAATTAAATAAGAAGTTTTAGAGCGCTTCCGAGAAATCGGAGGCGCTTTTTGGGTTTATAAGGATTTATTCCAGAGCTTTCTTATAAAACAGACGACAAAACTTGTTGCTGTATATGACTCGTACTATATCAGCAAGAAAAAAAGAATTTATATAGCGCATACATAAAGTAATATCAAGAGAAACATGTAATTCGACTATATAAAAGCAGAAATATTAATACATATAGTGCGATGATGCCCTGAAAATAAGTGAACAAGAGAAAAAGTACTATATAAAAGCAGAAAACCCGATACATATAGTGCGAAAATGTCTAGAAAATGAGTGAACAAGAGAAAAAGTACTATATAAAAGCAGAAAACCCAATACATAAGGTGCGATAATGCCCTGAAAATAAGTTAACAAGAGAAAAAGTACTATATAAAAGCAGAAAACCCAATACATATAGTGCGATAATGCCCTGAAAATGAGTGAACAAGAGGAAAATGACTATATACAAGAAGGAAACTTGGAATATATAGTATGTATTCGTTTTTTGTGACTATATAAACCATGCAATGTCTAGCTATATAGTGCATACAGAATATTTATAACTATATGAAATAAAGTAAGTTTCCCTATATAGTCATATTATTGCAAAATGTACTAAGCAATATAGAAATTTTTCATGTCCTTAGTACATACAAGATAAATAAAAAGAAATTGTACTAAGGATTACACAATAAGCTTTAATTCTTAGTACGATAAATCAAGAGAAATTAAGAAAGTACTAAACATGGAGAGAAATGGGAGAATCCTTAGTATAGATGAAGAGGTTTTGAAGAAAAATGCACTAAGAATAGAGTGAAAAGATATATTACTTAGTACGACAGATGATTTTTTTGATAATGCGTACTAAGAAATAAGAATAAATCTTGGATTTTTAGTGCGATTTGAAAAAATGGTACTAAGAAAAAAAGAAAATGGCAAATTCATAGTGTGATTAGTGAGATGACTAGGCTGGAAATGGCCTGGTTTTTTATTGGAGAAATATTTGTGAAAAAAATGTGAATAAGAGAATTGACACAGAACACTATAAGTACTAAAATGCTACCTAGAACGTATAATATTCAAAATTCAAAAACATTATAACGCATAACAAATTAACGAAAAATTAGGCTTTGTATGAAAGTTTGTATACACAAATGCAATAGTTGTGTATCAGGCGAAGTTATGTAATAATGGAAAAAGTGTGAAATGCGAAGTTTTATACACAAAAGGGAAATATGTATGGAAGAGAGGGAGAATAAAGTTGAAACTCAAGCGATTGACAGCAATGTTAATGCTGGGCACATTCTTGTTTACTAACTCGGCAATAGGAGTATTCGCAGATGAGGATGAGCCTGTTCAAGGAGATATCATTTCGACACAGGACGGGGGTACACAGAGTGCTACAGGGACCGGAACAGAAACTGGCACCAGCACCGGAGATACACAAGCAACAGGAGACGGAGCCAACACAACTTCAACAACCACAGGCACCGGCACAACCACAGACGGCACTGATGGTACCCAAACAACCGGAACAACACAGACTACCCAAACTACCCCTGAGCATACTCATTGTTTAGAGCTAGTCAAGGGGGACCACATTCACTATTACCAATGCACTGATTCAGAATGTGACTATAAGGAAAGCTCGGTGAGCTGCACGCCAGGCAATCCAGTGCTAGATGGTTATTATGTAAAAACATACTGCACAATCTGTGAACAGGAGTTGTCATCGGTAGATGCACGACCAACAATCGTCTCAGTAGAGGATAACAATGATAAGCCGGAATATATTTGTGGGATTCCTCACTATACAACCGGAACTCAATTTACAGTTAAAGCAACAATTGACCAGTCTCAGTCAATGGAGGTTGTTCTTGTTGCATATGATGTGGTAAACGAGATATCCGTAGAATTCCAGCCAGACGTTGTACCAGAAACAGACGATGACGGAAACAAGGTATACACCTTCACAGTGGATGAAGACGGTACTTACTACTATATTATGGGAGCCCTAGCTAGAAATTCTACTTACAAATCAGTTAGTACTACTATGGCTCACGAATGCTATGTACAGTTGACAGATGCGGACTACGCAGGGGTTGTTTACACAGTTTCAGCGGTTGATGCAGACGGAAATGAAGTCTGGAAAATGAATGACAGCAATGAAAACGAAATCTATTACTCATCAACCAAATATTTACAGGATAAACTGAAAATTGAGTTTGCAGGTGTTACAGACTATGAGATTACGAATGCCAAGCTAGTAGATGAGAAAAAAACGGAAATTGAAGGTGAATGGAAAAGTGACCCAAATCAGGATAATCGCCGTTGTTGCTTAGTAGATGCTTTGTGCAAAGCAATATACGATCTTTTCCATACTGATAATGCATACAAAATCTTCTATGACCAGTTTGAAAATAGTGGAATCTACTATGTGCCAGCCACAGATGATGGCGAACACACTTACACTCTTTCGTTTATGATCAATGGAGAGCTTGGCCGGAAAACGGTAAAAACATTCATCGATAATGCACCACCAGAAATCATCTCCACAACCTATAACGGAAGTGACACACCAGCAGGTTCCTCAGGAGCCGACGCAGGCTTCTACAATGAGGACGTTAGAGTTGAAATCAAGGTAAAAGAAAGCAATCTTATCAACGAAGACACACTAGAAGGTATCTACATTGAAAATGAGGCTGGTGGTGAGCCAATTTACTTTAAAGCTGAGTCAGTGGATGGCGATGTTCATACCTTTGCTGCCACAGTATCAGGGGATGGTAGCTATCAGTTAAAGGGAACCGTGGCAGACAAAGCCAATAACATAACAAGCTTAGACAGCCAGAGCACCTTCACAATAGATAAAACAAAGCCAGTTGTTCAGCTTACATTCGATAACAACGAAGCTACTAATGATAAATATTTCAACAAGGCTAGAACAGCAACAATCACAGTAAAGGACACAAACTTCCCAGGTGATGATGCTTATACAACCTTAACACTTAACTCTCAAATCGGAACTCCACAAGTTGGCGGTTGGGAGAAAACAAGTGATGATACTTACAGCAAGAAAATAGAGTTCAGCGCTGATGGCATTTACAGTCTCACTTTTAACTGCAAGGACAAAGCAGGCAATAGCAGCGAGCAGCAGAACGCTTCAGAATTTGTGGTAGACCTAACAGCTCCAGAGGTGAAGGTGTCCTTTGATAACAATACACCAGCCAATGAGAACTACTTCAAGGAAAGCAGAATGGCAACAATCACAATCGAAGATATCAGCTTCTCAAGCTCACTTGTGAGCATTGATAAATCTTCTGAGGACGGCCTAAATGCTCTTCCAGCAGTAACAGATTTCAATGAGTCTGATGGAAAATATGTTGCCACAATGAAGTTCAATACAGATGGAAAATTTGGTTTTAATATAACTTGTAAGGATTTAGCGGGAAATAGCTCAGATACTTACACAAGCGGTGTGTTCTTTATCGACACCACATTGCCAGAAATCGAGATTACTGGCGTCGCAGATATGTCTGCAAACAATGGCACAGTGGAGCCAATAATTACAGTTAAGGATTTGAACCTTAAGAGCGAAGATATCGAGGTTCACTTAACAGGCTCTAACAACGGTGAGGTAGCAATAGAAAACAAGGCTACACAGACACAGGATGGCTACACACTACAGATTTCAGACCTTGCTCATGAGAAAGCAAACGACGACTTATATACCTTGACTGCAAAGGTAAAGGATTTAGCAGGAAACGAATTTGAAAAGCAGATTAGCTATTCAATTAACAGATTTGGATCAATCTACGTAGTAAGCCCTGATACAAAGAAAATGATCGATGACTACTACGTAACTACACCACAGAATGTGGTAATCACAGAGATTAACGTAGACACACTTACCTACAAGGAAGTTTCAGTAACCCATGACGGTGATGTAAACCAGCTTTCAGCAGGCCGCGGTTATACAACCTCAGAGCTCAATAATGAAAACGGCTGGCATTCAATCAGCTACACAGTTGGTAAATCTAATTTTGAGAGTGACGGTATCTATTCAGTAACTGTTTACTCTGAGGATAAAGCTACTAACAAGCAGAGCAACCAGTCAAAGGAAGCTGAAATCGAGTTCTTAATGGACCAGACTTCTCCTAGCGTTGTTGTTTCAGGAATTGAAAGCGACGGAATCTATGAGGAGTCACAGCATGATTTCTCAGTAAACGCAACAGATACAGTTGGCGTAGCAAAAATCACAGTATACGCAGACAACAAAGTCGTTGCAGAGTATGAAGCCTCTGAGCTTACAGAAAATGGTGGAACAGAAATAATCACACTTGCCGGCAAGGATGATTACCAGCAGATTGCCCTCACTTGCCAGGATGTTTCAGGAAACGAAACAACCCTTACCTATGACAATGTTCTTATTTCAGAAAAAGCACAGGAGCTTATCGCAAGTGGAACAATAGAGAAGCAGAAAATCACTAGAAAGGACCTTAATAATTCAGGTCTTTCAGGAATGGCTAAGGGCGTTATGGCAGTGGTAGGAACTAGTACTGTTGGAGCCGCCGGAGCGGTCACATTCAGATTTAGAAGATTTAAGAAATAGAACTAGAGGAAAACTTTCATGACATTTAAAACAGATGCACATACAGATATTGGGCCAAAGAAAAGCGTTAACCAGGATGCCCTTTTAATTAAGCAGGCAAAAAGCAAAAATATGGGTCAAATCTGTATGGCTTGCCTCTGTGATGGAATGGGAGGCCTCTCCTGCGGCGAGGTAGCCAGCGCAACCTTGGTAGATAGAGTGGATGGCTGGTTCAATAGAGAACTACCACAAATATTAGCCGCAGAAAACAATACAACGCAGCTTGAAGATTACTCCTGCGAAATGGACTATTGGGGCAGAATAGAGCTTCAATGGAACGGATTGGCGGAGGAAATCAATAAAAAGCTTGGTGAGTACGGAAGCAGTAAAGGCATAATGCTGGGAACAACAATAACCCTTTTACTGATTATGAATGATAAATATTTGGTCATGAGCATAGGTGATTCACGAGTTTATCGAATCGAAGGCGAAAACATAGAGCAAATCACCCATGACCACAGCTACATTCAAAGAGAAATGGATGCTGGGCGAATGACACCTGAGGAAGCCCTAAACAGCAAAGAAAAAAGCGTATTGCTTCAATGCGTAGGGGCTTCCAAAGAGATTAAGCCAGATTTTTACAGGGGAGAAACAAAAAAAGGCGTTAGTTTCCTACTATGTTCCGACGGCCTGTGGCGAAAGCTAGAGGGGAAGGAAATGGTAGAAAACGTTGCAAAAAAAAGCGGGATAAAAGAGTTAGTGAATTTGGTTAAGGATAGAGGAGAAACAGATAATATATCAGGTTTAGTGGTGAGAGTTGACTAGCTATGTTAGAAATTGGTTCCGTAATTGATAAAAAGTATAAAGTTCTTAACAAGATAGGGCAGGGCGGTATGAGCACTGTCTATCTTGCTATGAACGAACGTGCAAACAAACAGTGGGCAATCAAAGAATTTCGCAAGGATGATGTGGAAAAGTCCAAGGTTTCCATGACGAGCATCCGTACTGAGACAGAACTGTTAAAAGGTTTGTCCCACCCTAATTTGCCTAGCATTGTAGACATCATTGATTATGAGGAAAGCATCCTGATAATCATGGATTATATAGAAGGAAATACATTAAAAAGGGCCATCGATGAGTACGGCCCGCAACAGCAGGAGCATGTGGTAGATTGGGCCATTCAGCTGTGTGACGTGCTTGGTTATTTGCATTCACAGAATCCACCTATTATTTATCGAGATCTAAAGCCCAGCAACATCATGCTAAAACCAAACGGTCAGATAGTTTTGATTGATTTTGGTACAGCCAGACAATACAAGGAAGACAACATGGAGGATACAATCTGCTTGGGCACCAGAGGCTATGCGGCACCAGAGCAATTTGGTGGCAAGGGCCAGACAGATGCCAGAACAGATATTTATAACTTGGGTGCCACTATGTATCACTTGATTACAGGGAAAAATCCAAGCGAACCACCATATGAAATCCTTCCAATTAGACACTACATTCCAACCTTATCTCAAGGCTTGGAGGATATCATTTTAAAATGTGTTCAAAATGACCCAGCAAAGCGTTACCAAAACTGTGAGTCACTAGAATACGATTTGATGCATTATTACGAGCTGGATAATACATACAAAAATAAAGAGCGAGTAAAGCTTGCAATATTTGCCACATCATTTCTTTTGACTATAGCAACAGCCGCCATGGGAATTGGACTAAATGCTTATGCCAATAGTTATATTGAAAAAAGCTATGCCAGCTTGGCAGTAGAATCCGAGAAGGATGTAGACAGTCCGGAAGGATATATAGACATGATTAATGTAAAGCCTGAGGAAGCCAGTGCTTACATAAATCTCATTGATAAAGCATACATGGAGGACGGAGTATTCTCAGAGGATGAAGCCAACCAAATGAGAAGCGTCCTTATATCAACAAAAAATAAAAAGACCTATGAACAATTATTAGCTGAGGATGAAGCAGGCTACAGCCTTATGTGCTATCGCCTGGGACTTGCATATTTTTACAGCTATGAGGGCGTAGGCAATAAACAGTTATCAGCCTACTGGTTCGATAAGGCAGCATCTGGTGAGCTAGATGAAAGCCAGACAGAGAGAGCCAGAAGACTTGGGGCAATTGCCAATTACTATGTGAGCCTCGGCAACATAGATAAATCAGGTGACAGCACCGTCAGCTACAAAGATTATTGGAACGATTTGATAGCAGTATCCTCAGGTGACATTGCAAAAATAGATAATGAAAACACCGCCCTTGTAATATACAAGGAATTGGCAGCTCAGATTTGTTCCAATGCAGCAAAGTTCAATAAGGACGGCGTTGCATATTCAGAAATGGAATTGGCGCTTCTTGATATAGAAAACGCAGTTGAGACAATCGATGGAGACTCCTCAGACAGAGTAGCGGAGCTTAAAGGTGAATTGGAGTCAAACATCGAAAAGGCAAGACAAACAATTGGATTGTTGGAGGAGAGCAGATAGTAATGAGTAAACAAATGTCCGTAAATACGATAAGTGAACAAGCCCAAAGCTATAAGCAAATATCACTTACCCTAATAATAGTTGCAATAATATTTGCCATTTTAACAACAGTGCTTTGGTTTGTGTTAAACATTCTTCACTCACTTAGGGTTCTCATAGGATTTGGTGTAAGCAAGGAAGTGAAGCGAATCAAATCAGATTCAAGCTATGGCAGCAAACAACAGTTATCAGCTGGTCAACATGCTTCAATTACATGGAATACATCAGGTCTTTTGAAGAAAACAGAAGTAATAGACTCGAACATGGAGACAACAGTTTTAGAACCGGAAACAACAGTGCTTGATGAAAGCATTCAAGGCTTTGTAATCGAAGAAGACATTAGATTAACAGGAACAGATCAAAAAATATAGATTAAGAGGATTTGAATTCAATGAAAACTACAGCGAAAAGCATTTTTAAAGGTTTAGCGATTGCACTTGTCCTGATTATTGGAATCTGTATTTGGCCAGGTAATAAAGTTCAGGCCGAAGAGAGTCTAGAGCAAGCGAAAAAGGGAATAGTTCAGGTCAATCTAGTTTATACAGATGATGACGGTAAGACTCACATAATCGAGGGCGGCACAGGATTTTTGATTGGCTCAGAGGATGAAAATAACCCTGAGGAGTACGTTGTTACCTGCAAACACATTGTGGAGCCTGACAAAACATACATCAAAAGCGTTCTACTAGAACTTGGAGTTTCAGAGGAGGATGTGGATAGCAAGGCAGATTCCGTAGAGTACGAGGTTGTGGTAGCGGGCGACGTTAGCACAAACGCCACACTTTACCTTGATAGTGACAACCTTGATATGGCAGTACTTAAACTAGATGAATTACTTACCACTAGAACAATGTTCTCCATCTACACTTCAGAGGATGGCTCAAAGGAAAATGTGCCTTATAAGAATACAGATTCCGTATATACGTTAGGATTTCCAGCGGCCATCGACTATGCAAACAATCCAGCATATTACGGAAATGACCAAGTGGTAATGTCATCTGGTCACATTATGAACATTCATACTTTGAATGATATCCATGTTATTACTCACGATATTCCAATTGGAATGAATAACTGTGGTGGTCCACTTCTAGATGAGAAGGGCAACGTAATTGGTATGAACATTCTTTCAATGGATGGTGACTATTATGTTGCAGTAGATGCATCAGAAATGGTTGATATTTTTGACTCCTTTGGAATGAAGTATGGCAAAGTCACTCCAGCTGACGAGACAACAGAGGAAACTGGGAATGAGGTCGACGACGGTGACGACGTAGACCCTATCGTAAAGCCTGAAGCTAGCTCAATGCCTATAGCAATCATAATAATTGCCGTTGTATTTGGTGTTATTTTCATTGTGCTTATGGCGCTAGTTGTAATCCTTCTTAGAAAGCAAAGAGAGGGTGCACCAAAGGAAGAAAAGAAAGAAAAAAAGAAGAAGAAAAAAGAGCCTCAGGTGCTAGAAAAACCATTCGCTCCAAACTGGAATGTTAACAGCAACATCTCATCAACCTCAGGAACTAGCATATTAAATGCAGGGGCATGTGACGAGACAAGCATTCTCCAAAATAATGATGGAATTAATACAAAGGTTTCACACGGAAAAATCATTAGAAAGAAAACCGGCGAGAACATTGATTTGACCAAGGATAGAACAGTCATCGGCAAGGATTCTCTCCACGTTGATTACTGCATCAGAGACAACAGTGCTATTTCTAGAATGCATTTGATCGTGGCAGTAAATCCAAACGGCGTATACGCAGAGGATGCCCATTCTACAAACGGCACATTCATAAACGGCAGACGACTTGCAGCAGGCGAGCAATGCGAGCTTAGAGGTGGCGAGAATATCCGCCTTGGAAACGAAGAATTTATTTTTAGGAAATAGTATGAATTACAAGTTAATTATCAGCGGAAATAAACTTTATAAAGAGATAATCATACCGGAAGATAAAGAAAAAATCCTAATCGGTACTGCCAAGGATGCTCAGATTAGATTGCCAGAGGACAGCGGTTATACCGGCAGTGTGGTGACCATTGAGAAATCTGAGGACTGTTACACAGCCAAGTGTCTAGAAGGCAATTACATCCGTAAAGACGAAGAAAAGGTTACCGAGGAATCCCTTCACCCAGGCGACAGATTAAAAATATTTAACGGTGATTCCACGAAGCCTATTCTTCAGATTGATTTGCTTTTTGACTTCGGAAAGCTACAGACGGATTACAGCTACCAGATTGACATCTCCGATAGAGCAGTTTTTACAATCGGAGGCACAGGTAGCGACATTGTCCTTAGGGATGAGTTGATTGGTGAGGAACATTGCATTATCACCCGAGTTGCAGCAGGCTATGAAATCGATAGCACCGATTTGAAATATGGACTGTTCATCAACGGTGTTATTAGTAAAGCAAACGTAAGCACCATAAATGAAAAGGATTTCCTGAAGGTTTATGGTGTTGATTTCTACTTGGAAAAGGGCAAGCTTTGTACTAGCAAAAAACTAGTTGTAACAACTAATCTTCCAGTTACACAGATTAGAGAGTCAAACAACCAGTTCAACTATCCTGAGTTTATCAAAAACGTAAGACTTAGATACGTTCAGCCACAGGAAAAAATGGAAGTACTCCAGCCTCAGCCGGCGCCTCAAAAGCAGCCATGGACAGCGCTTTTCTCAATGCTTCCAATGCTTGTGATGATGCTAGCCATGATGATTATGCGAAGCAACATGATGGGCTCAACAGGCGGAAACGGCTACATGATTATGTACGGATGCATGTACGGTGTCAGCGCCTTAATGTCCATTACAATGTTCATCCTAGGAAGAAAGGACTACAAAAAGAAGTCCCAGGAACGCATTGAGAAATACAACGAGTACATCCACAAAAAGGATGTGGAGCTTCTAGAAGAGCGCAGGAATGAAAAGACCATCTCAGAGAAAATGAACTACCTGTCAGAAAGCATGGTCGACCAGATTCTTTCCTTTGATGCAAGGCTTTTTGAAAAAGAGAAAAGTCACGGTGATTTCCTTGATGTTCCAATTGGGCGCGGAACAGTGGATGCTGTAAATCAGGTGGCATATAGAGAAAATCCATATTATGAAACCGAAGATCCACTGATGAATTATCCTCAGGAGCTTAGTGAGAAATATAAAAAGATTGCTGACATGCCAATTATCCTTCATCTAAATACCGTAAATGCGGTAGGATTTGTTGGCGTCAGAGACAGGCTTTGTGCCATAGCAAGAAACCTACTAATCACTATTGCAGGTCAGCATTACTACGAGGATGTGAAATTCTTCTTCCTTATGGAAAAAGAGGATGTGAATGATTTCCTTTGGATTAGATGGCTGCAGAATATAACTGATGCAGGTCGTAGAAATGTCATGTATGACCAAGACAGCAAAAAGATTGTTTTAGATGCCATTTACAACGAAATCTCAGCCAGAGAGGATAGAGAAAAAAAGGACCTTTCCAAGAAGGTTCACTATATCGTATTTGCGTATCGCACAAAGGAGCTCATGGAGCATCCAATTACAAATTATGTAAATAAGGCTAAGGACTTGGGATTTACTTTCCTATTCTTTGATGAGTACAAGGAACACATTCATGCTGACTGTAACCAGCTGGTTTATCTAGACAGAGACATGAACAAGGGCTTCCTGCAAAAGGCAGATGACGCAGCAAAAACTCAGTCCTTTGAATACAACGAGGTCAGCATTGAGCAGGCAAAGGCAGTTGCTAAAAAGTTGGCTTGTGTACATGTTAGCGAGGTCAGCTTAGAGAGTACACTGACCAAGAATATTTCCTTCTTCCAGATGTACAAGGTGCTCAATGCCTATGATTTAAATATCGGTGCCAGATGGGCACATTCCAAAATATTCGAGTCCATGTCAGCACCAATTGGTGTTGATAGTGCAGGAAAAATAGTGGCACTTGATATCCACGAAAAGGGTCACGGTCCACATGGTCTTGTTGCCGGAACAACAGGTGCTGGTAAATCAGAGCTGTTACAGACCTACATCCTTTCCATGGCAGCCCAGTTCCATCCATACGAGGTCAGCTTCATTATCATCGACTTTAAGGGTGGTGGAATGGCAAACCAGTTCAAGAATTTGCCTCATTTAAATGGAGCTATCACAAATATTGACGGCAAGCAGGTTAACCGCTCACTGATGTCTATCAAGGCAGAGTTGATGCGACGCCAGAGACTTTTTGCAGAGGCGGGAGTCAATGCCATCGACAACTATATTGACATGTACAAAAAGGGTCAGGTGGATATACCACTTCCACATTTGATTTTGATAGTTGATGAGTTTGCAGAGCTAAAAAGTGACCAGCCTGAGTTCATGAAGGAATTGATTTCTACCGCTCGAATTGGTCGAAGCTTGGGAGTGCACCTTATCCTTGCAACCCAAAAACCATCAGGCGTTGTAAACGACCAGATTTGGAGTAACTCGCGTTTCAAGCTCTGCTTGAAGGTTCAGGATAAACAGGATTCAAACGAGGTTTTGAAATCGCCTCTTGCAGCAGAAATCAGAGAGCCCGGTCGCTGCTATATGGAGGTTGGAAACCACGAGATTTTCCAGCTGTTGCAGTCAGCCTACAGCGGCGGTCCTGCAGTGGTTGGAGCTGTTGATAAAACAAGCAAATTTGACCTGTCATTGGTAAATATGGTTGGCGCAAGAAAAGTTATTTTCCATCAAGAGCCTAAAAAAGAAGAAAGCTCAATGACTCAGCTAGAGGCAATTGTCTCATACATTTCTGAGTACTGTGAGAAAAATAAAATTGCAAACCTTGCACCAATATGTTTGCCACCATTGCCAGAGAGAATCCCATATCCAGATGCCAAAACAATGGATTATGGAACAAACG
>JAEEGH010004776.1_pt1 | contig 34491 bp, 30 predicted proteins | sample 9134181 | NCBI WGS metagenome assembly JAEEGH01 (sample SAMN16246544, study PRJNA631951) | gut metagenome | biome: gut microbiome; feature: rumen; material: DP-attached | host: Bos | place: Iran: Karaj | collected 2018-10
CAATTCCAACTTGGTATAACAAAAAGTTTATTATTGAACCCAAATATAAGGCAATGGCGAGGAACAAAAGTCCAAAAGCCATAACATAGGGCCCATTGTCGCCCCATTTCTTGTAAAATTTCGCGTAACGATAGAAACAGTAATTGAAAAATGTGATCATACAAATCTCATTTTAGTGCGCAATCTCCACAATCTTCTCTCCCAACGCCAACTGAATTAGGGCAATGGTTTTGCTGTCGCCTCGTTGATTTCCTCATAAAGTGCTACTGGCCCCTCGTGCCAAAGCTTGGTTTCCTCTATTTCCAATCTCTTGTACATTTCCGACCGATAAATTCGACGAATGGCTTCCACAATGCCAACGCCCGTATCTTCAGAAAGCATTTCGGCCAACCAACTCACTTTGGAAGGCAACAAAAGATAGAGATTGTCTTGGGTTATTGTGGTCATAATAGTATCTGTTTTGCTTCGAAGAACTTAATAGTTGTCAAGGATTTGGTGGTATGGAAAAGGTATTGGTCAACGAGTTTGAAAGTTTTCAATTCCGCAATCAGGTTTTGCTTGTTCAGTAGGCCGCCTTCATACAAGGCAAAAGCTGCATAAACTCTATCGTTGGCCACAGGCCCGTAAACAACATCATAATCGTGCGAGAAATGTCGATCAGTGCGGTTTTTCATCACAAAGTCGAGCCACTCTTCTGTAGGAGTATCGAAATAAAGACACTTCAAATCTGCTAACATTTCGGTATTCAACTCATACTCATTCACATAGCCTCTTTTTTCTTTTGCCTCTTTCATCCTGCGACGCACCCAGTCCTCAGCTTGTTGGTATGAAGTGGTGGCATAAAACCCGGTTCCATAGTCCAAGGTTCGGTTAGATTCCCTGATTTCTGGTTGTGCGACCCGTTCAAGGCTTCCGTGATACAGTATCATGATGCTTTCTGTTTCCTAATGTTGATAAACTCGTCAATGTCCTCCAAAATCCATTGGTAGCTTTGCGTGTGCAAAATCTCGTAGTTCTCGGCCAAATAGTCAAGCACACCATATTGGTTTAGTTCTTCAAATGATTGACCACCAGTCAAATGTTTGGCATTTTTGTATTGCTCAACGCAAAACGAAACGAAATACGATATCCTTTTTTGCTCGCTGTCCATAAGTGTGTTTAATGGCGCAAAAATAGTCACTTTTTAGTTTTGTCGCAACAATGGATGAAAAATAATCACTTCACCACCTCCACAATCTTCTCTCCCAACGCCAACTGAATCATGGCAATGGTCTTGCAGGTGAAGTTGTGGCCACCACCAAGCCAGCGCGTTACGTCAGACGGACGGCGGTGGGTGAGTTCGGCAAGCTGCTTCTTGCTGATGCCTTTTGCTTTCATTATCGCGTCAATACGCTCGGCAATGTCGTCTGTAAGGAAATAGGTTTCCCTCGTCAAAGACGGTATTTTTGCCAACTCTTCGCGCAACATTTCGTCATAAATCTCAATCATACCCTGAAAGTCATTTCTTCAATACCTGTAATCATGTTTTGCTCAATGTATATGGAGCCTTCCTCTTGTGCTTGTTTGAGAAGTTCGTCAAATTTCTGCAAGTCCATCACATAGCCGCTCAACTCTTCGTCCTCATCGTAGGTGCGAGTCTCTTTCAAGCCACCATTGCCGACTATCAGAATTTGGTCGGACATACGTAAGCAATACAACCGCAACTTTCTGGAGTCGAGAGACAAAGCCACAACATTATCATTCATTTTCCCTTCGTAACGGAACATTCTCTCGAACGCACCTTTAGCAATAATTCTGTCAAGAGCGTAAAGGATAGACTGATAATCCTTGTTCAAAGCAGCATTGTCTTTGAATTTTTTGAGAAACTTACGGAACTCGCTTTCGCCGTTGTTGAAGCAAATCGAATAGAGTCCTACTTGGTCGGAGGAAGAGATGGATACAATCTTTGCTGTTCTCATGGTACTTTGTTTTTGTTGATGCCGCAAAGATAATACTTTTTTCCGAAAATTTCGCTTTTATGCGAAATTTATCCAAAAATTCGCAAATCAGTTGATGACAAACTTATTTATTCGTTTTTCAGGTACAATGCTTGAAAAATTGTATTTTTGCTCATCAAAACACGATTATGCAATTCAAAGATGTCATCGGACAAGAAGAAGTCAAACGCAAACTGATCCTTAGCGTGCAGGAAAACCGTGTGCCTCATGCACAACTCTTTTTAGGCCCTGAGGGCAACGGAAAACTGCCGTTGGCCTTGGCCTACGCACAGTATATTCTCTGTCCTCATCGTACTGCAACCGACAGTTGCGGGGTTTGTCCTTCTTGCCAGAAAATCAGCAAGCTGACCCATCCAGACCTGCATTTTGTGGTGCCGACCACAACCACCAAGAGTGTGAAAGGCAATCCTGAATCAGATCTTTTCATGACAGAGTGGCGTGACTATGTGCTCCAAAAAGAAGGTTATGTGGATACCTCTTCATGGTATGAGTTTTTGGACGTGGAGAATAAACAGGGGTATATCTCAGTCCGTGACGCAGCCGCCTTGTTGAGGAAGTTGAGTTTCAAAGCCTACGAAGGAGAATACAAAATCGCAATCATCTGGATGGCCGAGAAGATGCGTGTGGATACGGCTAACAAGTTGCTGAAACTCCTTGAAGAGCCGCCAGAGAAGACTGTGTTTATTTTGATTGCCGAGGATCAGGAGGAACTGCTGGCCACAATCCGCTCTAGAACTTCGCTGGTGAAGATTCCCCGTATCTTACAAAATGACCTGCAAATGGCTTTGGTTCAGCGATTTGGATGCACTGCTCAAGTGGCCTCTGATGCCGCCATGGTGTCAGAAGGCAACTGGCTCAAAGCCTGCCAAAACGTCAAGGATTCCGAGGACCAGAAATATTATTTCCGCACTTTCCAGCAATGGATGCGCCTCTGTTTTAAAGCTGCGATTAATGAGCTTATCGATTTCTCAAACAACATTAAAACCATCGGTCGCGAGCGACAAAAACAACTGCTGGAATATGGCTTGGGCATCGTCCGTAATTCTTTGTTGTTTAATAACAACCTGAATCAACTGGTGATGCTTCCCGAAGAAGAGAAGAAGTTCAATGCGGGTTTTGCTCCTTTTGTGAAACCGTCGAATATCATTCAGATTGCTGAGCTTTTGGAAGAAGCTTCGCGACAAATCGAGAGAAATGGTTATGCTCCGCTGATTTTTTTGGACACCAGTTTTAAAATGACGAAACTGCTGCGGATGAAATAAGGTATTGGTAGGATCGCTCCGGCATGAAATGTCTGACGTCTTTCCCTTCTTTCATGCAGTTCCTGATAAACGTTGATGACACCTCAATCACAGGTGTTTCAAGCACTTTCACGTGGGGATGATGAACCAAATCTCCTCCATCGTAGCCTTTACGCGGAAAAACCAACAGCTCATATCCGTCCAGGATTGCTTGATATTCCCTCCATCGGGGCAGGCCTTGTAAACTGTCCATGCCACAGATGAAAACAAATTGATCCTCTGGATGCTGTGCTGATAACGCCCTTAGCGTGTTAATGGTATAAGAGGGCTTCGGGAGTCCGAACTCGATATCCGAGGCTTTCATTCTGGGATCATCGCCAATGGCGAGTCTCACCATCTCCAAACGGTCACCGTCATCCATCAAGTCCTCTTTTTTCTTTAAGGGATTTTGAGGCGACACCACAAACCACAACTCGTCAAGGTCGGAGAACTCCACGAGATAGTTGGCCAACATCACATGACCGTGATGGATGGGGTTGAATGATCCAGAATACAAGCCTATTCTACGCATGGCGTTTCTTCTTGATCCAAAAAGCTTTGGACGGCTTTAAGGATGTCGTTTTTGGCGGTCTCTAAATCATCATTAATGATGGTGATGTCGAACTTGCCCTTTGCGAAATTCATTTCCCAGTCGGCTTTGGCAAGGCGTTTCTCAATCTCTTCCATGGAGTCGGTTTGCCGGTTTACCAATCTTTCCCGTAGTACATCAATCGAAGGGGCTTGAATGAAAATGGACAAAGCTTCGTCTCCATAGAATTTCTTGATGTTGGTGCCGCCCACCACATCTACGTCAAAAGCGACATGGTAGCCTTCTTCACACATCTTTTCAACGACTGCTTTCAAAGTTCCGTAGCAACGCCCTGGATATACCTCCTGCCACTCCAAAAACTCGTCGTTTTCAACACGTTGTTTGAATTCCTCGAGGCTCATGAAATAGTATTCCACGCCATTTTGTTCTGTCCCACGGGGCTGTCGTGTAGTGGCCGATACCGAAAAGGCCATGTTGGGAATCTCGCTCAATAGATGGTTGACCAAAGTGGTTTTCCCGGAACCTGAAGGGGCAGAAAAAATCAAAAGCTTTCCTTTTTTCATCTTTTTTATTATTGTTCTATATAAATCTTGTGACCGATCTGAAGTTTGGTCTTTGGAGTGACCTTGTTCCATTTGCATAATTTGCTCACCGTAGTGCCATATCTTTTGGCGATGGAACTCAAGGTGTCGCCTTTTTTGATGGTATGCGCAATTCGTTTCGGCACCACTTGTTTGGCTGCTGTCTTGGATTCCTCATCGCTTTGTCCTTCGTGTGAGAAAATGCTGAAATAGTCTTTCCTGAGGGTGAAAACGGTATCGCGTAAAACGCCTTTCTGAAAGTCAAAGATGCGTTCTGGGTCAAACGATTGCCCCATGTAACGGGTCTCGAAATGAAGATGCGGTCCGCTGGATCGTCCTGTGGATCCACAATATCCGATTACTTCACCTGCGGTAACCAAGTCGCCAGCTTGTACCACATAATGGGTCATGTGTCCGTAGTAGGTCTCCAAGCCATTGGCATGACGCAACACGACCACGTTGCCATAACCTCCCGTGTAACGGGTAGGTAGTGCCGCGCGAACAATGCCATCAAAGGCCGCATAAATGGGGTTTCCGTACTCCACTCCCAAGTCAACGCCTTGGTGTTTGTGCCTTTTCCTTAATTTATAGGGAGATACCACTGTTCCATTTCCGGGAATGTGCCATGAATGGGTGGAGTCACATAAAACCAAGGTCACTTTTTCAGGAAGGTCTTTAATATTAATATCCGTGTAGGCATGAACGCTCTCGGTCATCCAATGGTCGTTGCTGATAAAATCGGGCACATCGGGTTTTGGGACGTCCCAATAAGCCCAGGTGCCGTTGTCGAAAAGAAGCACTTTTTGAAATTTGTCATCGGTGTCAATGGTGTCAAACGGCAAAGGAATGCTTCCGCTATGTTCTTCTTTCTCCATCAATTCATCGTCATCTTCCTCAGCATCTTCGTTGTTGGAGTCCAAATAATTGTTGATGAAGATGTAAACGGTGTCGTGAACCACTTCTGTGCGTTTGCTGAAAAGACGTTGAAACCATGTGAGTTTCTTGATGGTGTCTCCTTCATTACTATTGACTATCTCAAAGTCTTGTGCGATGGCTGGAATGCTTAATAATATGCTGATTGTGAGTATGATAAGCCTTTTCATGGGTGATTATTCATGAGTTGAAAGGGCAAAGATACAGAAAAAAGATGACTTAATCGTCGGAAATTTCACTTAATGTCTTTCGATAGGTGGAGAACACATTGGCTCTGGAGATGTAACCGAGGTATTTCCCTTGTTCTATAACGGGGATATTATATTTCCCGGAGACTTGGAATTTTTTTACCACGTCTTCCATCGAGTCTTCCGGATGAATGAGATATTCGGGCAGGACGGTGAACTCTTCGATGGGCCGGCTGTACAGTTCTTGGTTGAACATTACACTGCGGATGTCATCAAAGAGGACATGGCCGCAAAAACTGCCATCCTTGTCCACAACGGGGAAGATGTTCCTTCTGGATTCGGCAATGATCGGGATGAGGTCGCCCAAAGTGGAGCCGCGTTTGACTTTGCTGAAGTTGGTTTCGATGAGGTTGTTGATGGTCATCATGCCAAGGATGCTGACATCTTTGTTGTGAGTGACTTCAACTCCTTGCTCGGCGACAGCGTTAGTGTAAACAGAGTGTTTGAAGAATATCCTGTTGACAAAATAGGATAGGGCGGAGACAATCATCAAGGGGACGATGAGCACATAGCCGTTGGTGATCTCGGCGATGAGGAAGATGCCTGTCAAGGGTGCATGCAGCATGCCTGCAATCAACCCACTCATGCCTACCAACGCGAACTTGGCGGGGTCTAATTCCCCAAGGCCTAAGAAATGCATGGATAGCGCAAAAAACAAACCAGAAAAGGCTCCGATGAACAAAGCGGGAGCAAAAGTGCCTCCCACACCGCCCGCACCAAAGGTTAAGGCTGTGGCAAAAGCTTTCAAAAGGATGATCCCGGCCAAAAGGACCAAAATGGACCAACTGTGTTCTTCCCAGCCCGAGAAAACCGGACTCTCATAAATAGAACTGTAATCGCCCTTCAAGGCTGCGTTGATGGCATCGTATCCCTCTCCATACAAAGCGGGAAACAGATAAATCAGCACTCCTAATACTGTCGCTCCAATAAGAAACCGTTTCCAAGGCGATTGTATGTGCTTAAATCTCCGCTCCATGCCGAAAGTCACCTTCAGGAAATAAGCCGAAACCAAGCCGACAAAAACACCTAAACCAATGTAGTATAATGCGTTGCTTGGAATAAACCCTTCGGTGATGACGGCACTGTATTCCACGGCTTGCCCTAAAAAGAAATAGGAGGTGAGGATGGCGGTAAAGGAGGAGCAGATGATGGGTATCAACGATCCTAACGATAAGTCAATCATCAGGACTTCAAGCGCAAAGAAAATCCCAGTCATTGGGGCTTGGAAAATAGAAGCCAAAGCCGCCGCGCCTCCCATGCCGATGAGCATGATGATCTCTCGGTATTCCAGTTTTAACCATCGTCCTAAATTGGAGCCTATCGAAGCACCTGTGGATACCGAGGGACCTTCCAAACCCACCGATCCTCCGAAACCAACAGTGAGACCGCTGGCAATGATAGTTGACCACATGCTGTGTTTGCTCACCTCTCCTTTTTTCTTGCGAATGGCGTATAGGATGCCGGGAATGCCATGCCCAATCTCTTTTCTCAAGATAAACTTGCAGAAACAAATGGTGAGCAGAATGCCAACCGCTGGGAAAACGAAATACAATAGGTGTGAATACTCAAATGTGATGCTCATGACAATATCGCGTATGCCATGTGCCAGCTTCTTGATGATGATTGCAGCCATCCCTGCGAAAAAACCCGTGGGGATGCTGAGCAGCAATAGAAACTGATGGTGCGTCAGATGGGCCTCACGCCAGGCGTTAAACCGATCTATCCATTGATTGTTTTTCAGCTTTAACACGATCCATTTGTTTTCTGGCCGCTAAAATAGAAAAACTTTTTTTATCTTCGCACCATTATTCTTTTTCTCATCATGAAAATAGTCAGTTATAACGTCAATGGCATTCGCTCTGCAATCAGTAAGGGTTTGTTGCAATGGATTCAGGAATATCAACCTGACGTATTATGTTTTCAGGAACTCAAGGCCACTCCCGACCAAATCCCTCTCATGGATTTTGAAATGATGGGTTACCATCATTACTGGTTTCCTGCCCAGAAAAAAGGCTATAGCGGAGTGGGAATGATTACCAAGCTGTTGCCTGATAATGTGGTGTATGGCATGGACAACCCCGTTTATGACAACGAGGGTCGTTTCCTGCGTGTGGATTTTGGTGACCTCTCTGTGGTCAGCGTCTATCACCCCTCTGGCACTACGGGCGATGAACGACAGTCGTTCAAAATGGTTTGGCTCGATTTTTTCCGTGATTATGTGAATCAGCTGCGGAAAGAACGTCCTCATCTGGTGCTTTCAGGCGACTATAACATCTGTCATGAGGATATCGATATCAACAACCCGAGATCGCATGACAAGTCGTCGGGCTTCTTGCCTGAAGAAAGGCAGTGGATGACGGATTTTCTCAGCGATGGTTTTATCGATAGTTTCCGCTATTTGGTAAAAGAACCAAACCGTTACAGCTGGTGGAGCTTCCGTGCCGGAGCAAGACAAAAAAACCTTGGCTGGCGTATTGATTACCACATGGTTACCGATAATCTGAAGGACCGTATTGCACAAGTGGATATCTTGTCGGAGGTGAAACACTCGGATCATTGCCCGATTGTCCTTGAAATACAATAAGGATAAATGCGATTAATCCCTCCTTGTAGCCCCACTAGGACTCGAACCTAGATTTAAAGTTTAGGAAACTTCCGTTCTATCCCTTGAACTATAGGGCCGTATTTCAGAGTGCAAAATTACACAAAAAAACCAATATTTCGAAAAATAGTCGTATTTTTATCGCTCAAAAACACCAATCACAATGAACTGTCATTTGAAACTCTTCGTGCTGCTTATCGTTTTGTCCTTGGGCTCCAACCTCTTTGCCCAAGAAGGGGTCGCTATCGGCCATTGGCGCACTCACATGCCTTACCAGAATGTCATCGGAGTTGACATGCTCGGCTCCACCGTTTTTGCCGCTACCGATTTTGAGCTGTTCACCTACGATAAAGAGGACAACAGCCTCCATATTTTGAACAAGATCAACGGCCTCTCTGATGTGGGTGTCTCCACCATCCGTTGTAACAATAAACTGAATCTGATGGTGGTCGCCTACAAAAATGCCAATATCGATTTGATTGATAAACATGGCGAAGTTTTTAATATGAGCGACATCAAAGACAAAACAATCATTGGCAATAAGACGATTAATGAAGTTACCTTTAAAGATGAATTGGCTTATTTTGCCTGCGGATTCGGTATTGTAGTCTATGATTTGAATCGTCAAGAAGTGAAAGATACCTACTATATTGGCGAAAATGGTGCCGCCGTCAATGTTACCGATATAGATTTCTACAAAGGACGTATCTATGCGGCCACTACCAATGGTCTTTATTCCGCCGACGCCTCGCTCAACACCTTGGCGAATTTTGCCTCATGGACCTTGGATACCACATTGATCCATCCTTATGCAAACTATAACGAGCTGGAAGCTTTTGGCGGGAAACTCCTTATTAATTATACGGATGGAACTTATAATGCGGATACACTATTTGTTTTTGACGGTCATTCTTGGGATTATTTCGATCCTTCCTATTCCGCGAATAAACGCGAAATCAAGGCAGTGGGTGATCGTTTGCTGATATCTAACTATAGCAGTGTTCATGTGTATGATAATTCTTTCAATCAGATTGAGAACATCTATGCTTGCGGCAGTTCTATTCATCCCAATTCGGTCTGCCTCGATGCTGACGGCTATTATTGGATAGGTGACATGCAAAGGGGTATGATCCATGCCAAAGATAGTTGGAATTATGATCCGGAATCTTATAACCCTAATGGGACTTATAGCAATAGTGTATTTGAACTGAGTCATCAAGGGAAAAATGTGTGGATCGCTTCTGGTGGTCATGACTCCAATTGGGCGAAAAAATATGCAAAAAACGGTGTCAGCCATTTTGATGGTAATTGGTGGACTAACCTTAACAATTCTAATATTCCGGTGTTTGACGAGGAAAAAATCACTGATTTCATCTGTTGTGCCACGGATCCTATAGATACGACAGTAACCTACGTGGGAACTTGGGGTAGTGGTGTGCTGAAATTCAAGGATGATCAGTATATCATGCGTTATGATACCACAAACAGCTCTTTGGGTGCCTGGACACAGGCTCTGAAGTACGTCAATATTAGTGGGCTGGCATTCGATAGCCATGGCAATCTCTGGGTCGCCAACACCGGAGCCAATAATTTGTTGTCGGTGATGGACACCAAAGGGGTATGGAAGTCTTTTAATTTGGGAGGCTCCAATAGCGGTATTGATATCTCTACCATGGTGATTGACCATAATGACTATAAATGGATACTTCGCCGTTCGGGGAGTGATGATAAAATCATCGTTTTCAACGACAACGGCACCATCGACAATACTTCTGATGACCAGGTAATCACACTTCGTTGTGTGGAAGGCCATGGTGGAATCTCTGGTTCAGCCGTAAATTGTCTTGCTGTGGATCGTAATGGTTATGTATGGGTCGGAACAGATAGCGGACCTTGTTATTTTTCCAACACAAAACTTCTTTTCACTTCACCGAACCATGATGCCAGTCAAGTGATGATTCCACGTAATGATGGTACCCAACAAGCTGATCCTCTTTTCAATGAAATCAAGGTGATTAGCATCGCTGTGGATGGTAATAACAATAAATGGTTTGGCCTTGAGACAGGGGTGTATGAGATGTCGCCTGACTGCAAGACTCAACTGTTGCATTTTTCAACGAGTAATAGCCCTTTGCTTGATAATTCGGTGAACACCATGACTATCAATGATAACGGTGAAGTCTTCTTCGGCACCGATCAAGGAGTCATTTCTTATCGTGGAATTGCTACTCCCGGTGGGAACACCAATACGGATGTGACTGTCTATCCGAATCCTGTTCGTCCAGGTTATAATGGTTATGTGGGGATTAATGGTTTGGTTGAGGATGCGTTGGTGCGAATTACTACTGTTGATGGTTCTTTTGTTACCCAGTTGCTTGCAGAAGGGGGCCAGGCGGTTTGGGACTGCACCACCATCGATGGCGACAAGGTGCGTCCAGGTGTTTATCTGATTTTTGTGAGCACGAAAGATGGTAATGAACGTTTTGCCACGAAAATCTTGGTGATGAATTAATGGATGATAAGATTCTGGGGTTTGTACTGAATACGATTCGATATGGCGATTCGAGCCTTATCGTGAGAATCTATACCCTGAATGCAGGCCTGCAATCCTATATGGTCAAAGGTGTTGGAGGAAAACACTCTGGGAATCGCATCGCATTCTTTCAACCGATGACCTTTCTTCGTTTTCTTCAGAGTGCAAAACCACGGCAAGGGGGGATGGCTTATTTGAAAGACCCTGAAGTTTCGTATGCTTATCAGTCCATTCCACGTGTCATGAACAAAAGTGCTATCCTGATGTATGTTGATGAGCTGTTGTCACAAACCTTGACCCAGCAAGAACGTAATGATGCACTTTACTCTTTTGTTTCCCAGTCATTGGTCTGGCTCGATTTAGTGGAGGAGGGTTATGCGAGTTTCCCTCTATATTTCACTTTGGAACTGAGTCGTTTCTTGGGTTTTTATCCACAATGTAATTACAAGGAAGGTGCCTTGTTCGACATGATGGAAGGTCAGTTTGTGCTTGCCGTTCCTCCTCATCCATATTATTTCGAGAAAGAACACAGTGCAGTGTTAGCCAAGTTATTGAATCGTAAAGTTGATGAAATGGCTGAGGTGACGTTGACCGGGTTGCAGCGGAATGCTTTGTTGGATGGTATCATAAATTTCATGCGACTGCATGCCCCGGTGTTGAAGGGGTTGCAATCGCATGAAATCTTGAAGGAAGTCCTTCGTTGAGTGATTATCTCAGATTGAGTGAGGTTTGGCCAATGAGGTTGTCATTGCCGTCATAGATATCGATGAAATAATATCCAGGCTGCATTTCTTTGTCAGAAGGCTTGATGTAATAAGCCCTTATATCCTTCTCTTTGTTATCGTAGGTGAAATGTATCTTCTCCGTGTATTGGAGCAATTCACCTTGATAGGTGAAGGCATATTCATCACCCATGCCCTTGCTGATGATGCTCTTGGAGGGGTCGGCGATACGTAAATAGAAGTCCTTGGATCCGGCTTCCACTAATTCATTTTGTCCTACCGTGAAGTCTATTCTGATTCGCTCGGCTCTTCTAGCTTTGTCGGTGACCGTCTCTTGGTTGCCGCCTTTGAAACGGACTGCTTCCGCATTCAGGTTGTAAATCCTCAGGACTGCGGCCTGATTGACCTTGTTAGTGAGCTCTTCTTTCAGACGTTGGAGGTTTTTGTTTTGTTTGCGTTCTTCCTGTACCTCTTCACGAATTCTTTCATTTTCAGCTACCAGCTCTTGGTTCACCACATAGAGTGAATCCAGCTGGTTAACGTATTTTTGGGATATCTTCTGAAGTTCAGCCACTTTCTTCTTGATTCTGTTGTAATCCCATTGGGAGTCAAGAAGTTTTTTGATTTCTTCAGCATCCGCTTGAATGATACTGTCTTTCTCTGCTAATTGACTGCTGAGTTCTCCATAATTTTCTTTTAACTCGTTGTGAACGCGAAGTAGGCTATCCACTTCTGCTTGGAAGTCAGCCCGTTGCTGCTCTTTTTCGTTCTCCAATGTGCTTAGATCTCCTTTCAGCGAGATCAACCAGCATGATAGTCCAATAATGACGAGTGCCAAGGCACCTAAGATGCCATAAACCCATCCTTTGGATCTTGTTGATGATGTCCTTTCAGTATTCATTGTGTCTCGATTAATAAACTTCAAACTTCATTCTCCCCATACACCGGCTCCACTTTGGTTCTTGCGATGTTGATTGGCAGGTAGTGTCCCACAGATTCAATATAAATCACTAGCCGTTTCTTGTTGTTAATCTTTGCCAAGCGACCAATAAGTCCTGTCATTTCTCCTCTTGCAATCCTAACCAGTTGGCCTTCGTGAAGCTCTTTTTGTTCTAGTTGTTTTTCATCCTCTTCAAAGTCGTCGCAGTATTTTTTAATGGCGATGATTTGGTTCTCAGGTACCGGAACGGCCTTTCTTTCAAAACTCACAAATCGCGTCACCCCTGGAACGGATAGGATGTTGTAGTGGTTTCGTTCGTCAGCACGTACAAAGAGATAGGACTTGAACAAGGGCTCCTCCACCTTTTTCATACGGTCACTCCAGCGTTTCATCTTGGTGACCAGGGGTAGATAAGCTTCTACCCCCATGTCTTGCAGGTAGGCATAGACCTTTTTTTCCGCTCTTGAATGTACGTATAACGCGTACCATGGCAACTTGTCCGTCTGCGTCATCGCTAATTAGCTGCGTTTCTTTTTCTTTTTCGACTTCTTGTCGCTGTCTTCCGCTGTGTAGTAGGCTTCTCCAACATCTCCGTAATTACCATATTTGCCAGTGCCATAGCCATAACCGTAGCCATAGCCATAACCATAGCCATAGTGGTATTTACCATAGCCATACCCACCTTCTTGATGGATGCCGTTGATCACGATGTTGACCTTTAAGCCACGGTTCTCAATATCTTTGATGATGCTTCCAAAGATGTTCTTGTCAGTGTGACCTTGACGTACAATATAAAGGTTGGCATCTGTGTATTTCATGAGCAAGAAGGCATCCGTGACCAAACCCAAAGGCGGGGTGTCGATGATGATATAGTCATAACGCTTTTTCAACTCGTCAAATAACTCATTACAACGGTCAGAGGCAATCAACTCCGCCGGGTTGGGTGGAATAGGACCAGACGTGATCAAGTCAAGGCAGTCAATCTTGCCCGAGTTCTGAATGACCTCGTCAATTGAGTTTTTGTTGCTGAGGTAGGAACTCAAACCGATATTGTTGGTGATTCCGAATTCTTGGAACAACTTAGGCTTTCTCATATCAAAACCGAGCAACAAGGTCTTCTTGCCATATAAGGCATAGATGGATGCGATATTGATACTGTTGAAGGTCTTTCCTACACTCTGCATATCACCAGTGACCAAAATGGTGCTCTTGGGCTTGCCTTGGGTGATAAAGTCGATATTGGTACGGATAGAACGGAAAGCCTCTGCCACCGGTGATTTGGGCTTTTCAATGACCACTAATGGGTTGTCGCTGCTGCACAAACCAATCTGACCAATGATGGGGAAGTTGGTGGCTTTCTCCACATCTTTCCGAGTCTGAATCTTCACATTGAAGTAATCTCTTAAGAAGAGAATCAATGCAGGAATCAACAAGCCAATCAAGAGTGCCGTGAGGTAGTTCATGGTTACTCTCGGTGCCACCATGCGCGCGCGTTGATAACGGGCATAGTCAACAATCTCGTTGTCTGGCATGTTTGATGCCTTCAAAATTTGCGCCTCGGCACGACGTTGCATCAAATAATTATAGGTGTCTTGATTCAGACTGAATTTACGTTGGTAACCAATCAACAAACGCTCTTTTTGGGGAAGGTTACGGGCTTCACTCTCACTTTTTCTGATACGGCTCTCGATGTCGCTGATGTTCAAAGCGTTTTTCTCCACCAGGTTATTGATGTTTTCCAACAGCGTTTTCTTGGTGGTCACAATCTGTTCATCGAGTTTGACAATCTGCGGGTGCTCCTCAGTCAAGGTAAGTAGTTGTGAGGCCTTCTGCTGGTTGAGGTTGACAAGGTCTTGAACCAGTTTGTTCAACAGAGGGTCGCTGATGCCCATGGCTGAAGGTGCGGCCAGGTTGTCGGGATTGTCAATGTTGGCTTGAATATAGGATTGCAAGCGTTGATAATATTGCCTGTTGACCAGCAACGCGGCGTGTTGCTCTTCCATGGTTTTGATGGAGGAGATGATTTGTCTGGTTTGTGCGTCAAGATTAGTAAGGTCGTGGGACGTACGGAATTCTTGAAGGTCGGTCTCAGCCTTGTTAAGTGAGCTTTCGGTTTCCTCCAGTTGTTCGTCAATGAATTGGATGGTGTTTTCCGAAATCTCATTCTTCCGTTCCAAACCACGGTTGACGTATGTGTCCATCAAGGTGTTGATGAACTCAACCATTTTCTGGCGGTTTTGTCCGGTCATGCTGATGGATACCACTGAGGAGTTTTTGCTGACCGTTGAAACCGCAAAGCTTCTCATGCGGTTGGTAATCGTCAGATAATCAAGGAAACAGAAGGAGAACTTGCGCCCATCATGGATATGAGGCTTGTAACTGGTCTTTTTTTCAATCGAGAAACGGTTGTAACCTGTGTCAATCCATTCTCCAAATTTGTATTCCCCGTTGATGTCAATGTCCTCCTCACGTTGGGCTATGATTTGTTCCGTGGAATAGTCATATTCTGTATGATGATCGGATTTTGCCTTTAACGAGATGGTTTCGCCATTAATGATGATTTCATAATATAAGTTGATTGCTTGGGGGATGTTTTGGTCAAATTTAACCACAAAAGGCGCGCTTTTGTAAATCTCAGAGGATAAGATGTTTCCGTTTTCAAAATAAGATACCTCGAGGTTCATCTTTTTCACTACTTCCTCACACATCGAATATGATCTGAGAATGACAATCTCGTTTTCCAGATTCTGTGAGTTGTAATAACTGCTTCTGCTGATGAATGAAGTGGGGTCCATACTTGAACTATGGTCCTTGACCAACACTGTGCCCGATACCTGATATTCAGAAGGACTGTATCGGTTGTATAGCCAACCACAAGCCAAAGCCACCACGACACCAATTAGAAATAGGTACCAGTGATGAAGAAAAATAAAGACCAGAGCTTTGATATCGACGGACTGTTCCTCTTTGTTCTGGTTCTGGATGTTTTTGTTTTCAGTTGTATTGCTCATGGTTGCTTACTTTGTTTTTGTGATTAATGTGTAAACGGTGACTCCTAATGAAATGATAGAGAACACAGTGGAGTAGGGGAATGAAGAGAAGCCCCAGCGTTTGAGTTTCAAAGGCTCGACATAAATAATGTCGTTGGGCTTCAGATAATAATACGGGGAACTAAGGATGTCGGCTTTCCCAATATCCAATGTGAAGACTTGTGACCCGTCATCAGTGTGCCGGATCAACTTGACACTGGAGGTCTTTGCGAAATTGGACAAGTTGCCCGCCATGGCCAGTGCCTCAAAAACATTGACTTCTGATTGGTAAACTTTGTATTTCCCTGGTTTATGCACTTCCCCAAGAATGGTAAGGTCGTAATTGGAGAGCTTTACCATCAACGTGGTTTCCTTGACATATTTTGACAATAAACCTTCTAACTTATACTTGATTTCTTCCACGGTAAGGTTCTTTACTTCCACAAGGCCAATCAAAGGATAGTCAATGAAACCTTTCTGATTCACGGTGAGTGAATGGAGGTAGATGGAAGCCTCGGATCCTAAACTGTATCTCCCTGCGTCATTATTCAATGCTCCAGAGTTCTTTTCGTCGATGATGTTGACGGCATGGATGTAAAGATTGTCACCAGGTTGTACCTTGTAGTCTAAACTCCGCTCGTTTTGATAATCAATCGAGGTGGTTCTGTTCAGCATCTCCATGTCTTTTAATAATAACATTTTCTTGTGTGACACACAGGAAGAAAATGTAAGAATGCCAAGAACGGCAAGCAGTGCTAAACTGCGTAAGGAAAGGATACGTTTCATTAGAAAGTTCTTTTTTTTGTGCAAATATATCAAAAAAATCAAAAAAGCATGATAATTAGTTAAAAAAACTTATTTGGAACGGATGGAAATATGCCGAATGCCTACTAAAGGGGTGATGGGCATGCGGTTTTCCAACTGTAATACGAACATCCCTGGCTCGTTGAATGCCATCTCGTTGTTGATGGGCAAGGTGAAAGTGTAACACCCGTCAACCAAATCAGACTTCCAAATGCCCTCTCTGTCTTTCAACTTAAAATTGTAACTTTTCGTTCGCAAAGGCTGTTCTTCCATGTCAAAAACAGTGAAAACTGTTGAAAAATAATCAAATGGGTATTCAGGTGTGAAAGTGACAGTCATGCTTAAATCATACGTAACGGGCTTCTTCACATTCAACGTGTCTGTGATGAAATCAAAACGTTCCCATCCTGCGGGGAGGAAGTCCCGTGATAACAAGGTGTCACTCTCTTTTACCCCTGAATTACAAGCTCCTAACCCGATTAAAAGTAAAATCCATATTAAAAAAACAGGTCTTTTCATTGACTTTTTATTAAATGAATTGCAAAAGTACGCTTTTTTCTTGTATAATAAGCCTAAAGAGAAAGGAATGTAAAAAAAAACATTCTATCCCTTTCGGTCTTTTAAACAATTCCCTACCTTTGCAGGGCATTACAGATATGAAAATCACCAATCGGAATCAGGCTAGCAGGCAGTACGTTATCATCGGCATCATTGTCGCTGTGGGCGTATTGTATCTTATCAAATTATTCTCTTTGCAGGTGTTGGACAAAACCTACAAGGAGACTGCTGACAGTAATGTGCTGCGTTTTGTCACTCAATATCCCGCTCGGGGTAAAATCTATGACCGTAACGGGGAATTGCTGGTCTATAACGAAGCCGTTTACGACCTGATGGTGATTCCTTCGCAGGTGAAAGATATTGATACGGCTGAGTTTTGCCGCCTTCTCGGCATCACTGAGTCGGTCTTCGCGGATCGCATTAACAAAGCTCGCTCTTATTCTAGCTTTAAAGCTTCAGCCTTTGTCCCCCAAATTTCAAAAGAGGACTATGCCCATATCGGTGAAATACTCTACCGCTATCCAGGCTTTTTCTTCCAAACTCGTACATTGAGGCATTACCCGAACTCCATCGCAGCGCATACTTTGGGTGATATCGGAGAGGCTGACAAAGAACAAATCGATGCCGACCCCTACTATCAAAGGGGTGATTATGTCGGGAAATCGGGCGTGGAGAAATTCTACGAAAAGGAACTTCGGGGGAAAAAGGGGCTTAAAGTGGTCATGGTTGATGTGCATAACCGCGAAAAAGGCAGCTATCGGGATGGAATGCTCGACTCATTACCCTCTCCAGGAAAGGATTTGTACCTTGGCCTTGATGCTGAGCTCCAAGCATACGGAGAACAACTTATGAATGGCAAAACAGGTTCTATCGTGGCTATTGACCCTAAGACTGGTGAGATCCTTGCCTTCGTTTCCAGCCCTACCTACGACCCTAACCTCTTGGTGGGACGTGTGAGAGGAGCTAACTTCAGAGCCTTGCTTAATGATCCTAAAAAACCTTTGATTAACCGTGCGGTCAGCGGCACCTATCCTCCTGGCTCTACCTTCAAGATGGTAAATGGCCTCATCGCTCTCCAAAGCGGAAGCATCGTGCCAGCTACCCAGTTCCACTGCAACGGTCCCGGCAGTACCCCTATCCGTTGTACCCACTTTCACGGTTCCTCCCCTAATCTCGCCAATGCCATCGAGAACTCATGTAACCCTTATTTTTACGAGGCTTTCAAGACGACCATCAACAACCCGAAATTCGGAGATATCAAGAAAGGTTATGAGTATTGGAAGAACATGACCTGGGCAATGGGACTTGGCCATAAGTTCGACACCGACATCCCTTACGAGAAGTCTGGTAACATACCTACCCGGGATTATTACGACAAGATGTATGACGGGAGCTGGAATTCGGTGACGATACGCTCTCTAGGCATCGGACAAGGCGAGATTTTGGTCACTCCGCTTCAACTGGCCAATATTGCCGCCACCATCGCTAATGAAGGGTTTTACTATCCGCCTCATTTGATTCGGGCATTCGGTGACTCCACAGCTATTCCCGAGAAAATGACCACGAAAATTTATACAGGTGTGGAACCGCGTCATTACAAAGTGATTAAAGCGGGTATGCAGAGCGTTTTCGAGGGCGGACACGGAACAGCTAGAGGGTCCAAGATCCCGGGAATCACCGCAGGCGGCAAGACCGGAACAGCGCAAAACCCACACGGCGACAACCACTCCATCTTCATCGCTTTCGCTCCTGTTGAAGATCCTAAAATTGCACTTTCCATCATCATTGAAAATGGCGGCTATGGCTCGACATGGGCAGCTCCCATCGCTTCCCTCATGATGGAGAAATATATAAGAGGATATTCAGAACGCCCCAATGTCGAAAAACGCATGATGGAAGGCGTCATCAATTATTCAAAAGTGAAATGACCGATAGAAATAGTATCATAGGGAAAGTGGATTGGCCATTGTTGCTGATGTATTTCGGGCTGGTCTTGATAGGCTGGTTGAGCATCTATTCTGCCGGCCTCGGCGACGGTAACCATCCTATTTATGACGTGTCTCAGTTTTCAGGAAAACAGATGATATGGATTGGAAGCTCCCTCTTGATTGGCTTCATTATCTTATTGTTTGATGCCAAGTTTTTTGATGCGTTTGCTATTTGGATTTTTGCCATTGTGGTCTTCCTCTTGGTGGTGGTGCTGGTTTATGGCAAGGCTACCAAAGGCGCCACATCTTGGATTAGCCTGGGCGGAGGTTTCAAACTACAGCCCTCCGAGTTTGCCAAGATGGGAACGGCATTGGCACTGGCAAGCTACCTTGGGCGCTATGACGTTGACCTGAAAAACAGGAAGTCACGGCTTATCGCATACGCGATTATCTTGGTTCCCGCAGCACTGGTGCTGCTTCAAAACGACACAGGGTCGGCACTTGTGTTTGCCTCGTTTATTTTTGTTTTATATAGAGAAGGTATGCCTGGCGCAGGTGTGCTTATGCTGATTGCCCTGGGCGCCGTGGCTGTCTTTGTGCTCACACTCCTTTGGGGATCCAAAGTCATGGCCATCGTGCTGGGTTGCATGTTTGCCTTGACTCTGACATATTATCTGCTGACCAAGAAAAAAGGACTATGGACCATGGTGACCGTGTTCGTGTGTTTCATTGCCTTTGTCTTTGTGGTGGATTATGCTTTCCAAAAGGTTTTGGAACCTCACCAAAGGATTAGGATTGAAGTGCTGCTTGGATTGAAGGAAGACATGCAGGGAGCAGGATACAATCTTCATCAATCCAAAATCGCCATTGGTTCAGGAGGCGTTTTTGGCAAAGGCTTTCTGCAAGGCACACAGACTAAATATGATTTTGTCCCTGAACAACATACCGATTTTATTTTCTGTACAATCGGTGAAGAAGGTGGTTTCGTGGGTAGTCTTGTCGTGCTTCTTCTTTATGTGGGTATGCTTATCCGTATCATACGTATGGCAGAACGTCAAAGGTCTGATTTTAGCAGGATCTATGGCTATTCCATTGCCGGAATCATCTTCGTCCATGTGGCGATCAATATCGGTATGACCATTGGCTTGGTGCCGGTCATCGGCATTCCACTCCCATTCCTAAGCTACGGAGGATCCAGTATGCTCGCCTTCTCCATCATGTTGGCTATTTTTGTGAAACAGGACGCCAACAGGCTCAATGTCTTGTAATCACGTTTTTTTTATTTTTGCAATCTAATTGAAATTGAAATATGAAAGTTGTTCTTTTAATTATAGGTTCTTTTTTCTTGGTCCTTGCGTCCAATGCTCAAATCATCAAACATCAACCGAAAACATCAGCGGACAGTGTCTATGTGGTCGATTCGGTTGACTATATTCCTGATAGCCTTGAGCTCTTCGAGGAGCAACGACAAGCCGATTTTAAGGAGGCTCGTGAGGTGCTGGGTCAATCGGAGGTCATGAAAATGTTCGAATCACTCGGGAGCATCCCTTATTTTGGCGACCACTACCTCGACATTGACACTATGGAGCTGAATGTCTATGGATATGATTATGGTGAGATCCCGGTGTTCGACGACAGCATCTATATCCAACGTATCGAGGCCCTGGCCAGTCAAACCACCATTCCTCTGGTGTTTAACGCTCATGTCAAGCCTTTTATTGAACTGTATGCCATGCGTCGCCGCGCACTCACAGGCCGTATGCTGGGCCTCTCCTATATCTATTTCCCACTTTTTGAGGAGATGCTCGATAAATATAACATGCCGCTTGAATTGAAATACCTGGCCATGATTGAGTCAGCACTGAATCCCGTGGCGGGTTCACGGGTGGGTGCCAAAGGCCTTTGGCAATTTATGTATGGCACAGGCAAACAATATGGACTGAACTCCACCACTTTGGTTGAGGATCGTTTCGACCCTATCAAAGCTACCGAAGCGGCATGCCTTTATATGCTGGACCTCTATTATAAATATAAGGACTGGTTTCTTGTCCTCGCCGCCTATAACTCAGGCCCGGGTACCGTGAATAAAGCCATTGTGAGAGCGGGAGGTGTCAAGGATTATTGGGCAATATGGCCTTATCTTCCTAAAGAAACCCAAGGCTATGTCCCCGCCTTTATCGCAGTCAACTATGTCATCAATTATGCCGCAGAGCATAATATCTATCCCATCGACCCCGGACTCTTGATGTCGGGTACCGATACCGTCACCGTCCGCGATTTCCTTACCTTCGACCAACTGATTGAAACTATTGGAGTGAGCGCAAGGGACCTCCGTTTTTTCAATCCTCAATATACCAAGGAGGTAATTCCAGCAAACGACTCCACTTATTATGTGCTTCGCCTGCCTTCCCAAGAAGCACTGAAGTTTATAGAAAAAGAACAGGAAATATATGCCTATAAGACCAAGGAGACCATAGAGAAAGAGAAAGTGGTCGAGCAGGTGAAAAGCGTCAGTGACCGCACCGTCCATACCGTGAAAAAAGGGGAGACCCTCGCCTCGGTGGCCCGGAAATATCATGTCTCTGTGTCTAATCTCAAAAAATGGAATAACCTAAGAAAGGACACGCTGCGTGTGGGGCAGAAACTGACTATCTATTCTTCAGGTGGCCCGATGGCTTCTTCCGACAGCAACTCCAAAGCGGTTGGCTCTTCCGCTCCTAAATACCACACGGTCAAAGCGGGTGAGACGCTGGCATCCATCGCTAAAAAATACAACACTACCATAGCCAACTTGAAGAAATGGAACAAATTGAAATCGGATAAAATCCAGGTCAAACAAAAATTACGTGTTTCCAAATAATAATCAGTGTTTTGAAATCGTTTGAATTAATAGTGCTTACGGATTTAAAAACATTAAAAACAAAATGATCATGAAAAACAAAAACACATGGGCATGGGTCTTCCTCTTCGCCGTTCTGACTACATGGACCTCTTGTGGCAATAAAGAAAACTTGGCGAAGAAAGATCGTTCCGCTGGCGGCACCTCCGAGATTATGGTGGTCACCCAGAATGATGAGCAATGGGATGGGATGATTGGTGACACCATCCGCGCTTTTTTCCTCCAACCCCAATATGGACTTCCTCAGCCGGAGGCAATCAACAAACTTACTCATATCAAAGTGAGTGGCATGACTGATATGTTCAGGAAACACAAATGCATTCTTCTGGTGGAGATTAACCCTGCCCTTGAAAAACCTGTATTGGAGACGGGTGAGGATTTGTGGGCCGCTCCTCAAAGGGTCCTGAAAATCATCGCTCCCGACCGCACCTCATGGTGCCAGGCTTTCAATGAAAATAAGGAGGCGTTTAAGGTCATGTATGATAAAGTGGAACGCGACCGCATCCTCTCTGTGCTGCGCCCGTCTAATGATGAGCAAATCGTGAAAAGAATCCAGGAGAAGATGGGCTTCACGATGACCATTCCCTCAGGGTTCTATATCGCGAAAGATGAACCGGATTTTATGTGGCTCCGGAAAGAACTTCCCAAGAACAGCTTTGGTATTTTCATCTATAGCACACCCTACAAAGACACGCTACAACTGGAGTTGAACAGTCTGGTGTCAGTTCGTGACCAGTTGCTTCAACAATATGTGCCTGGCCCTGCCGATGGTTCATTCATGACCACCGAGAAAGAATTCGTCCCGCCTATGTTGAATTATATCTCCACCTATCCCACTGGATTTGCCGCCGAGATGCGTGGCATGTGGTGCCTCGTGGGTGATTATATGGCCGGACCTTTTGTCTCTTATTCTTTTGCCGATTCCAATACAGGTAACTTGGTGACTCTCGAAGGCTATGTCTATTATCCCAATCACGACAAACGCGATGACCTCTTGCAGCTTCAGTCTATCCTGTATAGCATCCAGTTCCCCGAATAATACCGGATGCGATGGCTGAACTGCAATGGTTTAAACTCGCCAATAAGGATGGGAAAACCTTGGTATTCGATCCGTTGCGAAAAATCTATTGTGCCCTGACTCCTGAAGAGGAAGTCCGACAGAAAATGCTCTACCTCTTGGTGGAGCATTTGAATGTGCCAGCAGGATTGGTGGCCGTGGAATACTCTGTCAAAGTCAATGGCCTCGACAAACGCTGCGACGTGGTGGTGTTTGGCAAAGAAGGAACTCCCTTGATGATTGTCGAATGCAAGGCGCCTTCTGTAAAGTTGTCACAAACGACTTTGGATCAGGCTCTTAGATATTATTCCGCTCTCCATCCTTCTTACCTGATGCTTTATAATGGAACTCAGTGTTATTGCTTTAAAGCGATGAATGGGATCCTTGAAGCTGTGGACCATCTGCCGTCGTACGAGGAGATGTCATGAAAAATGAGGGTGTGCCTTGAACAGACACACCCTCTCACCATTATGAAGATAAAAAAACAACTGTATCAAAAATCTTGACTTATCCGCATTTTGAATGACCGCAATTGGTACATAACATGCATCCGTCTTGGTAGATAAGCGAGTTTTGACCGCAGACGGGACAAATCTTGCCCGTCAACTTCAATCCGTCAGGGATGTATTTCTTAAGGGCGCGAACGATGCCGTTTTTCCAAGTGTTGATGTTGTCTTCCTCCACGGTCAAGTTCTGTATCAGTTCGATGACATAATTGATGGGCATACCATGACGTAAGATGCCAGAGATCAACTTGGCATAGTTCCAATACTCCTTGTTGAACATGCGCGACAGTCCTTGGATGGTGACGGGATACCCTCCCTTATCCAAATACTGGAAATCGTATCGTGTGGCTTCTCCTTTGTTTTTCTCTTTGATAATCAAACCCTTTTCGACAAACGGAGGGAGGAAAATCTCATCAGCGTTGCCTAAGAAGATTTCGTAGGGCTGGTTGTGTAATTTGCCCACAAAAGCAATCCATTTCTCATAATTGTTCTGGAAACGAACCACATCGCATTCCAACTCCTTGGGACGTTGTGGGGCGGAACTCAACTTAATATCATTGGGCCTTGTGTTGCTTTCGGCAACAGGGGCGGGCTTTTTCTCTTCCGTTTTTTTCTCGTCTTTGGCCACCAGCACTCCGTCACGTGATCCATCTCGATAGATGGTCATGCCTTTGCAACCGCTTTCCCAGGCAGTCATATAAATCCGGCTCACCAGTTCTTCAGTGGTTTCCCTGGGAACGTTGACAGTGACGCTGATGGAGTGATCCACCCATTTCTGCATGCTACCCTGCATCTTCACCTTGTTGACCCAGTCGATGTCGTTGGCAGTCGCTTTATAATAGGGCGATTGGGCAATGACCTCGTTCAGCTTTGCGTCATCGTAGTGCATCACCTCCTCCACGTTGTAGCCGTTGATTTCAAGCCAGGTAAGGAATTTGTGATGGAAGACATTGTACTCCTCAAAGGCATTGCCCACACTGTCAATGAAAGTGGGATGCGTGTCTTTGTCATTGGCGTTGACCTTGCGGCGGCGTTTGTAAACGACCATGAAAACAGGCTCGATGCCGGAAGTGGTCTGTGTGCACAAACTCACGGATCCTGTTGGAGCTATGGTAAGCATGGCGATGTTACGGCGTCCGGTCTTTACCATCTTCTGGTAAAGCTCTTCGTCGATGCTTCTCAGTCGTTTGATGAAGGGGTTGTTCTCTTCGCGTTTGGCGTTATACATGGGGAAGGCACCACGTTCCTCAGCCAGATTCACTGATGAACGGTAAGCTTCATGAGCAAGTAACTTTTGGACTTCAGTGGAGAAGGCTATGGCTTCGTCAGAGGCATATCGTTTCCCTAACGCTGCCAGCATATCGCCTTCCGCAGTGATGCCAATGCCCGTCCTTCTGCCTTGAAGGCATTTCTCACGGATGTTCTTCCATAAGTTGACTTCAATACGTTTCACTTCTGCATCCTCAGGGTCTGAGTCAATTTTTCTCAAGATGGAGTCCACTTTCTCGATTTCCAAATCCACAATATCATCCATCATACGTTGGGCGATAGCTACGTGTTTGGAGAATAGACGGTTATTGAAACGGGCTTCTGGAGTAAAAGGATGGTCAACATAACTGTATAAGTTGATAGCCAGCAATCTACAGCTGTCATAGGCGCACAATGGAATCTCACCGCAAGGGTTGGTGCTTAATGTGCGGAATCCAAGGTCGGCATAGCAGTCGGGGATGGATTCGCGAAGGATTGTATCCCAAAACAGCACTCCGGGTTCGGCTGATTTCCAGGCGTTGTGGATGATTTTGTTCCATAATGCCCGCGCGTCCACTTCCTTGGTGAACATTGGGTTTGGCGAGTCAATAGGATATTGTTGGATAAAGGGCTTGCCTTCTTTGACGCATTGCATGAATTCGTCGGTGATTCGTACCGAGACATTGGCATTGGTGATTTTGCCCTGGGTCATCTTGGCGTCGATAAAAGCTTCCGAGTCGGGATGTTTGATGCTGATGCTCATCATCAATGCTCCACGGCGTCCGTCTTGTGCCACTTCTTTTGTGGAGTTGGAATAACGTTCCATAAAAGGCACCACTCCGGTGGAGGTTAGGGCGCAGTTTTTCACGGGACTTCCTGCTGGACGGATGTGGGAGAGGTCGTGACCCACACCACCACGGCGTTTCATCAGCTGAACTTGCTCTTGGTCAATCTTCATGATGCCGCCGTATGAATCCGACTGTCCTTTGTTACCAATGACGAAGCAGTTCGATAGGGAGGAGATTTGAAAGTCGTTGCCGATACCAGCCATGGGACTGCCTTGCGGTACAATGTATTTAAAGTCCTTCAGCACTTCAAACACCGTCTCCTCGGTCATAGGGTTGGGGTATTTTTTCTCGATACGAGCAATTTCTCTGGCAATGCGGTGATGCATGTCATCGGGAGTCAACTCGTAGATGTTGCCCTCGCTGTCTTTCAGGGCATATTTGTTTGCCCACACATCGCCTGCAAGCGAATCACCATGAAAATATTCTTTGGCAGCCGCTTTGACATCATCAGTATCGTATTTGTGATACACTCTAGGCTCCGGCTCTTTTTCCGCAAATGCCATTTTTGTTTCAGTCGTGCTTGCTGGGTTGACTTTTTCAACCAACTGGACGTTCTCTTGTCTCGACAGCTTCTCCTCTCCAAAACTTGTGTTCTGACGGGCTTCTAATATTTTGTCATGTCCCGTCTTGACCCCCATTTCCAGCTCTTCTGTCTGAAACTCACTGAATAGCGTCTGCTCTTCAACAACAGGCTGATGTTTGTTCTTCATATCTCGATGAAAGTTAAGTATTTAGATTATTGCAATCCCCATTCTCCCCTTGTGGGTTTGCGAGTGCTAAATTAGAAAAGAGTAGTCAAATAGTGGTTGGAAAAAAGAAGAATCTCTTCTGTTTTTTATCAACATGTCGTGTTGATAAAAAAACCGAGGTTGCTGTTAAAAATCCAGGCTGAAAGAGAGGTAATACTGGGGTTTTTTGTTTAAATAGCCGTCGTCTATTCCCCAGGCGATGTCGCCTCTGACGAAATATCCAAGCACAGTGGTTCTCAATCCGATACCAAAACCGCCCACAATGGGTTCTCTGAGACGTGTCACGCTGATGTTGAGGTTGCCATCGCTATAATGCGAGGTGTAAAGTGAATTGTCGGGATTGTAAGGGTTCCATCCGGTCCATGCTGTGCCCAGGTCGCCAAAGGCCACCACTTGGAAGTTCTTGATAAACTCCATGTTGATTGGACGGTTGAGCAGATAGCTGAACACTGGGAAACGCAACTCGCTGTTGAGCACCACGAAGTTGTTGCCGTTTCTGATGTTTTGTTGGAACCCTCGCATGTTGGTGGCCAAGGTCTGATAGGTGAAAGGCTGACTGTAGTCAATGGGCGTTCCGTTGTCGAATTTGGCATTGATCCAGTTGTCAACACCACCCATATAATAAATGAGTTTGTTTTGCCCGAATGAGCTGCTTCCAGCGATTCGGTTGGCCCAGATGAAGTTGCGGTGGATGCGTGTGTAATGGCGGTAGTCGAATCCTACCACAATGAAGTTTTTGGTTTCTTTCTTGATGGTTTGATAATACTCAGCAAAGAGCTTGCCTCTCGCACCTACGTAGATGTTGGTCTGGATTTTCTTAGAATTGTCATATACCAACTCTCCTCTGATTCCTCCAAGATTTTCCATGACATTGCCTTCGGCCAGACTGTAACCGTCAATAGCCAGGCTGACCCGCTTGTCATTACGGAAAATGGCAGTACCTCTCACACTTAATGTCTCGTTGAAAGGATAGCTGAGCGTATAAAATGCCTCGTTGGTGAAAGTGCGATAATAATAGGTGTAATAGTCGTCGGTGACATATCGGTGAAGGGTCAGACTCTTGTCCAACCGTCGGGTCAGATCCCGGAATCTGATGACATATTCGTTGTTGATCAGCGACATGTTCAGTTTCATGCCAACGTTGATTTTGTGGTCTTCCATCAAATCGGCCATCTCAGCACCCATGTACACATTGAATCCAGAGTTGAGGTAAATGGCGGATCCATTACCCGTAAAAGGCTGGTAACTGTAGTTCATATAACTGAAATCAGCCTGGCTGGTCATTTTGTTGATGAACATCTCCACATAATAGTTCCTGGGTCTCAACACCGTGTCTTTTTCTTTTTCCTTTGACACCATAACAGGTGGCTTTGCGATTTCAATCGGACTCACCGTGTCTTGTGAGGGGTCTGGGGCTTTCTTCCTCCTCATGGCGCGGTAGCTATTTCTGAAACGGTGTTCTGTAGTCTTTTCCAAAGGCTTGTTTTCTTGCTTTTTCTTTTTCAGCAATCTTTGTTGAGCGTATGGGCTGACTTCTCGTAGTTCCTTTTCCGCTGTCTCGCTTGAATAAGCGGTGACATACACTTTTTGGCCATCTTTGTCGGGAAGTAACAGGATGAGCTTTTTTTCCACGGGGTTGTAAGAATAGTCAATGACACTGGAAGTATAGGTAGTCAGCCTTTTGTTGATGCTGAAATGCCGGAAATGCACTACGGTGTCCACATGGCTCACTGCACTGTCGAACCGGGCCTCATATAGGTTAAAGAAACCACTGGAGTCATTCAGATAAAACAACTTGTTTCCTGGATAAGCTTTGGGAAGGATGCTGCTTGAGATGGACTGTTGAGTCATGTTTTGCAACAGTGGTTTCTTGCTTTCATAGTCGTAGGCAAACAGGTTGAATTGTTTACGTTGTTCTCCAGGTTCTGTTTGGGGTTCCAAAAGCTCATCGGGACGGTTTGAACTGAAAATGATCTGCCGGTCATCAGCGGAGAACACAGGGGATTGGTCGGTGTAGAAATCGTTGGTAATCTGTTCTATGGTGTTGGAAAACAGATGATAAACGAAGATGTCGGGTTTTCCGTGACGGGAGGCGGAAAGCACGATTTTGCGGTCTTTGTGAGCGTATGAGAAAGCAGTGATCTTTTGGAATTCAAACAAATAGGTCTTTCCAACTTTCTTGGTTCCCAAGTCGAGATTGCAGAGCTGGATCTTGCCTTCTTCCTCGACAATGAACGAAAGGATTCCGCCTGATGGATGCCAGGCCAGCAACGGGAAAGAGGTGTCAATCCAACTGTCGGAACGATGGCCGGTTTTGTAAAGGCGCTCTTTTTTGCCAGTTCTCAGGTCCTCTACCCAAATGCAAATACGTCCATCATCATTGCTGACGTAGGCGATGCGTCGGCCATCAGGACTGACCTCGGGTTCCGTGAAGGTGCGGTATTTCCTATATTTCAATGACATCACCTCTGACGGTAGATCTTTCGCCATGACACTGTAGCGTTCCTGATAAAAACTGAACCATTGCTTGATCAACTCCTTGTACTTGATGCCTGTGACATACAACAGGGCTTTTCTGACATTTTGCGAACTTTCTGCAAGTGTCATGATCTCGTTGAAGGCTTGGGTGCCATATTTCTCTTCGATGAATTCCCAAAACGAATACCCAGCAATAACAGCGTCATAATCATGTAGTTGATTGATTTTCTTGTAGTTGCCTGATAATATGCCTCGTTGGAGACGGTCTTCTTTAAAGCTGTCCCAGTCCTCGGTGATGTAGGCGCATAGCCCATTTTGGAACCATTCTGGCACATCATACCGATAGGAATTCCGGATTTGGGAACCGACAGAGACACCGTTCATGACTTGACTCAACAGCAGATGCGCGATGCCTTCTTGAATCTGTTGCTCGAAATCCACATAGTTGCCGTTGAAATACAGAAACACCTTTGATCCAATGATTTTGGTGACACCCCCGGTGTTGCCGTTGTCCTCCTCCTCGTTATTGATGTTGCTCTGTTTGAGGTCTCCCATATTGTTGAAAACCAAGAATTGAACCTTCCTTCCGAAATGATTTCCGAACCGTTTTTCCAAGACAGGTATTTCTTTCTTGGCATACTGCATCACATAACGGGCAAGGTCTTCGCCACCTTGGTAATAATAAACGTCAAACAAATCGTATTTGTAGTAGGACCAATGAAAATCTTTCCACTGCACACGGTTTTTCCCAAATTCCATGTTCATGCCGTTGTAGAACTGGGCGTGTGACCATGAAGCTGTGGCTGTCAGTGCCACTAACAGCATCAAACGTAAACAGTGTCGGATTCTCAGCTTCATTTTATTTGAAATCAAACTGCAAAAATACGGAATTATCCTTACCTTTGCCCAAACAAATCAACAATTCAACATGCTACGAATAAACGTTTTCATTTTTAATCCGTTTTCTGAGAACACATACGTTATTTACGATGAGACCAAAGAGTGTGTCATCATCGATCCCGGCTGTATCACCACTTCGGAAGAAGAGACTTTGTTCGGCTTTATCGACAGCCATCAACTGAAGCCATCTTTGATTATCAACACCCATGGACATGTGGATCATATCGTTGGCAATTATGCGGTGAAACGCCGTTATGGTATCAAGGTGGCGGCTCATCCCGAGGTGAAGGATGATTTCATCCAGGCCAAACAACAGGCAGTGTGGCTCGGCTTTCAATCCGTGGGTGATATCGAACTGCCAGATCAAGCGTTAAAGGATGATGAGGTGATTAAAGTGGGAGATGGCTTCTTGGAGGTGATTTGCACCCCAGGTCATGCCAGGGGTAGTATCAGCCTCTATGCGCCTGTCGAAGGCTGGGTGCTCACAGGTGACGCGCTCTTTAGCCGAAGCATTGGGCGAACCGACCTTCCTGGAGGTGATTATGGCACCTTGCGTGAATCCATCCGGACTCGTTTGTTTACCTTGCCAAACGACACAGAAGTCTATTCGGGTCACGGCGGATATACCACCATCGGCGAGGAGAAAGATTTTAATCCATACGTCGCCGTTTAAAAAACAAAACATCAAATAAACTTCACAACCTATCAACATTTTTGTATCTTTGCCGCTCCTAACAATTAAATAATTAAACAACTCAACAAATAAACAACAAAAAAATGATCGAGAAAATCACGTCATCACAGCAGGCTATGGAGCTCGAAGAGAAATACGGAGCCCATAACTATCACCCGCTGCCGGTCGTCCTCGCCAAGGGCAAGGGCGCCAAGGTGTGGGATGTCGAAGGAAAAGAATATTTTGACTTCCTGTCAGCTTACTCCGCAGTGAACCAAGGTCACTGCCACCCGGCCATCATCAAGGCCATGACCGAACAAGCCAACCGTCTTACTCTTAGCTCACGCGCTTTCTTCAACGACGCTCTGGGTGTTTGGGAAAAATATGTCACCGAATACTTTGGCTATGACAAGGTCCTGCCGATGAACTCTGGTGCAGAAGCCGATGAGACGGGTCTGAAACTCGCCCGCCGCTGGGGTGTGGTCAAGAAAGGCATCCCGAACGACAAGGTGAAGATCGTCTGCTGCGAAGGCAACTTCCATGGTCGTACCATCACCATCATCACCATGAGCAACGACCCCGAGAGCTATGCCAACTACGGTCCCATGACTCCTGGTTTCATCCGCATCCCTTATAACGATCCTGATGCCCTGGAACAAGTGCTGGCTAAGGACGGTAAGGAAATCGCTGGTTTCCTGCTGGAACCTATCCAAGGTGAGGCTGGCGTGTATGTCCCGGATGATGGCTACCTGAAGAAGTGCTATGACATCTGCAAGAAGTACAACGTTCTGTTTATGGCCGACGAAGTGCAGTGCGGTATCGCCCGTACCGGTAAGATGCTGGCCTGCGACCATGAAGGTGTCCGTCCCGACATCCTGATCCTGGGCAAAGCCCTCGGTGGCGGTGTCGTTCCGGTTTCCTGCGTGTTGGCAGATGATGACATCATGTTGAACATCAAGCCCGGTGAGCACGGCTCCACCTTCGGCGGCAACCCCATCGCTGCCCGTGTCTCCATCGCTGCTCTCCAAGTCATCAAGGATGAACACCTGATGGAAAACGCCGACCGTCTTGGTAAGATCTTCCGTGAGGAGATTGGCAAGATCAAGAGCCCGATGATCGAGAAGGTTCGTGGCAAAGGCTTGCTCAACGCTGTGATCATCAAACCTAAAGATGGTAAAGAGGCATGGGATGTGTGCTTGAAGATGCGTGACCTCGGCCTGCTGGCCAAGCCTACCCACCAGCACATCATCCGTTTCGCTCCGCCCTTGGTCATCACCGAGGCCGAACTCCGCGAGGCCATCGAGATCATCAAGAAGGCCATCGCCTCCTTCGAATAATCTCAATGGTTTTGTAACTTTTTGTAACTTTTTGTAACATCGAAAAACACGAAAAACACGAAATTGTTTCGGACTTTCGTGTTTTTCGTGTTTTTCGATGTTAAATTATATGGCTTGCCTTTATTATCACAGTTGTTATAGGTCATGAAAAAACTAGTGATTTTCGACTTGGACGGCACGTTGCTCGATACGATCGAGGATTTGGGTAATGCCGTTAATTATATTCTGGAGCGTCGTGGGATGCCCCAATATACCTTGCCTCAGTACCGCAAGATGGTGGGACATGGCATCCGTAACTTGATCTGCAAAGCCTTCTCGCCCATGGAGCTGGACGATGCCTATCTGGAAACTTGTGTGGCAGAGTTCAAGGAGTATTACCTCGCCCATATCGATGAGCATACTCGCCCATTCCCGGGTATTGTCGCCTTGCTTAACGACTTGTATGCTCGTGGCGTCCAGCTGGCCGTCGTCTCCAACAAGGTGCAGGAGGGTACTGAACGACTGGTTCATGAGTTCTTTCCCGACATTGTTTTTGTTGCCATCTTCGGCAACCGTGTGGGCTATCCCATGAAACCGGCACCTGAGATCGTTGCCTCCGTGCTGGCCAAGGCAGGTCGCGTCCCTGCTGATGCGGTCATGGTGGGCGACTCTAACACCGACATGCAGACGGCTGCCAACGGCGGTATCGACGGTATCGCTGTCAGCTGGGGCAACCGTACCCGTGAACAGCTGGCAGGAAACAGGATCGTCGATACGGTCGAGGAACTGCAAAAATGTCTGTTGGATGAGAGTAATTTGTTGGAAACGAAACGCCTCCGTTTTCGCCCTTGGTTTGATAAGGATGCCTTAGCTCTTTTCAAATATGCCTCCGATCCCGAGGTGGGTCCCCGTGCCGGCTGGCCTCCGCATCAATCCGTCGAAGATAGCCTTCAGGTGATTCGCAATATTTTCTCAAATGGTCATACCTGGGCACTGGAACTCAAAGAAACAGGGGAACCCGTCGGCTGTATGGGCTACTATGCCCACGGTGAAAGCAATATCGACATTACTCCTGATGATGCCGAGCTGGGCTATTGGATTGCCAAGCCTTACTGGAATCAAGGTCTCTGTACGGAGGCGCTCCAGGCCATGATTGACTATTGCTTCAACGAGAAACATTTCCAAACCTTATGGGCAGACTTCTTTGTGGATAATCCCGCCTCAGGCCGAGTGATGGAGAAATGCGGTTTCCACGACACGGGCAAAATTAACTGGTGCAGCCGTCTTTATCAAGGCGATGAAAGACCGGTGAAGATCATGAGGTTAAATCGTTATTAATATAGGTGATGAAACGTTATTTTTTATCTGTTGTCTTGCTTATTGCTGTGATAAGTGTGCAAGCCCAAAATCCCACTTTTTGGCAAAAGGTCAACCGTTTTTTGACCAAACCTGCTGTGGTTGACACGACCCGCATTTACCAACCTAAACCTTGTTTTTCTTTGGGATTGTTCACTACTGGCCAAAAGGCGGGCTTCGATGTGGATGTCAACTTCGGCATGGAGATGCTCGATGGCCGCTCACTTTCAGGCATCTCCACATACAGACTCAGCGAAAACCTCTGTAAGAAGATCGGTCTTGAAGTCGGATACGGCAATGTGGTCTTCGGCTATGGGCTCGAAGTGGGGTCTCGTAGTGCCTCGAAAAAGAGTTCTTTTGCTTTTAATATCGTGGGGAAGTCGTGGGGAGTACACCTCAATTATTTCAAAATCACCAATCAATTCGTCTCAGGATTAACGCTGGGGGAAGAGAGCGATGAGCTTTATCTGCATGATGAATTCACTTCTAAGGAAATGGCTGCCTTAAGAAGTTTCACGATTGATGGTTATTATGTTTTCAACAACAAGCGCTTCGCGTATCCCGCCGCTTATAAGATGGGGCTGGTGCAGCGGCGTACGGCAGGCTCGTGGATGCTGACGGCGCGTTACATGCAAGGCGATCTTTTCAATTCCCATGAAGCCGCAATGGATAGCTATAATTTACTGGACTGCTTTGCCACCATGCAAGCCTCGGTGGGCGGCGGCTATTCGGTCAATTTTGTGCCATGGCATCGAGATCCCGTAGGGCAGCGCGATGAAGGACTCCGCAACCTTACCATCAACCTTACCGCCATGCCAGTGATCACCTTGTTCAACTACCTTAAGACCACTTCTTACGAAAATCTGGGCGAAAAAGTCTCCAAGATAATGTGCTATCCAGTTCCCAATTACATCGGCAGTGCCGCCGTCAGCCTCACCGTGGGACGGGTATATTTCTCTACGCAATTTACCTACAATCGGTTCTATTTCCGCAGCCGCGATGCCTTCAACAACAGCCAGTTGGAAATCCCCGAATATTTGACCGATCTTGATTATCGGGGCATTTTTCACGATTGGATGCTGAAAGGACTGGTGGCTTACAGGTTTTAGATAGAATAACAATGTTCTAATATGGGAAATACCATAAAAAACAATATTTGGATATTGTTTTGTTATGACAAAACAGAGAATACATAAGTTATGGTAATAAAATTGGTTTCATTTCCCAGTTGGAATCGTTTGTCTTCAAAGCAGAGAAAACTTCGGGTCAGTATTGTAGTGGAAATACTCAATAAAAAGGATGCTGATTTTGTGCTGTTTAGCGAGTGGGTGTTTAATAACATAGAAGATTTAAGCTCTGTTTGCCAATTAGTACATAATGAAAAAGTCACCGCTCTGTTTGAATTGAAATTGTCACCGGGTCTTGTCGGAAACCAGCTTTTTCTTTTACAAAACGGAAAGGTTATAGATCTCAAAACACACCAAGTCTTCAGTGAGCATAAGGATGCAACGGAAGAAAACATTGAAGATTTTTTGTTGCAGGCATACGAAATCTAAAATCCAACCCTCGTTGGGCTGCATCAAATGTTCTTCATTTCAGCAATATACCGTCTTACATGCTCCAATAAAGGCCCAAGGTCTTTGGTATAAGTTTCCCAAATGAACAGTGGACTTGCAATATAATACCCATGGACTAGCACATTACGCATGTCTATGATGTTGCGCCACGGTACTTCTGAGTGTTTTTCTCGGAATTC
>JAEEGH010004777.1_pt1 | contig 34491 bp, 35 predicted proteins | sample 9134181 | NCBI WGS metagenome assembly JAEEGH01 (sample SAMN16246544, study PRJNA631951) | gut metagenome | biome: gut microbiome; feature: rumen; material: DP-attached | host: Bos | place: Iran: Karaj | collected 2018-10
ATAGGCCAAATCTTCACAGATTCTCAAGAACAAAACTCGCTACACTTTATTGCCTTAGTTTTTGCTGCTAAAATAGAACCAAACGAAGGAGGATTTTTATGGCCGAAATTAAAGGCACCAAAACCGAAAAGAATCTCAATGCTGCATTTGCTGGCGAGTCGCAAGCACGCGTAAAATACCAATTCTACGCTAGCAAGGCTAAGAAAGAAGGCTACGAACAAATCGCTAGCATCTTTGAAGAGACCTCCGACAACGAAAAAGAGCATGCCAAGATTTGGTACAAAATCCTTCACGATGGTGGCGTGCCGGATACTACCGAAAATCTCAAAGATGCCATCAAGGGCGAAAATTACGAAGAGACCGAAATGTATGTCAAGTTCGCCAAAGAGGCTCGCGAAGAAGGCTTCGAAGAAATCGCTAAGCTCTTTGAAGAAGTTGGCAAGATTGAAGCCGAGCACGAAAAACGCTACCAAAAAGTTCTCGAAAATATCGAGAAGGGTATTGTATTTAAAGGTGATGGCGTTACGGTTTGGAAGTGTCGCAATTGCGGTTATATCCATATTGGCGATTCCGCTCCAGAAGAGTGCCCAGTCTGTAAGCATCCTCAGGCCTACTTCGAAATTCGCTCCGAGAATTTCTAATCAATGGCTCATAAAACTTCCTATCGCACGCGTCGCATCATTTTTGCTGGCATCCTCATTGCGGCAGTGGCAGCCTGTATAGTTTTGAATCCAAATTCGTATCAATACGCAAGGCAAATAGACGGTTCCGTCCAGAAACCAGAAGAAATTCAGCCCAAAGACGAAACTACGCCTGATTCTATGCTCGCCGTTGATGTCTTAGAATCTCTGGCTGTTCGCGCAAAAGACAAGACTCATCAATACTATCGCAAGTTATTTTATGATAGCTGGGGCCTCACAGCGTCTGGTTGCAATACGCGCGAGGCTATCCTTGCGCGCGATCTCGAAGGCACCGTGTTTAATGGCTGCAAGGTTCAGTCGGGCATTCTCAACGACCCATATACCGGCTCTACTATCTCTTTTGTGCGCGGCCAAGACACTTCTGGCGCTGTCCAAATCGATCACGTTGTCGCACTTAGCAACGCCTGGGCCACCGGAGCTTTCAATTTTGATGCTGGTCTGCGTTACGAAATTAGCCAAGACCCGCTCAACTTGCTCGCCGTCGATGGCCCTGCCAACCAAGACAAGCTCGACCAAGATGCTTCCGACTGGCTGCCGCCCAACCAAAATTTTCACTGCCAGTACGTGGCGCGCCAAATATCCGTCAAAGCCAAATATCACCTTTGGGTTACGCCGGCAGAGAAGTCTGCCATGCAGGGCGTCCTTGCCACTTGTCCGAACGAGCCTACTGTAGGACTAGAAAATCAGTGACCTCATAGTTGTCGCCCGCCACCTCTGCGGCTGCCAGAATTGCCATCTCGTTTTGGCCTTTTTTGCTCAGGTATAATTCCGCCGCAAAGCGCATTTGCTCCAACTTTTTCTTATCAATCGCGTCTAGTCCATGTCCGGCGCGACGATACTTGACTTCCGTAAAACACAACACCCCATTAAAGCGCGAGATAATATCGATTTCGCAAAACTTATTCTTCCAGTTGCGCGCCACAATTTCATGTCCAGATTCTTGCAGATATTTGCAGACCGCATCTTCGCCTCGGTCGCCGCGCGCTTTAGTGCTTTTTGTGGACTTTTTCTTCGGTTCAGTCTTCAATAATTCCGCAATCGGTCGAAAGCTTTTGCGATGTTCCGGGCAGACGCCTAACTCTAGTAGTGCTTTTTTGTGCGCCGCCGTTCCATAGCCAACATGCTTTTCGAATCCATAGCCCGGGTATTTCTTGGTCAGTTTATACATATATTCATCACGCGCCACTTTTGCCACAATCGACGCCGCCGATACTTCTGGTACCAGCAGGTCCGCCTTTTTCAGCACCTGTACGTGGCTGGCTAGCGGCGTATCGCGCAAAAAATTCACTGTCCCATCAATGATAATTTCATGAAAAGGCACATGGATTTGTTTTACGGCCGCGCGGCAAGCCTTGCAGAGTGCCGCCGAAAGCCCAATCTTATCTAATTCCTCGGCCGAGACCCAGCCTAAGCCCACCGTAGCCTTCTCGCGGATTTCTGGCGCCAGCGCCTCGCGCTTCTTTGCGCTTAGCTTTTTGCTGTCCGTTAAACCATCAATCTGCGCATCTCCCAAAACGCACGCACCAACAACAAGAGGCCCCGCCCAGGGACCTCTTCCTACTTCATCTATTCCTAAGATTGCCAATTTAGGCTTCTGCCTTTTCTTCGGCTGCAGCTTCCTCGGCTGGAGCTTCTTCGGCTACTTCGTCTTTTGGAAGCGCATTGACTGCATGACGGTCAAAGTCTTTCTGAGAAAGACGAGCGGATTTACCAGAGCGCTCGCGGAGGTAGCGCAAGTTGTTGCGGCGAACCTTACCACGGCGGACAATTTCAACCTTTTCTACGAGCGGGCTGTGCATCAAGAAGCTCTTCTCGACACCAACACCAGAGGTAACCTTGCGAACGGTGATGCGCTCGGTATGAGAATCTTTGCGATCAACACGAGTAACAGTACCTTCAAATACCTGAATACGGAACTTATCACCTTCCTTAATTTTTTGGGACACGCGGACGGTATCACCAGAACGCACGTCGATGACGGCCTTCTTCTTTTGGGCATCTCCCACCATCTTTAATAGTTCAAACGACATATCTTTACCTTTTATATTTAAAACTTGACTCATTTTAGCATATTTTTGCCACTTTGAAAAGGGGCAGAACGCAAAAACCCGGGGCAACTCAAAAACCGCCCGGGATTTCACTCGGATAATTCAATTATAGCATAAGCGTTACGAAAAGTCAATCTTTAGATGACGCGACCAACTTCTTCGATAGTAGTCTCACCGCGTAGTGCGCACAAAAGGCCTTTTTGCTCAAGCGTGAGCATACCTTCTTCAAGAGCGGTTTTTTCAATTGCGGCGGTGTTAATCGTACCCATTTCGCCGCGGATAAATCTCTGAATTGGCTCAGTTACAACCATCTGTTCCATAATGGCAGTACGGCCATTAAAGCCAAATGGATGCTCGGTAGATGGCTTCTCATGGTAGAGCACGGCTTCATCGAGGTTAAACTCATGATCGACGCCATCCAACACCTTCTTGAGGTAACGAATCGTGGCCTGATCTGGTTTATAAGGCTCCCTATTATCGTCCAAACGACGCACCAAGCGCTGCGCAATCAAAAGGCGAATCGAAGTCGAGAAGACTGGGTTGATGCCAATCATATCTACAATACGCGCAAAAGCTGCTGAAGTAGAGTTGGCGTGAAATGAAGACAGCACCAAGTGACCAGTAATCGAGGCCTGGATTGCCGTACGAGCCGTATCGGTATCGCGAATCTCGCCAACCATTACTACATCAGGGTCCAAGCGGAGCACCGAGCGCAGACCTTCGGCAAATGAGCCACCCTCGCCAGTTGCAATTGGAATCTGCGAAATGCCCGGCAAACCATACTCAATTGGATCCTCAAGTGTAATAATCTTGCGGTCGGTCGTGTTCAGGGCGTTAATAATCGAATACAAAGTCGTAGATTTACCAGAACCAGTAGGACCGACCATCAGAAGCATTCCGCGCGGATGCGAAATCATCTCTTGGATTTGTGCCCGTTCCTCATCGGTAATACCAAGCAAATCAAGATTCAATAAGCTTTCATCGAAGTTAAAGAGACGTAGAACCGCGTCTTGGCCATACATCGTTGGCACCATCTCAACACGAATATTCAAAAGATGCGTTGCGCCATCGCGGGTAATATCTTTTTGCATGTGGCCAGACTGCGGCTTCGTGCTCGCGGTAGAAACATTGGCGCGGGAGCTCAACTCGCCCATAAAAATGCGGTAACGTTCGCGGCTGATTTCGGCTACTGGGTGCAAAATACCATCCACGCGCATGCGAATGCGAATTTCGTTACGCATATTCTCGATATGGATATCCGATGCGCCAAGTTTATCGGCCTGATCTAGTAAATAATCAAAAACTTTCTCAGTGGAAACACTATCGAGTGTTTGGGAAACCTGCTGAATCGTCTCGGAATCACCTTCGTGTGCAATCTCGATATCGTCGTATTGGACCTCTTTTGGCGGATCGTGACGCAACATGAAACATTGGTAAGCCGAGTTGGAAATCAGGAAAAACTGAATACGCAAGCCTGCGTTATCGTACTCCGCCGTCATCTTGTCGATAGTGCTGCGCGGTGTTTGGCTAGTGACCATAAACTGGAATGGCCGTCCTTCAACCCCACGCTGAAGCGGAATAATAAATTCTTTATGCATCTGGGACACTTCGAGTACGTCCTTTACTAGTGGGACCTCTTTCTCGAAGTCGCGCGTATCTAAATAAATTAGGCCCAATATGCGCGCGCGGCGCGAGGTGGCATCTTCTTCGTTCTGCCTACGCTTGCGCTGTACCTCATCCTCATTCATAATTTTATTGTATCATGAAAAAGCTTATAGTTATCCTGTATAATATCCGTTCGACCTATAATGTTGGCGCCATTTTGCGCACCTGTGACGGACTTGGCGTAGACGAGGTTATTTTTACCGGCTACACCCCGTTTATCGACAAAGGCCTCCCGCACGAGCAGGAAAAACTCCGCAAGCAGATTCATAAAACCGCTCTTGGCGCAGAAGACATCATTCCTTGGCATCGCATTGATGACATTAATGACGCCATCGCTGAATGTCGCCAACAAAATCTTGCGATAATTGCGCTCGAACAAGGGCAGGGCTCGTTAAATTTAGCCGAGTCGCATGACTACGATGAAGACATCGCTCTCATTCTGGGCGAGGAAGTGCACGGCATCCCGTCGGAAATCCTCGATAATTGTGATAAGTTGCTAGAAATACCAATGTGCGGCAAAAAAGAATCCTTCAACGTTTCCGTTGCAGGCGCTATTGCTATTTGGGAAATCCGCAAGTCTAACTTGAACGATAAAAGAACACATCTACGTACGCCAAAATAACTCCTACCACCATCACCACACCGCGAATACCATTAATCCAGCTGGCGAGCTGGGCCGAATAACCGTCGAAACTAAAGATTTGCGAAAGTGGATTCGCGAGTAAAATCGTCAAAAGTAGGGCGAAGATAATCGATTCTACTATGCGCATCGCGCCAAACAAGCCACTTTTGCCCACACGAAAATAGAGGATAATCGGCATTACAGCCACGAACAGAGCATATAGTATTTTTTCGGTCCACCAAACATCGGCTGCTGGAATCCATTGATTAATGGTTTGCGCAAAAGATGCGCCAAAAGCTTCATAGAGTGCTACGCCCGCAACCATCGCTAAAAATGGCACCCCAACATGATGGCGCACCAACAAGAAAAGCAATAACAAAGCGGCTAGCAAAACTACTAAAACCATAAGCAAATTATACCATCAAAAAGCAGGCCCGAAAGCCTGCTTTTTACTAGGCGCCAACGCGATCTTTGCGAATCGTGCGCTTGGCGTTCTGTTCTACGTATTCAATAATCTTGCCAGCAACATTGCGACCAGTTACACGCTCAATGCCGAATCCAGGCGAAGCATTCACCTCAAGTACGAGTGGACCGCGCTTGGAGCGCATAATATCAACACCCGCAACGGAGAGCCCCATCGCCTTGGCGGCCTTGATGGCAACTTTTTCTTCTTCGTCGGTAAGCTTGATTGGCTTGCCACTGCCTCCTTTATGGAGGTTGGAGCGGAAATCGTCATCCAAGCTCTGGCGTTGCATGCTAGCTACAACCTTGTTACCAACTACAAAAGCACGAATATCGGTTCCGGCAGATTCCTTTACGAACTCCTGCAAGAGAATGTTTGTACCAGAATCGTCGTTAAGATAAAAAGCCTGCATTACAGACTTGGCTGCTTTGCGCGATTCGGCTAAGACTACGCCGTTACCATGCGTACCAGAAGCAAGCTTAATAATCACCGGCATCTCGCCGAGCTGATCGAGCAACTCGTCAATATCGGCAGTGTTGCGCGAAACGACAGTTTTTGGAACATCGATATTATTTTTAGCTAGCAACTGCATCGAGCGAAGCTTATCACGAGCACGCGTAATCGCAAGCGAGCGCGAAAGGGTATATTCACCCTGCATCTCGAGTTGGCGCACAATCGTCGTGCCATATTTTGTCATATGGGAAGCGATACGTGGAATAATCGCATCAAACTTTCCGAGCGGCTTGCCCTTATAAAAAATCTGGTTTTTGCCTTGCTCAATCGAAAGATAGCAGTTCTTATATTTTACGATTTTTACTTCATGACCACGAAGCTCAGCCTCTTCCTTGAGGCGCTTGGTTGAGTAGTTGCCATTTCCGTTGGATAAAATTGCAATTTTCATCTTATTTTGCTCCATTTTCGTTTAGGTAATTTTCTTTATAAAACTTGTATGGATCCTCGCGCATTTGTTTATTCAACCCTGGCGGAGTTACCTTTTTCACTTTCTCTGCGGCATCAGTTTTCTCGGTAACGTCTACAAGGAACTTTCCGTGTAATGTTTTACGACCAATCAACACAGGGTAATTATGCGTTGAGCGGTTGCTGAGGCCGAACTTAGCTTTAATACGTCTCCCCTTAATTCGAATCGAGAGCTTTGTGCGATATTTCATTACCACATCTCCCGATGCGCTTTTTGTTAAGATGACAGAATAATCTTTTGTCGATATCTCCTTGCCCGTATAGTATGGCGAGCCTTCACCGAATAATTTAAAGTGTAGTACGCCGTCCTCGTCCACAAAAATATCGCTCGCCCACACGGCAGACCCGTCTGCGCCAGTATCAATCTTTGCTGGTACATTTTTGGCATAATCGACGAACTCAATTTTTTCGTCGCGGCCAACTATGCATTTTTCGGACATTTTGGGTTTCCTTTTAACCTCAAAATTATACCATTTTAAGCTTCCAATGTCAATAATACTAGCGCAAAATTATATCTTATGTTATAATATAAAAAACCGTATACGGAGTGAAGAGTAATGAAAAAAGAGTTAGCGCAAGTCAAGCACGCACGTAGCGCCAAAGATTTTCCAGAAATCGACCTCGAAGAGAACGAGTATGTCGTTCTTCATATTAAGCGCGCCCCTGTTGGCGTCGCTATGATTTGGACTGTAGTTGGCCTAATGATTTTTGTGCTTAGTCTCGCTCTTATTACTCTTTCGAACAACAATGTCCTTGAAAATACCATGTTTATAATCAACTCCGCTTCCTTACATTATCTCCGCCTCGCCATCTTGGCTATCTACGCCATCGTGATTTTCGCTGGTTTTGTCGGACAAAGTATCTATAACCAGAACCAAATGTATATCACTAATTTCCGTGCCGTCCAAAAACAACGAACTTCGCTCTTTGCGAATTCCACAAATATTATTAAGCTTAGCCGCATCGAGGATGTTTCGTGGCGCCAAAATAGTCTTTTCGACCATGTCTTTAATATCGGTACACTCCGCATGTCCACCGTTGGTGAAGAAACCACCTATACTTTCCCGTGGCTTGCCACTCCGCAGGACGAGGTAAAAATCATTTCTCATCTCGTTGCCGAAAATCATCACGGCAAACCAGACGACAAATAAAAAATCCCCCACGCGGGGGATTTTTGTTCGCTAATTAATGACGGCTATTTTTGACGTAGGCGTCTTCTTTTTCCATCTCGGCGCGGAGTGTATAGGATTTACATTCGCCGTTGTCGCAGTTGGTCGCCTCGTAAGTATAATTGCTATCCTCTTGCCAAAGCGCGGTACCATAAGGGTCGGTAAACAACTGTGGGTCAATCCAAGGTAAGACTGATTCATTATCGATAATCTCTGGGTACGACTTATGCTCCTCGTAATAACCTTCTTCGAGAGCATAATAAATAGCATTAATGGCAACTTTTCGTTGCTCATCGCGGTTCATAGCGTCAACATTAACCTTTTGCAAGAAGAAGAGGATAACAAATACCCCTACAAAGACGATACAAAGAATCAGCTCGAGTACCGTAAAACCTTTTTTCGTATTCATAAGTACATTGTACCACGCCCAAGATAGCATGATAAAATATAAACGATGATTAAAGCTCGTGAAACCACCGATCAAAAGGAATGGGATGCTCTCGTTGATGAGTTATTTGGCCATCCGCTTCAAAGTTTTGGCTGGGGCGAAGTTAAATCCGGTTACGGCTGGGCGCCAACCCGTCTAGTTTTTGAAGACGATGACAAAGCTGTTGGCGGGGCGCAGATTTTGCGTCGTAATTTGCCAAAACCATTTGGCAGCATGATGTATATTCCGCGCGGACCATTTTGCGCACCAAAATACCGTGCCGCCATTTTAGAATGTCTTACTAAATGGGCTAAGCAACATGCCAGGGGTTGTGTTGAATTGGTTTGCGAACCAGAGTGGACTGAAGAGCCAGGGAATGGTAAAAGACTCGGTTGGCGTGCTACTAAAAATCATATTTTATTGCCAGGTACCGTTCTTGTTGATTTAACTCAGAATCCCGACGAGATGCTTGCTGCGATGCCAAAAACTCGCCGCCAAGACATTAAAAAGTATCTTCGTAATGGTTTTCAGCTTGAGCCAGCAACTTCCGACGCTGATTTTCGCGCCTGTTTAGGCATTTACAAAGAAATTGCCGCCCGCGATAAATTCAATCTTCATACCGATCAATACTATTACGATATTTGGCAAAAGACCGGCAAATATAATCGCCTTTTGATGCTCAAAAATCCCGAAGACGGGGAAGTAGTTGCATTTCAGTGGGCGCTGGTCTCTAACGGCTTTGCCTTTGCGCTTTTCGCCGGTGTAGGCGAGCGCGGTCGCAAAATGCGCATTAATGCTGGCGCCAAATGGCAGTGCATGCAAGACTTACATAATAAAGACGGCGTTAATAATTACGACCTGAATGGTCTCCTTAATGATGGCGTCGATACCTACAAAAAAGCCTTCCACGGCGAAGAAGTTTACTATATTGGCTCGTACGAATTACCGCTTTCTAAATGGTACAGTATCTATACAAAGGTCCTTCCGACCGGCAAAAAAGCGCTACACGCGCTCGATAAATTCAAGAAAAAATAAATACCCTTTCAATGGTAGCACCGACTGGGATCGAACCAGTGACCTTAGGCTTATGAGTCCTACGCTCTAACCAGCTGAGCTACGGTGCCACTTATGAAAAGGTATTTACTCGTAAAAGTATATCATAAGATGGCGGCCTTGTCATCTTATTTCTTTTTCTTAAACACGATGGCCGTACGGCATGGCAGATAGATTTCAAAACCCAGACCACGCTTTTTGTCTTCTTGTGTGTAATAGACATATTTCTTGCTGATGCGTTCTTGGCCGCCAAAATCTGCATCGTCGGAAGAGAAGATGGCTGTGTATTCGCCGGCACCAGTTGTATGCGTATGCAAGAAGAAATTTGTTAGCGACTTACTTGGATGAAAATTAAATACAAACAATAAATCGCCGCGCGAAAATGCAATTATTTTATCTTTTTCATCGAGCCACAAGTTTTCTGCACCTGGTTTATTCATGATGCGGTATTTTTTCGCCAGTTTTATCATGGCCTTGTCGAAATTTTGCAGCCATTCATATTTCAAAAAGCCATTGTCTACAAGCGACCATTGTCGGCGAGCATATTTAAAGTCCCAACCATTGCCCTCGCGCGGGAAGTCAATCCATTCTGGATGGCCAAATTCGTTCCCCATAAAGTTCAGATAGGCTTCGCAACTTAAGCTCAAAGTGGCTAGGCGCATTAGCTTATGCATTGCGATCGCTCGGTCAATTACCGGCGAATGATAAGCCTTATTCATACCGGCGTACATCTCAGCGTCCGCCATTCTAAAAATCAAGGTCTTGTCGCCTACGAGTGCTTGGTCGTGCGACTCGGTGTAGCCCACGCTCTTTTCGCTCGGACGGCGCGTTGTTAGTTCGTGCCACATGCGGTGCATGTCGCGCTTTTCGTCGCGATCATCAACTACGGTTTTTGCCCAATAATCTGGGATGCCCATCGCCAGACGATAATCAAAACCAATGCCACCCCATTTTACTGGCAAGCACATACCCGGCATACCACTCATATCCTCTGCGATTGTAATTGCATTTGGATTTTTTTCATGTATCAACTCATTAGCTAGTTGCAGATATGTTAGTGCATCTACATCCGTGTTTAGACTAAAGTAGCGGTCATAGCTCATGAAGTCTGTACCTAGGCCATGATCGTGATAACACATACTCGTTACGCCATCAAAGCGGAAACCATCAAAGTGAAATTCGTCCATCCAATACGCTAGGTTTGAAAGCAAAAAATGAATCACCTCATATTTTGCATAATTAAACAACTTCGTGCCCCAGGCTGGATGGTTACCGGCGTTTCCACCCAAGAAGAATTGCGTCCTAGTACCATCGAACATATTAATACCTTCGGCGGTATTTGCGCTTGCATGTGAGTGCACCACATCTAGCAATACTGTCAGACCAAGATTATGCGCCTTATTAATCAGATACTTCAAATCGTCTGGCGTGCCATACCAACTTGATGCGGCAAAGAAATTCGTCACCTGATAGCCGAATGAGGCGTAATATGGATGTTCCTGGATAGCCATTAATTGCACGGCCGTGTAGCCATCATCTACAATGCGCGGCAAAATATTATCGGCAAATTCGCGATACGTGCCAACACCACCTTTTTCTTGCGCCATGCCAACATGAGCTTCGTAAATGAAGAGCTGATTTTGTTTATTGTCTTGATAACCAGAATCTGTCCAGCGGAATGCTTTTTCTGGCGCCCATATTACGCCGACAAAACTCTTATCTTTTTTGTCCTGCACGACGCGGTGAATATAAAGCGGAATTCTATCAAAAGTGCGACCATTGCGGATAATTTGCACTTTCACTTTTTGGCCATGCTTTAGAGCATTTTCGCCTTTGAGCTCAATCTCCCAAATGCCACCCGGCTTGAGCTCGAGTGGGTGGGAAGTGCGATCCCATTTATTAAAATCGCCAATCAAATTTACTGCATCGGCACCCGGCGCCCATTCGCGATAGAGCCAACCGTCTTTCGTGCGGAAAAATCCAAATTTTTTATGACCATCTGCAAAAGACTTTAAATCATCGTTCTTGCCAAGCAAACCTTCGCGCACTTCGTCGTAGCGGTCCATGCGTAGTTCGATGTCGCTCGTATATGGTTTTAGCCACGGATCGATTTCAAATATTTTGTAGTCGGTCTTTTTAACTTTTATTTTGCCCATAAATAATCATTCCACTGTCAAAAATGGCGGAAGGAGTGAGATTCGAACTCACGGTGGCTATTAACCACGCCGGTTTTCAAGACCGGTGCCTTAAACCGCTCGGCCATCCTTCCACTAGAGAAAATTATACCATAGAATGCTACAATATCTTTAGTTATGAAGATGAAAATCACCAAGTTTTACGACGACGCAATTATCCCGCAATATCAGACCAAAGGTGCGGCGGGTTTCGACTTTTGCGTGCACATTTCTGAGCCGGTTGTCCTGAAGCCGGGCGAGATTAAAGCCTTCGGCACTGGCGTGGGTGTGGAAATTCCAGCTGGTTACGAGCTACAGATTCGCAGCCGCAGCGGCCTTGCCTACAAGCATCATGTTTCGTTACTCAATGGCATTGGCACAATCGATTCCGACTATCGTGGGGAAATGAGCGTGTTGCTCAAAAACTCCGGCGACCAAGATTTTGTAGTTGAGCCAGGTATGCGCATCGCGCAGGGTGTAGTTGCGAAATATACGCACGTTGATTGGGAAGAAGTTACCAAATTATCTGAAACCGACCGCGCAGGCGGCTTCGGTAGCACTGGGCTAAAGTAAAGGAGGAGAAATGCCACGACCACGCAATAAACAAGACTTACTTATCGCCGCAGATGAATATTACAAGAAACTCATCGCTATGGCGGACGGCATGAGCGAAAAGGAAATGAATACACCGTTTGATTTTTCCGGCGATTCGTCCAAAAAAGAACGCCACTGGGGCCGCGATAAAAACCTACGCGATATTTGGATTCACCTTTACGAGTGGCACCAGTTGCTATTGAAATTTGTTGACACAAATCTTCATAAAGGCGGCAATGCGCCGTTCCTGCCGGAACCATATACCTGGAAAACCTATGGCGACATGAATGTTGAATTCTGGAAGAAGCATCAAAAAACTTCACTTGCCGATGCTCGCAAGATGTTCGAAAAATCGCATGCCGATGCTGTAAAACTCGCCGAAAGTTTGAGTGAAGAACAGTTGTTTACAAAGGGTATGTATCCATGGGTCGGCGGTTCGGTGCTCGGTTCATATTTTGTGAGTTGTCTTTCTTCACACTACGATTTGGCAATGAAAAAACTTAAAGCGCATAAGAAGAATTGCGAGAAATAAATGGCTAGCACTAAAGAATATCGTGACTTTATTCTTGAGCAATTATCAGATTTACCGGGAATTTCTTGTCGTCCCATGATGGGCGAGTTCCTGCTCTATCTTAATGACGTGCTGTTTGGTGGCATTTACGACGATCGTTTGCTTGTTAAAATTGTGCCAGAAAATGCCGAGTTTGAGATGCCTGAGGCAATTCCTTACGACGGCGCCAAGTCAATGTATCTCGTTGAGGATGTAGACGATAAAGAGAAAATGAAAGAAATCATAATAAAAACCAAAGGAGGTATACAAAATGGAGGGTAATATTTGTCAAAGTTGTGCGATGCCGCTAACTTCTGAGGATATGTATGGAACTGAGCAGGATGGCAGTCCAAATAAAGATTATTGCAAATGGTGCTACAAAGATGGAGATTTTGTCGACAAAGTTTCGATGGAAGAATACATAGAGATGTGCTCAAAATTTGGCGAGCAAGCTGGCATGACTAATGAACAAATGAAAGATTATTGCACGCAAATATTTCCTACTCTCAAAAGGTGGAAAAATAGCTAAAAAAATCCCCCATCATGGGGGATTTTTTTATTATTCCGCGTTCGTGTGAACCGCTACGACATCATCAAGATCATCAATAGCGTCAAGAATCTTTTCAACCTTAGCAGAGGTCTCTTCGTCAATCGGCACGGTGTTGTTTGGTACATATTGCAACTCTGCCGAATCAATCTCCGTACCGCCATCAATCAATGCGCTGCGTACTTTGGCGAGATCTCCGGCTGCAGTGTAAATAGTTGTGCCATCTTCTTCGTCAACAACATCTTCGGCGCCGGCATCGAGTGCTGCCATCATTAAATCGTCACCTTTAGCCTTCGTGAATATTACACCTTTACGTGTAAATTGGAACATCACTGAGCCCGGATCAGCCATGCGGCCGCCATTCTTTTCGAGTGTATGACGCACTTCTGGCATGGTACGGTTTTTATTATCGGTCGCAACCTCAATAATGATGCCAATGCCGCCAGGGCCATAAGCCTCGTAGGTTTCTTCAATCAGCGCCGCAGCATTCTTGTCCGCCACGCGTGCTATTGCGCGCTCGATGTTCGCCTTTGGCATATTAGCGAGGCGCGCCTTCTCGAGTACCATCGCTAGGGAAGGGTTCATAGCGGGGTCGGTACCACTACGTGCAGCAATTGCAATTTGGTTACCGATTTTTGTGAACAACGCACCGCGTTTAGCATCAACAACAGCCTTTTGGCGCTTCGTGGTTGCCCATTTACTGTGTCCGCTCATTGGAACTCCCTTTATTAATATCTATTATTATCTGTTATTTTAACATAATCAGGGCCCAAATGCAAAATCATCAAGCTGATGCTTTTTTCTGGTTTTTATAAGGTGTTACTTTTTCAATATAAAAAATAAAAGGAGAAAAAATGTTGTATTTGAGAAAGATGCAATTTTCAGAAGAAGAATTAAACAGGTTACGCGATGAATATGGCGGCTACCTTTGGGCGGCTATTGATATTCATCGCGGAATCATTACTGCCGGCGACGAATATCTTGCCGATTTGCGCGATTTTCTGCTCATGAAGCGCAGTAAACCGGAAGATATTCTTTGCGCGGGGGTCAATCTTGAGACGGGGGAAATTTTTTATCCGACACTGATCAATCGTCGCAATCCTTATGTAAACCGCGACGGCGTGCCAGATGTCTTTCGTGAACGCGTCAATACTTTAATGCGTTACTTTTTTGAGTCTATCCCGAATTACCGCGCCGAACGTGAACGCCCGCGCTACTCGCGCAAGCCAACTGCTTTGTCCTTCGACTAGATTTTAAAGGGCTTATCAGATAAAATTATAAGTAGAAAGAAGGAGGTTTAAGTGGCTAAGAAAAGTCAGGAAGCGGTGGGCGCAGAGAAGAAGGCTAAGGATGCCGCTCAAGACGACGGCAAAAAACAGGCCCTTAATCTAGCGTTATCTCAAATTACCAAGCAATTTGGCGATGGCTCAATTATGAAGTTAGGTGAGCAGTCGAAGATTAATGTCGAACTATTCTCGTCCGGTTCACTAGCGCTCGATTTGGCACTTGGTGGCGGTTATCCAAAAGGTCGTATTATCGAGATTTATGGCCCAGAATCGTCTGGTAAAACCACTTTGGCGCTTCATGCTATTGCTGAAATCCAAAGGCAGGGCGGGCAGGCGGCGTTTATTGATGCCGAGCACGCTCTAGATCCGTCTTATGCGCGCAAAATCGGCGTCAAGACCGACGATTTACTCATTTCTCAGCCAGACAATGGCGAACAAGCACTCGAAATTTGCGAGACACTCGTTCGTTCCGGCGCTGTAGATTTGATTGTAGTCGACTCTGTTGCTGCTCTCGTTCCTCAGGCCGAAATCGATGGCGATATGGGCGATGCGCAAATGGGTTTGCAGGCGCGTTTGATGTCTCAGGCTATGCGCAAGCTTACGGGTATCATTAGTAAGACTAAGGCGACCGTTATCTTCATTAACCAGATTCGTATGAAGATCGGTGTTATGTTTGGTAACCCAGAGACAACTACCGGCGGTAACGCTCTTAAATTCTACGCATCAGTTCGCGTGGATATCCGTCGCATCGGTCAAATCAAAGATGGCGAGAATATTTCTGGCAACCGCACCAAGATTAAAGTAGTAAAGAACAAGATTGCGGCGCCATTCCGTACGGCCGAGTTTGACATTATGTACAACGAAGGCATTTCTAAGACCGGCGACGTGCTCGACCTCGGTGTCCAGTATGGCATTATCGAGAAATCTGGTGCCTTCTTTAAATACGGCGGCGAGACCATCGGTCAGGGTCGCGAGGCGGTTAAGCGCTTATTCAAAGAAAAACCAGAACTCATGGATGAAATCGAGGCTAAAGTTCGCGAAGCTGCTAAGACCGACGAAGACTAATGCTCGAAACGATTACGATTTTCGACGATGAGACGGCAAAAACTCCGTCGTCTCATCGTGTTACGGATATTAAAGCTGCAGTTCATGACCAAAATCGCGTCAATATTTATCTGGACGATAAGTTTTTCTGCTCGTTAGATATTTCGCAAGTTGTCGACTTTCATCTTAAAATTGGCAAAGAAATTAGTGCAGAAGAAAAAGAACAGCTCAAGCATGCTTCCGATTTCGGTAAATTCTACGCTCGCGCGCTCGAATACGCCTTGATGCGTCCGCGTTCAAGTAAGGAAATCCACGATTACCTCCAAAAAAAGACCCTATCACGCAAAGTCCGTGTTAAGAATCGTAAAACGGGCGAATACCAAGTTAAAGAGAAAAGAGGATACGATAAAAGTCTTATTCCATTGGTTTTTGCGCGTCTTGAAGAGCGCGGTTATATTGATGACGAGCGTTTTGCGCGCCTCTGGGTAGAAAACCGCAACGTCAGCAAAGGAACGAGCATCAAAAAACTTCGTCAGGAACTACAGCAAAAGGGCATTAATCATCAAATCATCGAACAAGTTTTTTACGAATCTAATCGCAATGACGATGATGAGCTTCGAAAAATTATTACCAAAAAGCGCGCCAAGTATCCCGATGAACAAAAACTCATTCAATACTTATTGCGCGCTGGCTTTAATTATTCAGATATACTAGACGCACTTTCGGAATTCTCCTCTGGTGCGTAGCTTGGTTTGCGGAATGGATTAACGAATTCACGTTTTTGTTCTTCGAGCTCTTCGATTTTAGCTTTCTCTTTTTTCTCGGGAACCTTAATTTGCTCTTTGTCGTGTTTAATAGTCACAGTATAATCATCAATTTCAACGATTTGAGAACGATTAATGGTTAACTGTGGGTCGTTAATCGCCATGATGCCAACCGGACGCTGCACAATCAATTGATAAATCATCATACTTTGCGAATCTAAAGTATAATCAACGACCTTGCCAATTTTTTTCTTACTCTTTGGAGTTACGACTTTGAGCCCAATCAAACTGAAATTCAACTCAAGTATTTTGCTCACGCGAATAACATCTTCTGGATTCACGAGAATATCCGTGGAATCAATGATAATACTATCAGCGTTTAGCTCTCTAATATCATCGGCCACTAGAATAAATCCAACTTCTGGATCGTTCTGAATGGCTGGCCCGTCAAGAATATAAGCGATTACGCGCAAATCTTCTGGATCAATGACGGCGTCCACCACATATGCTACCTGACCGCCAATATGTAGGCTCATTACCGGACAACCAATCATTTTTGAGCCAATCACTAGCATTTTCTTTCCACTCCTATTACTGATAAAATTATAACACATGAAGAAAATCTTAGCGGTCTCCGGCGGCATCGATTCTATGGTAATGTTGTTCTTGTTTAAGGATGACCCAGATACTGTAGTTGCTCATTTTGATCATGGTATCCGTGAAAGTTCTGCAGCCGATTGTGTATTCGTAGAGAGGGTAGCGAAAGAATACGGCAAAGATTTTTACTTCGAACGTGCAAATCTTGGCCAAAATTGTTCCGAAGAATCTGCTCGCGCTGCGCGCTATTGTTTTTTAAGGCGCCTTGCCAAAGAATTAAATGGAAAAATCTATACGGCTCATCATGCAGATGATGCGAGAGAAAGCGCTATTATTAATTTACTGCGCGGAACTGGCTGGCGCGGACTGGCGGTTTTAAACAACGACGAAATAGAGCGCCCATTAATTAATTGGAAAAAGCAGGCAATTTATGAGTGTGCTGCCAGGAATAATATTTGTTTTCGTCTAGACCAGACGAACTCAGACGAGAAGTATCTTCGCAATCGTGTTCGCGAGGCCTTACGCTTCGTGCCGGATGAGCAAAAGTATGCGCTATCTTCTCTAATTTTTCGCCAGCGCGAATTAGCACATGAAATCGATGCGGAACTAGCCTCAATCTCTGATGAAAAATATCCGCGCAGTCTCGTAAATATCGATACGAATATTGCTTCGGAAATCCTTCGAGCTATACTGGCTCGACAAAATATATCGCTAACTCGTCCGCAAACCAAACGCGCCATTTCTGCGATTCGAAATTACGGCATCGGTAAGCAATTTTCATTAAACAAAGAAAAATTCATTACTATGGGTCGTTACCATTTTTGGATTACAGGGGGAAAACATGATAAAATTAAAGGGCATGAGAATACGTAAGACGAGGCTAAACCTCTCTATACTTATCCTTGGACTAGTCATTTTGACTCTTCTTTTTGGTATTGTTTGTAAGAAACAGTTTCTTTTTGCAAGTGCAACCTCAAATCAGCCAATTGTTGAGACTGAGGATGAAAGCTCAGAACATTATATAACTTTCTATGACGGCGACACCGTCTTAACTGTCCGCAGCGACGCTCGGACCGTTGGCGAAGCTATTAGCCGCGCCAATATTAAAATCGGTGAACATGACACTGTTGAGCCGGCTTTAACCGAAGAGATAAAAGAAGAAGATTATAACATTAATGTTTATCGTGCACGTGAGGTTATTGTCGTCGATGGCTATAATAGGAAATATATTAAGACAGCCAAGACTAATTCTACCGAAGTTGCTATCGATGCTGGTGTTGAGATGCTTGACGCCGATGTGGTAAAAATTGTTCCACAGAATAGCATTCTCGAAAGTGGCATGCTCGTTGTCTATCAAGTAGTGCGCGCCAAAGTAGTTAATCTTAATTTCTATGGAAAACTGACCCAGATTCGCACCCAAGCTAAAACTGTTGGCGAATTTTTAAAAGAGCAGAATATCAGCGCCGATAAATCAAAAAATTGGATATCAGTTTCAAAAGACACTGCTATAACGGACGGCATTAGCTTTTCAGTTTTCCAGCAAGGCAGACAAACCCTCACGGTAGAGGAAGATATTCCGTTCGTCGAGGCATATACATACGATTATTCACTAAATTACGGAACGCGAATCATTACAAAAGCTGGCAAACTCGGCAGAAAAGTTGCAACTTACGAGGTCGAAATGAAAGATGGGGTCGAAATATCTCGCATCTTTATTTCAGAAGTCGTTACGCAGGCCGCCGAAACACAGCAGGTTACGATTGGCATGAAAGTAAATCTTCCTGCTGGCTCGCACGAAGATTGGATGGCCGCCGCTGGTATTTCGCCAAGCGACTATGGCTATGTAAACTTTATTATCGAACACGAGTCACACTGGAATCCGCTTTCCAGGAACCGTACTAGTGGAGCAACCGGACTTTGCCAGGCCTTACCTGGCAGTAAAATGGCTTCTGCTGGTTCCGACTGGGAAACGAACCCAATTACGCAGCTTCGTTGGTGTAATGGTTACGCCGTTGGTCGTTATGGCGGCTGGGCGAAAGCTTACGAATTCTGGACGCAGCATAAATGGTGGTAATATGGCGCTGAAGAATAAAAAATCTCTTGGTCAAAACTGGCTCAAAGATCGTGATATCTTAATTGATATTGCTGATTCGGCGAGCTGCGAAGGCGTTTCCGAAGTGCTCGAAATTGGCCCAGGTCTCGGCACGCTTACTTCGGCTCTATTCCAATTTTTCGATAAAGTTATGGCCGTTGAACTTGATGAGCGTTTGGCGCAGAATTTGCCAAAATCTTTCCCGGGTAAGAATCTTAAAGTTATCAACAAGGATATTCTTTCTCTTGACCTGAACGAACTAAACCTTCCAGAAAAATATGTAGTTGCAGGCAATATTCCATACTACATTACCTCGCCAATTATTCAAAAATTCTTACATACTGAACATAAGCCGCAAAAAATAGTTTTGTTAATTCAGAAAGAGGTCGCTGAACGCCTTGCCGCAGAGCAGGGGGATTATTCTATTCTTGGCCTTTCTGCTCAGATTTATGCAAAAGTTACACTTGGACAAGTAGTTAGCCGTGAATTCTTTACGCCACCGCCAAAAGTGGATAGTCAGGTTGTGATACTAGAGCCGCTTGGGGCCCCTCGCGCCGACGAATCTGTGATGGCATTAATTAAGCTTGGCTTTGTGGCGCCGCGCAAGAAACTATCGTCGAACTTATCTACGACTTTACAATTGCCGCGCGAGCAGATATTATCCTATTTCTCCGAAAACGGCATCTCGGAGAATGCTCGTCCGGCTGATTTGAGTATTGAAAATTGGTGCGCACTTGAAAAAAATATACATAAGCATTAAGATATAGTTATCTAAGTATATTTTTTAATGGAGTATCGCGCCTATGAACCCAGCTGACGAAGCAGCAGCACCAAATCAACCAACAGACACCCCGGCAGTATCTGCGCCGGAAGATATGGACCTCTCGGCAATCAATGAGGCCATCGCTCAGTCTGCCAATGAAGCTGCGAAAGATCCCCAAAATACCTTTGATGTAGAAGATATTAGTCTAGACAATACTCCGACTACCGATGCCGAACTTGAGGCGCAAAAGGCAAAGGATCCGGATATGAGTCTTGCTGGCGCTAATACTGCCACCACTGATCCGCTCGCTGCTCCAGCTGCCGCTCCGGTAGAAAAGCCAGCCGAAACCGCCGGTTTTGTTGATGGCGACCTCGTAGACGATCCAGAACAGCCGGCTGCTCCAGTCGAAAAACCAGATTACGACGCAATCAAGGCTGATCCGGTTGAGTCATTTGACGAAAACGCCGCCGCCCAGGCCGCAGCGGCAAATCCAGCTCCAGTAGAAGAAGAGAAACCAGCCGAAGGCGCTGTCTCTTCAGCTGACGAGAAGAAAGATGATAAGAAGGCTACTAAACCAAAACTCCCGAAGAAATCAATTGATTTTAACGCTATTCTTCATAATAATAATGCGGTCATTGGCATTGTTGCTGGCGTCGTGCTTCTTGTTATTGTCATTGTTGTGCTTGTCGCCGTCCTCTCCTAGGCTCGATATAATCTGTAAAAAATGTTAAAATATGATTCATGAAAGAATCATATATCACTACAGCTATTCCATACGTCAACGGTAATCCGCACCTTGGCCATGCTATGGATTATCTTCTTGCGGACACACTCCGTAGATATATGATGTACTGCGGTAAAAAAGTGCGTTTGCAGGCGGGCACTGATGAGCATGGAAACAAGATTTTTAAAAAAGCCGCCGAACTGGGTATTCCTACTCAAGATTTTGTCGACCAAAATGCCGCCAAATTCCAAGATTTTATTCATTCGCTTGGCGTAGAATATACCGATTTTGTGCGCACTACGAATCCGGACCACGAAAATCGTTGCCAGGAAATATGGAAGCGTTTGTCCGACCATATTTACAAAGATAGTTATGAAGGTTGGTATTGTGAAGGCTGTGAAAATTTTGTTACCGACAAAGAACACGACGAAAACGACGGCATTTGTCCAGATCATAAAAAGCCTTACATTAAACTTAGTGAGGAGAACTATTATCTTCGCATTTCCGATTTTAAAGATCGCATTCGCACCGCTATCGAAAGCGACGAGCTAAAAATTACCCCAACTTTCCGCAAAAAAGAATTTCTAAATCTGCTCAAAGATATGCCGGATGTTTCAATTTCGCGTCCGAAAGAGCAAGTAGAGTGGGGCATTCCAGTACCTGGCGATGAGTCGCAAGTTATGTACGTCTGGATTGATGCACTCGCAAACTACATTACAATCCTTGGCTATCCAGATGAGGATATCTCGGACATTTGGCCAGCCGATACTCAGGTCGTAGGAAAGGATATTTTGCGCTTCCATGCTGGTATTTGGCCAGCTATGCTGATGGGGCTTGACTTGCCGTTATCACATAATTTACTTGCACACGGCTTCATTACCGTTAATGGCGAAAAGATGTCTAAATCAATCGGCAACGTCGTTGATCCGCAGGAAATTCTCGCTAAACATGGTCTCACACCATTTCGCTATTACTTCTTGCGCCACGCTTCCACGACTGAAGATTCTGACTTTACTTGGGATAAGTACGAAGCTTCATACAACGAACTCGCTAACGATCTAGGCAATCTCGTTCAACGCTTGGCTACGCTATGCAAGAAAAATGCTATTACTGGTCGCAAAATAACTAAAGTCGCCAATGCTGATTTCGATAGTCGCATGCAAAAATACGAATTTAATTTTGCCTTCGATATTTTATGGGATGGCATCTCGGAATTAAATAAACGCATCGATACTGAAAAACCTTGGGCAGTCGCCAAGGAAGACCCAGCCAAAGCAAAGGATATTCTCGAGAAGCTAGTCGACGATTTGCTTACTATTAACGATCGTTTAGCTCTTTTCTTGCCAGATTGTGCCAAGCAAATTGAAGAAATTTTTACCGCTTCAGAAATAACACCACCGGCGACGCCGCTATTTCCAAAGAATTAAAAAGAGCTCCTACGGGAGCTCTTTTATTATTTCATCCAATATTTTTTACCACCTAGAATATCGTAAGTGAGTAGTTCGTAATCGCGTAATACTTCGGCATTGGTTAGCTCGCGTCCTTCGAGCCAAGTTGCGGTTAAAATTGGTTCGGCCGCACAGACTTCGTCCAACAAGTAGTAGTATGAATCTTTCTTCCAGTTCAATATATTAAACATCGTATTAGCCATACAGTTCGGCGTAGTAGTTGGAAGATATGATGTGCTAAAGTTCGCATCGAAGTTCGCATATACGAAATATGGCGTCACGCGCGACAAATCGCGAATCTCCTTTGTATCGTTATTGTTGGTTTTATCGAAAAGGCCAGCCGAATGGTCGCCGAAGAACAAAACTACAACTTTCTTATCGATCTCCTTTAGGCCATCGATAAACTCGCCTAGGTATGCATCGGAGTTGTGCATACTTTGATAATAAATAGAGATATCCGAACGTTTTCCTTCTTCGATGTCCTCATTCGTTACGGCAAATTCAGTCTCCTCATAAATATCGGCATTGTACGGAGTATGATTCTGCATCGTAATAAGACCTACGACTTGGTTTTTGTCTGATTTCCTCAGTACATCAAGCGTTTCTTGGTAGGCGGCACGATCATTAATATATTGCGAGTTGCCATCATGGTCTTGATGCTTCATGTCGTGTTCGTCGATAAATGTGTCAAAACCTTCGTTCCTGAGTGCGATATTGCGTTTGTACATACCGCCATTGTATGGGTGAATTGCGACAGTTTCGTAGCCAAATTTTTTATAATATTGCGCAATACTTGGAATGTCGCCCGCTTTTGGAATTAGTGCTGTATACGGTACTGTGTTGACCCAATAGTTCGTAAAACCCGTAAAAGTCTCAAACTCGATATTGGCCGTGCCACCACCGTAATCTAATGTATACATATATCCACTAGGATACTCGCGCATTATCTGATGTAGATTCGGCAAGACATCGCCACCCGTATGAGGATAGAAATCTTCAAACTTCAGCCCCTGGTATTCTACGCTCGGGTCAAAGAATGATTCGTTCAGAATTACTACTATACTCACATCTTCATCGGCTGCCGAAATGCGATTTTTGTTTGCCTCTTCTGCGCGACTGTCATACTCGGCTTTTAATTCGGTAATTTTTGATTCGCTGTATTCGTCAGGTTTGGCCAATTGCAGCTTCTGAAGGTTGTACAGAAAGCCCAAAATAAAGCCATTATCGTCGTAATTGCGATTCTGGTTCCAGGCTGTAAAATGCGTTCCCAGGAAAATATCTTCGTAACGACTTCCGTCATTATGACGTACGAAATCGGTCGCGAAGAAGAAAGACAGGCCAGCTATTAGAATAATAGCTACGCGCGTCGCCAAAAAATGTTTTTTCGAAAAACTAGGACTTGGATTTTTATAATTTAGAAAAACTTTCTTAGCTATTTTTCGATTAAAGAAAATAGTCAAGGCTATAATCAGTACTATTGCGCCCACCAAGCGTGCAATTGATTCTCCGGTTACAAATTTCGTTAAAGAAGACGCCTCGCTCGCCAACTGAAAATCTTCTGGCAGAAGCGGAAAACCACGCGAATTAAATTTATTGATATGCGCATATGTAACTAGCGTAATAATAGTCCACATTACTCCAGCGGCCGTGCCTGGTTTTTCGAAGACCCCCCACAAAAGTAAAAGCAATAACCACATCAAGAGTGCATTAAAGAAGAATGGCGCCGGGCTGCCAATCGCAAAGCTCCAAGTTCTACTGAAACTATTGATAAAATAGCGATATTCCAAAAACCAAGTTAGAAAAATCGCAGCCAAAGCCAGAAAAATAACGGCACAAATGAAATACATTTTACGGTCATCTGGACGCTTCGGTCGTTTCAATTTGAGTTTCTTAATTTTGAATTTTTTCACCATTCAATTATAGCATGTCATCTTATCTCGACGTCATGCTCGTGCTTTTTTCCAGAGGCAATACGGTGCAAAATTTTGGTATGAAATGAATTAAAAGAAAGTTTCATGCATCAACTATTCCGTTGGTTTTCTGCTCGGCCCTTACGTGCGGACTAATAGCCGCTCGGATAGCACGGGTAACGGTCGACATTTGACTGCCTGTTATTTTCTCTATGTTCTGTCTTGTCATTAGTTTTGCGACAAGAGGCTACTTTAGATTATTTTTTGCTTTATTGTCCGGCTTACTATGCGGATATGCTCGCCAAATGGCAATCGTTTTGGACCAAAAAAGTCTCGCTTCATATTACGGACAAGATGTTACTATATCTGGTGTCTTGCTTGATGATGTTGAAAATAAGGACTCGCAAACCAGACTCCGCATCGGGAGCCTACATATAAATAATAGCATAAACACTTTAGATTGTCAAGCATACGTTATGTTGTCTGAGCGATCTGACGACATTGAACGCTCCGACTCGGTAACTCTTCGCGGAGTTTTGGGCGATGGTTTTGGTGAATACGATGGTTTCATGTATCAACCAGAGTTGATGTCGCTTGGCAAACCTAGCCCTCCAGACATAGCTAATCAAATAAAACATTCTTTTTCAAACAATATTCGCTCTCTTTTTGATGAAGATATTTCTAATCTTGCCTTGGGCTATCTCGTGGGCGATAAAAGCAATATGTCGGATATTTTTATTCAAAAATTACGGCTAGCAGGACTATCTCACTTAGTAGTTACTTCGGGTTTTCATCTTTCGATTCTGATAGAGATAATGAAGAAGATATTGAACAAAGTTTCTCGTGCAGCCACAATCTTCGGCATTGTTGCGGTTGTAGTATCGTTTATTTCGGTAGCTGGTTTCAGCGCAAGCATGGCGCGCGCCAGCCTCATGAGTCTACTTGGGCTTGCGGCATGGTATTTCGGACGAAAATTCAATCCCGGGAGGCTATTTCTATATGTCATAGCATTAACTTTAATAATTAATCCTAGAAATCTTACGAATGTTGGCTGGCAGCTCTCGTTCATCGCTTATTTTGGCATCATCTTTTTCGCGCCCGTACTTATGCGCTTTCTTTATGGCCCCCGTAAACCAAATTCTTTTGCGAACGCATTAATCATATCAATTTCTGCGCAGCTATTCTGTTTGCCTATAAGCATCTACAACTTCGGCATGTTTTCCGTTGCTGGCATTATAGTTGGATTAATTATCTCTCCGACTATTGCTTTAGTGATGGCATTAACATTATTGAGCGGCACATTTTTGCCATTTCTAGCAGTTGCACTAGAAGTCGTCATAAAAATACATTTATTTTTAATTGACTACGCGGCAAGTATTCCTTGGGTGGCAATAGAGTTGCCGCCGGGAAACAAATTAATGCTATTAATATACGTTCCACTTTTAGCATTTTTAGTTTTCATTAAACACATAACTCGTTTTAGTTTCCGACCCCGTTATACCCTAGATAAATCCTAAAAATATGGTAAAATATATACATGCTAATTAATTCCGAAACGGAGATGCTTGAGTTTGGTAAAAAACTCGGGGCAGAACTTGATGCCCCAGCTGTTTTAGAATTGCTCGGTGACGTCGGGGCAGGAAAAACTACGCTCGTGCGCGGCATTGCGCAGGGGCTTGGTGTAGAAGAAGCTGTTACCTCGCCATCGTTTACGATTTCGAAAGAATACCAAGGTACAAAATATCGTCTCGTGCACTATGATTTTTATCGTCTTGGTGATCCAGGTATTATGTCTGAAGATCTGGCAGAATCTATTTCAGATAAGAATACAATTACCATTATTGAATGGGGGAATAGTATTCAGGATGTTTTGCCGGAGAATCATAAAATCATCGAAATCAAATATATCGACGAAAAAACGCGGGAGTTAATCGAAAAATGAAACTCTATCTAGACACGTCGGCGCAAACCACAATTTTAAAACTCGACAATCAAACTTATGAATGGGAATCTGGCCGCACGCTTGCGCGCGACTTACTGAAATACATTCATGACAAGCTCCGGGAAAATGGAAAAGATTGGCACGATATTACGGAAATACAATTTATGTCCGGCCCAGGTAGTTTTACGGGTTTACGTATTGGCGCGGTTGTTGTTAATACACTCGCGAATGACCTAAAAATTCCGCTTTACAATCATCGCGGCGAAAAAGTCGATATTATTTTGCCAGAATATGGTCGTCCGGCCAATATTACGCCACCACGAAAATAATCTCTGTGCTAGAATAAATATAGGGGGAATTCCTATTTTATCAACGATTTTAATTTTCATTACATAGAAAAGAGAGGGACGTATGGAATATATTATTCCAGCTGTCATCGCGCTTATCGTGGGCGCGGGCGCTGGTGCAGGCGGTATTTTTGCCTACAATAAACACAAAGAAAACGGTGGCAAAAACAAGGCCGACGATTTAGTTCGCAAAGCTAAGCACGAAGCTTCCGAGATAGTCTTAAACGCAAAAAAAGAAGCTTCAAATATTAATGAGAAAGCTCAACGCGAAGAAAACGAGCGTCGCAAAGAATGGAAGAGGACTGAGGATCGTCTCGCCGAACGCGAAACTTTACTTGATACTAAACTTGACCAAATTGATAAAAAGTCCGAGAATCTCCGCAAACAAGAAGGCGAGATTGAAGAGCTTAAGGACGAAGTTCGTGCTATCCGCACAAAAGCTCAAGAAAAGCTCGAAAAAATTGCCGGTCTCAGTAAAACTGAAGCCAAAGAAAAGCTCATGTCGATGACTGAGCGCGACATTAAGGAAGATCTCACTGGCCTAATTGTCAAAGAGCAGAAGGCTTACAACGACCATATCGATGAAACTGCCGAAGCGATGCTACTTACTGCCATGGAGCGCATGTCTTCCGAGGTTACAGCCGATCGTACCGTCACTAGCTTAAAACTTCCAGATGACGATATGAAGGGGCGCATTATTGGTAAGGAAGGTCGTAATATTCAGGCCCTTCAACACGCCACTGGCGTTGATGTGCTTGTCGATGATACTCCAGGCATGGTCGTCTTAAGCAGCTTTGACCCAATCCGTCGCCAAGTTGCTCGCTATGCACTTGAACGTCTCATGAAAGATGGTCGCATTAATCCATCCAGTATCGAGGAGGCTGTCGCAAAAGCTGAGCGCGAAATCGAAAAAGAAGTTGTTCGCGCTGGTGAAGATGCCGCGCGCGAAGTAGGTGTAATTGGTATTCCGTCTGAAATCCTTCATCTTCTCGGCGAACTCAAATTCCGCACGAGTTACGGTCAGAACGTGCTGCTTCATTCTATCGAAATGGCCCACATTGCTGGCATGATTGCTGAGGAAATCGGGGCAGACGTTCGCATTACAAAGACCGCTACTTTACTTCACGATATGGGCAAAGCCGTCACTCATAAAATTGAAGGCAAGCATGCTGATATTGGTGCAGAATTAGCGAAAAAATTCGGCATGGAAGATGCCGTCGTTCACGCCATTGCCGCGCATCATGATGACGTCGAGCCAACCACGCCAGAAGCAATTATTGTGAAAATTGTTGATGCCATCTCTGCCGCCCGTCCAGGTGCTCGTAATATTTCTGCTGAAAACTTCGCCGAACGTATGAAAGCCCTCGAAAATGTTGCTACAAGCTTCCAGGGTATCGATAAGGCCTACGCAATTTCTGCCGGTCGCGAAATCCGCGTAATTGTTGAGCCGAAGCAGATTGATGATCTCTCTGCGCTCAAGCTTGCTCGTGATATTGCTGATAAAATTGAGGCTACGATGCAATATCCTGGTGTCGTCAAGGTGAACGTCATTCGCGAAACACGCGCGATTGAATACGCAAAATAATTATTTACTTTACTCTTGAAACAATGCTAAAATATTAGCATGAGCGCAAACAATGCGAAGTCCTCTGGCGAGGTGGGCTCAAATTTAAGTGCAAACGAAGATTCCCCTAATTTTGAGTCGCCGAATATTGTTGACGCGATAAATGAAGAGCTTGAAGCGTTAGAAGAAGAAGATAAAAAACGTCGTGCCCAAGAGACTGTAGACATCGACGGTATTCCGATTGAAGAGAAAGAACAAGTATTTAAAACTGCCGACATAACAAAAAGGAAGAAAGCAGAATTTTTCGTTAATGTTGAGGGCGATGAAGAGCGAAAACTTGAGGCAGAGAAGAAGCGCCGAGAAGCGGCGAAGCGCGAGACTGAAGCGGCCAAGCGTTCTTACCGGGAAAAAGCACGTTTAGCCAATGAGAAATTGAAGAAAAGTAAGGCTCTTCAGAAAAAGGTAGCACATCTCAAGAAAAAAGAGCGCCTTAAGCAAATTTTCTGGACCGGCTGGCGCCGCATTCCGTCTACTATTATTATGCTCGCTTTAATTGGCGGCACGGGCTACCTTATTTATTGGGGCGTTTATGGCTACCCAAAAATGGTTGAAGAACAAAGAGAAAATGAATATGCGCAGGAAGGTCACGAGATATCACTCTCGCTTTATGATACTAAGGAACTGTATTATAGGGGGGATATTGAGGCGGGGAATAAAGCCATTGATGATATTATTAACTCTACCGAAGACAGTTACCATAAAGCCGAGTGTTACATGTTTCGTTCGAAGGTGTTGTCCGAGTTAGGCGAAGCTTATGAGAAAGATGCAATTTCTGACGCCCTAATGGCGGAGCAATACGATCCAACCTTTAGTACGGCAGATTGGATTTGTCGTCTTGCCGAAAAAAACAATGATGAAGAATTATTGAAAAAATATGAGCCGATTCGTGACGCCAGGCTTACTGAACTATCAAATAGTGGAGGGGGAGAGGGATGATGAAAAAATATTTTTATATACCATTATTTTTAGCATGCGTCTTCTTTGCCGCGACTATTATTCCGTCAGGTGATGCATTTGCGGGTCCAACCGCAGCGCAGACTAGAACGTGCCTGGATAATGCTGCGTCGAGGTTTACTGTAAATAAATTATCGTCACCATATATCAACGTTTACAATGAGCTAATAGATGTTTCTCCTGGAAAGGGAAACTGGGGATTATATGATGCCTGTCACTATTCTACAGATGGGCATCGTGGCCTTTTCTGGGTCGTAGATAAAAATGGTTATTCTAAGAGCGGCGGTAAATGGGTAATTAATGCTAATGCGTATATTAAACGTACTGGTACAACTACGATTGCGGTAATGGGTGTCATTATGGGTAATAAACCTAAAGTTGATGTTTATGCTACCCACGTTTCGTTATGTAAGCAGAAAAAGAATAATAATAACTGGCTATCAGACGACTGGATCAACAAAAACTGTTGGGGCGCAATTGGCATATCGAGAGGAAGTCACGGGTGGAATTATAACAGTTCATATAAGAACTACTTCCTGCGCACCACCAAAGAATCGGCGAAATATATTATGAGCGATCCGGAAGATTACGCGACCATTAACATTAATGCCGATACGTTATTCGCATCCGGGAATGCTACCATTTATTCTGATACTGTAAATGGACAGACATATTATTACACATACCTTTATGCATTCCGCGGTTGGAACGGCACTAGCCCAGGATGGTCGACATTCAAAGTACTTGTTGAGGATGAGGCTTGGAGTACTCCGCCAACACTAACCGCGCGCAGCACGATAAAAAATAAAACGCGTAATGGTAGCGAGACTGCTTACGATGCTACAGCCGTGCAGACTATTAATGCTCACATTGGCGAAACGGTCACATTCAAGCATTACTATACCGGCATCAATTATTGGCAAAGCTCCACCACCTGTACTCCTTCTTTCAATAATCGGTCAAATAGTGCCACTTTCAGCACTGGTCGTTCACTAACTTGGGGCAATGCTTGTAAATATTCCGGCATCGGTACGGCAAGCGATGGTGTAAAGCGTTTCACGAATGCTGGCGGAAGCTTTAATAGCGATGGTCTCGCGATAGGCGATTTTACTATTCCAAGCACTGCCACTAACCGCTCAACTTACTGTGAGCAAATTGGCTACAGCAATCTTGGCACGAATGGCGGATCCGGTAGCTCAGCCGGTGTTTGCGCGAGGGTTTACTTGCCTAGTACTTTTGATTCCAAAACAAAAGTTACCGTCGGCGATCAGAGCAAAGAATCTAGTTGGGATACCGAGGATGGCAATCTTACGCCAACATATGTAACGGACAACGCTTCAGTAGTAGTTAAATTTGACCATACATTTAGAAGACAAGGAGTTACTGATTCTGATGCCGAGATGAATTATTCTATCAGCTTTTCTAAGAGCGCTGGCACAGCTACATCCGGGAATAAGCGTACAGAAACTTCTCCATATAAGTTTTCTAAAAATACGACAACCGGCAGCCTAACTCAGGAAGAATATACGGTTACTTTGCGTTACGATGAAGAAATCACTGTCTGCGAAACAATCACGCATAGTCCAAATTACTATGAAGATACCGGCAAAAGCGCAGTGTCGGAAAAATCGAAAGCCTGCGTTACTATTAAACGCAATCCAGCTACCTGCGCAATAAACAGCCAGAATTTCGGTATATATTCCGGCTACAACATTGGTCGTGCCGGAGTGGAATTGAATGGTAGCGACTTTACTTATACTTCTACTAACACGGCCGATTTTACTCGTGCTAACGGCTATAAGAGTATCGTAAGTGTCTGGGCTCGTCCGAACGATTCTTTGCGCTTCCGTTACGATTTATGTGCGGGCGCGCAGTATGCTTTGAATAATAATGGTATTACTGGCTACGACGCGACTTATACAATCTCCGCAACCAGTGTAAAGGGAAGTACCGGATATTTGTTCGGAAATTCTCTATCAACGGATAAAAATGTCACCACAAAAGTATTTAATAAATCCAATGCGGGCGATAACGATGGTTTCTTAACCAGTAAATTCGCCATTACGCGCAACTCTCCAAGTGATGATGCAGATAGCCAATATAACTGCGCGGCTGCCGGTTCATCTGGATTTCACGAAGATCATTATCGCATTCCGGCTTTACCAAACACGAATAACTGTAATTCGGCGTCCTATACCAATGCTTCCGATGTCGGAAATATTATCACGCAAACTATGACTTGGAATGACGTCGAAGTAGTCGGATCTAAAACTCAGACACCTAGCGTATCGGGAACGCACAATGGCACTATTTTCACTGCCCAGGCCGATGCATATATCCCATACAATTACTACCTCATGCCATATGCTTCTCGCAGTGGCAATAGCCAAACTGTAACTCCTGGCGGTAGCTTCATTGTGGGTACTTATCTCCCAGTTCTCACTCGTACCAACAGCCAGGTTGGCGGCGATGCTTATGCCACTCTCACCAAAGCAACTAAGATTCGTGTAGTATCCTTCATGCTTCGTGATGGTACTCCAACCAGTTCCGCTACCACCTACGTCGCAAATGGCAACCAATCCACGACCGACATTTGCAATTATGCAGTCCAGTCTGGCACGGTACATAACTGTACCGCCATCGACACTGGCCTCAAGGACAAAGATTATGTCCTGAACAGCTCTGCGACCGGCCAACTCGGAGGCACTGCTGGTGACGTAGAGGGCGCCATTATTTCTGGCCAGATTGAAACCACGAATCTCGTCTATTCCAAGACCGGTTCATTCATTAAGAATGTTACTGTCTCAGTGCCAGAGAGTACTACTATTGGAGATAAGTTCTGTATCGCTGTTGCGGCTTGGCCAAGCGACAGCCATAATATTGGTCTTGCAGATAGTGTTAACTCAACTAGCCAGGGCATAGCTCTGTCTAACTCCGCTGGCGCAGGCGCCAAGTGGGCCGTTTCGGCACCGAACTGCGTTACCGTCGCTAAGTATCCGTCCTTCAGTGTTGAAGGCTCAGACCTCACTGTTGCTGGTTCAGTTAATACTCACATCAGTAAGTATGGTGGCCGCAATTATGTATCCTGGGCAGAATATTCCATTCGTGCTGGTGGTAGCATTGTTGGCGCCAGAATGAGCTCCGGTGCTGCTGGTAGCTACACTACCACAGATAATTCCATTGCTCTTAACACTGGTACTACTGCTCCTATCTATGCTGAGTCCTTAAAGAACATTAACCAAGCCAACTCCGCTGCTGGTCTCACGGACAACAACCCATGTCGCCGTACTGCCCAGACCTATGTCCGCAATGGCGACTGTAGCTCCACTAGTGAAGCTGGCCACTTTAGCTCCGTCGCTAACGAAGAGGGCATCAAAGATTTGCTTGAACGTGTCCGCGATGTCTACACTCGCAAAGGTGCTACTGGCGTTGGTACTAACGATTTCTCAAACCTCAGATGGGTTGAGCAAATTACTGGTTACGATTATCTCAACCGCCCAATTAAGCGAACCGTCGATGCATACATTACTATTGGCAGCAAGAAGGTTTATGACCTTACTCCAATGAATGCCTATGCTTGTGACTACGATGAGGATGCTGGCGCCTATGTTCCTAACGCATTTGATGCTGAACGTGGCATCAAGGCAGATGGTACTCGTGTCGCTCCATTCTACTGTCTCTCTAATGGTTCCATCTATTACCATGTTAGTGGCGATGCTTATGTTGGCCCAAAGAGAGACACCATCATGACCGAGTATCTCAACTTCGTCGATGATCTTGTTAACAACCCAGAAGGCCAAGAGACCTACCGCAACCCAACCCTCATCTTCCATGTTGATGGTAAGCTCACTCTCGATTCTAACCTCGTCACAGACAATTACGAATGTGCTTCATACAATTACCAAAGAGTCTGTACCGGCTGGCGTGCTGTTGATCTCTTTGAAGATATCCAGACCATTCCTCAGGTAATTGTTATTGCCGACCAGATAGATATTACTGCCAATGTTTCCCGTGTTGATGCCTGGCTTATTGCTGATGGCAATAACTACAGCACTCTCAACACCTGTGCTTACGATAACTACTCCGGCTTCACTAACAACAACTACATTAAAGCTCCGAACAACAGCACCACTAACGGTAGCAGCCTTAGCGCCAGAAAGTGCAACCGCCCGATTCTCTTTAATGGTCCAGTCTTTGCTGAAAAAGCTATTCTAAACCGCACTGCTGGTGGTGGTACTGCCGCTGCATCCTGGAATACATCCAATACCTCCAACCTGTCCCTAAGTGTTGGCCAGTCTAATTATGCTATCCGTGGTGAAATCTTTAACCTCCGCTCTGATGTCTATCTCTGGGGCTATTACCAAGCTCAGCGTAACGGCATTCTCACAACCGTCTTCTCCCAAGAGCTTCCAACTAGGTACTAAATTTATTTACTTTACTCTTGAAACAATGCTAAAATATTAGCATGAGCGCAAACAATGCGAAGTCCTCTGGCGAGGTGGGCTCAAATTTAGGTGCAAACGAAGATTCCCCTAATTTTGAGTCGCCGAATATTACAGATCTTGCCGAAGAGGAACAGAAAGAAATAGATAAAGCCGCAGAGGAACGCAAAAAGGCCGAAACGGTTGATATTGATGGAATTCCTATCGATGAGAAGGAGGTCCAGTTTAAGGCTGCCGATATTAAAAAGAAAGGCAAAACTGAATTCTTCGTTAATGTTGAGGGTGCCGACGAGCGTAAACGTAGTGAAGAAAAACGCATTCGCGATGAGGCTGCTCGCGCAAGAAGAGAAGCGGAAGAAGTTGCCAAAGAGGCCGAAGAAAAAGCCCATGCAGCTGAGCTAGCGGCTAAGAAGAAAGCCGAAGAGGCCAAGAGAAAAGCGACCGCGGAGGACAATCGTGTTATTGGCGAGCTAAAGCAGAAGGCGTCTCAACGCAAAAAAGAGATTCGCCGCGCCAAACGCCAAATGCGTCATAAGAAAATCCGTAACTTCTTATTTAAAGGGGGAAATAAATTTATTTCATTAGGTGTGGTCTTGTTAGTAATTGCGGGTGCCATTGGTCTTATTATTGTTCCTATTGAAGATGCGCGCTATGCAAAAATTAGGCAGGAAGAGCAGGCCAGAGAGGATGAAGAGGCTCAAAAAGAGCTCGAAAAAGATGAGTATTACGTTATTAGTACATATTTGGATACTGCAGACGAATATTTTGAGAATTTTGATTTGGATAAAGTAGATGCAATCTACAATAAAGCTTTAGAGATGGCTACTACCGATGAAATGAGGGTAGAAATATATATAAGAAAGTCTCAAACGACATACGATTTAATGTATGATCTTGAGCCGCAGCGTGTCCTTGACGATGCTTTAGCGGCATATCGTTTAATGCCGGATTCGCTTACCACAATAGATTGGTTGATTACGGTTTATGATCGTCGTGGAGATGAGCAAAGAGTTGCCGACCTGGAGAAGAAAAGAGATTCGCTGCAAGAAAGTTACGAACAAGAAGCCCCAGACGATTCAGGAGGAGAGGGGTAATTATGAAAAAGAAAACAATTCTCGCATCATTAGTTATAGCGGCACTAGTAAGTACTTGCTGCGGAGTTCTTTTCGCCAAGGCTGCGTTCGCAGCATACGCCAATGGTCGATATACAAAAAATAGCTGTTTGACTGGCGGCGGATACATTAGTGTTGTTTCGTGGAGCTTGACACGAGTTGGTGACTTGGCTGGTGGCTCACAATATGGTGGTGGCGCCTGGGCTTGCGATAACCCACTCGACGATCGTGCGATTATGTTCTTTGCCGGTTCTGTTACTCATGGTAGCGGTAGATATTACACGATTGATCCAGATACTGAGGTAGATTTAACGAGTACCTATAACAGAACAATAGCAATGGGCATGGTACACAATCAGACTGGTAGTGTCTATGCTGTAAACATCGGATATTGTCTTACATCTAGCTGCAGTAGTGGCAAAAAGGCAGGTGGGGTTATATCGAGCTTCTC
>JAEEGH010004778.1_pt1 | contig 34488 bp, 37 predicted proteins | sample 9134181 | NCBI WGS metagenome assembly JAEEGH01 (sample SAMN16246544, study PRJNA631951) | gut metagenome | biome: gut microbiome; feature: rumen; material: DP-attached | host: Bos | place: Iran: Karaj | collected 2018-10
AATCATGAAGTGCCTTCTTTAGCTCTGGAACGATTCCTGATAGACCATCATTACTTGTTATCTTTTCCAGTTCTTTATAGAAGTTTCTATAGTCTGGAACTGTAAATGTTCCTACAGCAGAGCATTTATCATTTAGCATCTCAGCCATAGCTTCTATGGCCTTGCCATTTGATTCTAGGCAATCTTCATAGGAGATAAAATCTAGCATTATCTGACGAAGATGGGCTGTACTTATTTTTGCAGTGGAGGATGAATCTACAGTCTCGCTAAAATCATCCATAAGGCCGTTCTGCAAATCCATAAGCTTTTGAATATCATTTGTGATATCTACTAGAAGTGGCTTTTGTCTTTCTTCTATGAAATGCTTTGCACTATCAGCCTCTGGGCCCTTATGCGTTTCATCATTTGCAAATGCTTCAAATGATTTGATTAAATCATCTGACATTTCAAGAAACTCGTTATAAACCTTTTGACAGTCATCAAAATAACTTCTTAAAGATGCAACATCCCACTCTATATCAACTTCGCCTACTTCTATGTTCCCCTTCTCGTCTGCGTATGGCATAATTCCTTCTCCCTTGTTGTCTCATTTAATACACATATAGTTGATATTATCCTTTATTATTCAATTTTTCAATGTTTTATTTACATTGTCCAGCGCAGCATTACTCTCTCTCTCATTTTTTTGTCTGCAGATAGTAAGGATTCTTGCTATTACTACTATCTGAGATTATTTTCTTATTCAAGACAGTAATAATTCTGCATATTTCTACTATCTATATTATTTTTTATATTCTAGCTAGTAATTAATCTTTATATTTTTACTATCTCTTATCATTTTTCTATTATAGATAGTAGTAAATCCCCCCAATATTACTATCTACTTTCAATATTGTTTTTTAGATAGTAACAATCCCCTGTATCTCTACTATCTAATTTCAATATGAGTTTCTAGATAGTAATAATCCCCTAAAACTCTACTATCTAATTCCAATATAAGTATCTAGATAGTAGTAATCTCTAGAATCTCTACTACCTAATCATCATTTCCAATATTAGATAGTAAAAATCCCTTATTCCATCTGTGTCCCCACCAAAATCCCCGTATCCTACAGGCAAACTAATATCTTATAAAATAAAAAGGAACTTAGTCCAAAGACTAAGTTCCTTCCTTTATAACTCTGTTCTGCCGTCTAGCGCTCGAAGCAATGTGACTTCATCGATGTACTCCAGGTTTCCGCCCACTGGAACACCGGATGCGATTCGGCTCACCTTGATGCCTGTTGGTTTTATCAGCTTGCTGATGTAGGCCGCTGTGGTTTCACCTTCCAATGATGAGTTGGTGGCGATGATGACCTCCTCTACATCTGTCTGCTGCAAGCGAACCATCAATTCCTTTAGCTTTATATCTCCTGGGCCTATGCCCGCCATTGGAGAGATTGCTCCGTGAAGCACATGGTAAACACCCTCGAATTTGCCTGTCTTTTCATAGGCAGCCAAATCCCTGGTATCCTCCACAACCATGATGATGTTTTGGTTGCGCTTTGGGTTGGAGCAGATTGGGCAAAGCTCATCGTCAGTAAGTGTGAAACACTGCTTGCAATATCTCACATTTTTCCTGGCCTGCACGATGGCATTGGCCAAATCGTTAACCTTTTCCTCATCCATCCCTAATATATGGAAAGCCAGCCTTTGGGCTGACTTACTTCCAATACTAGGCAAATCACTTAGCTCCGCTATTAAGTTGCTAATTTCTTTGCTGTAATATTCCATCTATTAAAATCCTAGTCCACCTGGCATCTTTGGCATAGATGCTGCTGTGATTTCATCAATCTTGTGAAGTGCTTCGTTTGTAGCTGCCATAACAAGGTCTTCAAGCATCTCTACATCATCTGGATCTACTGCTTCTGGATCGATGTGTACCTTTGTGATTTCCTTTGAACCTGTAACTGTAACTTCAACAACACCGCCACCGGCTGTGCCTGTAACTTCTGTCTCCTCAAGCTTTGCCTGAGCCTCTTCCATCTGGCGCTGCATACGCTGTGCCTGCTTCATAAGGTTGGCCATGTTGGCTCCACCCATTGCTCCTCCTGGAAATCCGCCTCTTCCTTTTCCCATATTTAAATCCTCCTATTACTCTGGGTCAGTTTCAATTTCTATACCTAATCCCGCGAAGTAGTCTCTTACGTCTGTCTTTGTGTTCTGTGAACTAACGCCGCTGGAATTAATCTCTACTTTAATGGTTACTGTCTTGTGAATCATGCCTTCGATTGCTGCCACGATTTCATCCAGCACTTCTGGTCGATTTACAAAATCTCCTGCCATACGCTCGGAACCTGCTGGCTGGTCAAATATCAACACAAGCTCTCCCATGTCGTTGGTGGTGACTGTAGTAACCTCTTTCAAATACATTTTTATATTAGGTGCCACCTTGCCAAGCACTGCGTTCCAGTTGCTTGCCACCTGCTTTACCTCTTCTTTTACTGCTGCTGGTAATGGCTCCTTTTTTACAGGAGCTGCACTGGGTGTGGCGCCTTGTGCCTGAGGTGCTGCCATCACTACTGGCACTCCCTCTTCCACCTTTTTCTCAAGGTTTGCCATTCGATTGTTGAGCGCTGAAATATCCTGCTCCATCTGTGGCTTGCAAAGCTTTATCAGCGCTATCTCTATCAATACACGCTTTTGGCTGGCGTACTTGATGTCGTTAGAAAGTGCTGACAGAACTTGAATGTATCTCATTAATATCTCTGTGTCAACCATCTGGGCTTCTTCTTTTAGAAGTGCCAGGTTGTCAGAAGACATTTCAAGCACATCTTCCATATCATCTGAGCTCTTGATAAGCATCAGATTTCGTAAATACCAAGTGAAGTCATTTACGAATTGATTCAAATCGCGCCCCTGAGTGATGATTTCCTCAAGGATGCCAATGCACTGGGTGATTTCGCCATTAATGATGTGGCGAAGCAGTCTGGAGAACACCTCTGTATCAATGGCTCCAAGTACCTTTAACACATTGTCATATGTAAGGGTCTGACCAATGTAAAATGCGATACACTGATCCAGCAAACTAAGGCCATCACGCATTGATCCATCTGCGGCCTTTGCGATGTAACGCAAAGCTTTTTCCTCAACCTGCACGCCTTCCTTATCCATCAGCTCCTGCAAACGAGCAGCGATTGTGTCGATGGAAATACGATGGAAGTCGTAACGCTGGCATCGGCTAAGGATTGTGATTGGAATCTTGTGCACTTCTGTTGTGGCCAAAATAAACACAACATAGGAAGGTGGCTCCTCCAAGGTTTTCAGCAAGGCATTGAAAGCACCGGTACTAAGCATATGTACCTCATCGATGATGTATACCTTGTATTTTCCTTCTGTAGGAGGGTATGCCACCTCCTCAACAATCTGTCTGATGCTGTCTACACCATTGTTTGATGCAGCATCCATTTCTATTACGTTCATGGAATTGCCGGCTGTGATTGATTTACACATGGCACATTCCATACATGGGCAACCATCCTGTGGGTTCTCGCAGTTGATTGTACGGGCGAGAATCTTGGCGATAGTTGTTTTACCTGTTCCTCTTGTTCCTGTAAAAAGATATGCATGTCCTATACGGTCACTTTTTATTTGGTTTTGAAGAGTTGTAACGATATGGTCCTGTCCTTTTACATCGTCAAATGTCTGGGGACGGAACTTTCTGTATAATGCCATATAAGACATGTCAATTACCTACCTATTATTTATTAGCCTGGCTTAATCGCCGAAGCTTATTCCGATTCGTTTTGCTTCCTCTATCATCTGGCAATCTGGCTCAACTACCTTGAGCTTACCAGCTACCTTTTCAAGTGGGATGCGCTTTGTCTTGCCATCTACCATTGCAATCATGTTGCCGAAATCGCCATCCATGATAGCCTGGGCTGCTGCAGAACCAAGGCGTGTGCAAAGCACTCTATCAAATGGATCTGGGCTTCCGCCTCGCTGCATATGTCCTGGCACTGTAACACGTACTTCGATTCCTGTTTCCTTCTGGATGCGGTCTGCAATCTCGTAAGAAACTGATGGATACTTTGAAGTCTCAAGCTTCTTTTTGTAATCCTTCTTTGAAAGCTTTGCATCTTCCTTGGAAATTGCACCCTCGGCAACTGCAAGAATTGTGAAGCCCTTGCCTTCTTCCGCACGATGATTGATGGCCTTGATGACCTTCTTGATATCGTATGGAATCTCTGGAAGCAGAATGATATCTGCGCCTGATGCAACACCAGCGTAAAGGGTGAGCCAGCCAACCTTGTGGCCCATAACCTCTACGATAAACACACGGCTGTGTGATGATGCTGTTGTGTGGATGCAGTCGATTGTGTTACATGCAATGTCGATTGCACTCTGGAATCCGAATGTCACATCTGTGCCAAAGATATCGTTATCGATTGTCTTTGGAAGATGAATGATATTTAATCCTTCCTCGCGAAGGAGGTTTGCTGTCTTCTGAGTACCGTTTCCACCAAGGATAACCAGGCAATTAAGATTGAGCTTGTAGTAGTTTGACTTCATAGCCTCTACCTTATCAAGTCCGTTTTCATCTGGCTCACGCATGAGCTTGAATGGCTGACGGCTTGAGCCCAAGATTGTGCCTCCTCGTGTAAGGATTCCTGAAAAGTCCTGGCTAGTAAGGAGTCTGTAGTCCCCATAAATCAATCCCTTGTAGCCATTAAAGAATCCGTACACCTCCAGGTCCTTTACATTTGCTGCAAGTCCCTTTACAACACCACGCATTGCAGCGTTCAGTGCCTGGCAATCTCCACCACTTGTAAGCATTCCGATTCTCAACATAAAAACCTCCTCTTCTTAAGTTTGTTACGGTTTTAGTTCATATCCTCAATAACTCTTCTTACATATTCGTAAACACGCTCTGTTGAAGCGATTGATAAACGCTCCTTTGGAGTGTGAATATCGTACATCTCTGGTCCGATTGAAACTGCATCAAGTCCTGGAAGCTTTGAAGCTAAAAGTCCGCACTCAACACCTGCGTGGATTGTCTCTACGATTGGTGCCTCGCCGTACATGTCTGTGTAAATCTTTACCATCTCATCTCTGAAGCTAGACTCTCTTAAGTACTCCCATGCTGGGTACTCACCGTGGATTGATGTCTGGCAACCGAATGCCTTTGCAACCATAAGTACCTTGCGGATAAGTGCGTTCTTTGCGCTATCTACTGAGCTTCTAAGTGAGCATGAATACTTGATTTCGTCATCTAATACATTAAGGATACCAAGGTTAAGTGATGTTTCTACTAAGCCTTCGATATCGTGGCTCATGGTCTGAACGCCGTTTGGCATAGACTGAAGGAGCTGGATGAAACGCTCTGACTGAGCTGCGTTTACACCATCAACTACTACGTTACCTTCGTTTGTGATAACGATTTCCATCTCTGGGTCTGTGATTGCAAACTCATTCTTGATTGCAGCTGCTTCCTTTGTCATAGCATCAACAACAGCAGATGTTGTAACAACCTTTGCGCTTGTAGCACGTGGGATTGCATTGTCCTTTGTTCCACCAACTAAATCTACGATGCAAACCTCGCCTGCCTCAAGACCTGCTGCAAGAACTCTGTTTGCTACATAAGAAGCGTTTGCTCTACCCTTATCGATTTCTGCACCTGAGTGTCCACCTGTGCAGTTCTTTACTTCGATTGAAACAAGTGCGCCCTTTAAAGATTCCTTCTTTACAGGGAACTCTACATCTACACGACATCCACCTGCGCAACCTGCAAGGAAATGTCCTTCTTCTTCTGAGTCAAGGTTGAGAAGCTTGCGGCCCTTGAGCATTGAAACATCAATGCCTGCTGCACCTTCCATACCTACTTCTTCTGATACTGTAATGATAACCTCGAGACGTGGGTGCTTAAGCTCCTCATCCTCAAGGATTGCAAGTGCCATTGCTACTGCGATTCCGTCGTCGCCGCCAAGTGTTGTGCCCTTTGCTGTAACGAAACCATCAACAATTTCAAGGTCAAGACCTTCTGTAAGCATGTCCTTCTTGCAGTCATCATCCTGCTCTGCAACCATATCCATGTGGCCCTGAAGGATGATTGGAGATGCATTCTCCATTCCCTCAGATGCTTCCTTAATCATGATTACGTTGTATAAATCATCCTGATAATACTCAAGATTGTGTGCCTTTGCGAAATCAACTAAATATGCGCTGATTTTCTCCTCGTGGTAACTTGGGTGAGGGATGTTACAAATCTCCTCGAAATAATGAAATACTCTCTCTGGCTTACAATTGCTTAATACTGCCATTTTATAAATCTCCTAACTATTTATTTATCATATTCACCGAACTCACATCCGATGTTATAAGCTTCCATATCGTCCACCAATTCCCAATCGAATTTGGCCATAGAACCATCCTCGTTGTCCTTGGTTTTCAAAATCTTTTTATATAGCTTTAATTCGCCTACGCCATTGCCGCCATTCCAAAGATTGTTATGGCGCTTCTCTCCATTTGGTGCTTCGTAATTGATAAGAAGCATGTCCTTTTTCTGACATGTGAAGTGGCCCTCTATCTTTGCAAGAGGTGTCTCCTGGGTGATGTTCCAAACCACCTCATCGCCATCTGTGTTGCAGGCGAAATCAGTCTTTGTAAGAGTCCAGAACTTTGAAAAGTTGAACTCATATGGCTCGCCTTCATACCAAACTGCGCCGAGGATAACATTTTCAAATGTCTTTCCTGTGCGAATCTTTGGACGTCCGCCACCTATATCAAATGCTGTATTTTCAAGCCACTTACCTGTGAGCTTGCTCTTTAAATGAGAGCTTGCCAGCCATACCCATGGGGATGTGAAATCCTTACCCCAGTTTTTATCTGCATAGCCGTAGCAGCTGTCTTTATCTACAACATATTCTTCACCATCTAATATAACAGAGCCGTTGAAGAATGTCTTCATTCCCTCGGCGTGCCAAAACATTTCGAAGGCTTCCAATTCACGTGATGCCCAGCTTGCGCCGTAGCCTACGTTGAAAGCGATGTTCTTTTCGATGTTTAGGTCCCAAATCATCTTGCCTGACTGGCACATCCATTCTGGATGATTTGCTGCATCCTCCTCTGTCACCTCCACCATACCAAGTGTACGTGTTTCTGAGCAGAAGCAGTTATCTGCGCTAATCAAAAATGGGGCATCTTCCTTTATGTTGACCTGGTTCCAGCCAAAGAAACGATGAAGCTGCTTTGCGCCCTCGCCCCAGCATCCTGCCTTTACCATCATGTAGGATGGCTTTTTGCCTGCTGCTTTATTCTCTGGAAGCTGGCCAAACACTGGCTCATCCCCACCAAGCTCTGGATTTATTGTAAAGAACTCTATAAAGAATGCCTTTTCCTCGCCGGTCTTTTTGTTGTGACCTGTAAAGCTGTGCCACCACCAGTCATAACCCTCGCTAGCCAATGCACCCTTTAACATGAAGTTGTTTCTCAAAATATCAGAGTGATTAAAGCTGCCTTCCAGCAACTTATCCTTCACGTCTAGGCCGTCAATTTTTTCAAGAACTGTCTCCCCTAGTTGACTAATCTTTTCCTTTACCATGATTCTGTCCCCGCTGTTTAATAACGCTTGATTTGATCATCCTCATCAGTTGTAGTCTTATCGATTTTACGAATTTCTACTTCGTATGAATAGCTGTCATTAACCTTTACTGTTGCTTTGTCGCCAACATGCTTTCCTCGGATGGCTGCACCTAAAGGCGACTCTATGGAAATAAGCCCCTTCAATGAATTGCCTCGGATGCTTGTAACAAGCTTATATGTTTCCTCGCAATCATCCTCTGGAATGTATATTGTAACTGTATTATTTATACCGATTTCATCATCTGCACTTGTATCATCTACTACCTCTGCAAACTTAAGCATTTTTTCAAGATAACGTATACGGCTATCATTCATATTCTTTGCTCGTTTTGCCTCATGATACTCAAAGTTCTCCGAAAGATCACCCTGTGCTCTGGTTTCTTTTACTTCTTCTAATAACTTTGGTCTAAGAACTAGCTTGCGCTCATCTATCTCGGCCTGAATCTTTTCTATATCTCCTTTTGTAAGACGCTCGCCCATTGTACTGCCTCCTAATTCTTACTATATAATTTCTCAATCTGTATTATAACACAAGTGATGCTGTATCTAAAAAGCAATCTTCAACTAATATAGCCAAATATCAAAAGGCGCCGCAATACGCGACGCCATCTTATTAATACACAATCTTAAATTTGCTATTTACAATTTCTCCGACAGGAGTATTCTTCCTGATGAAATCAATAACCAAGTCTGGCATTTCTTCTGAGTAGCTGCGGGCGAGAGGGGCTTTGCCGATGCATTCGTATCCGCCGGTGCCTGTTGCTCGGTAGTTGCTTGTAGAAAGTGTGTAGGTTTCTGTGTCAGAAAGCTCTGTTCCGTCTAGCTTTTTGAGAGTGACAACTCTATCTCCTACTGGGCGAGTGATATCAAATGTGTACTCGAGGCCAGCGTAGAAATCATAGTTGTAGTGCTCTACCTTTGGCTCAAGGAATACCTTGGAAATCTTCACTTCCTTGGTAGCAGCATCGTAGTCGAAGTACTCTGCGCATCGCTCCAATGCTTCCTTGATAACTGCCTTTGTTACCTGCTTTACTTCTACCGTATTTGCGAATTGATAAATAGCAAGTACGTCTCTAACAGTGATCTCCTTCTTTAGTCCAAGTGGATCATTTGCAAGGCTAGTACAAGAGAAATCTGCACCTGTAAAATCAAGCTGTACCTGGTTGAAAATAGCTGCTACCTTGCTGCCGTTCACTGCTGCATCTATCTTTGACTCTGGAGCAATTTCATTTTCCAATGAGCCGATTGGCTGATCCAACCAAACCTCTACTGAATCAGTTAAGTCATCCATGAAACCGTGCTCATCGATAATGTACTGAAGTCTTTCATCAACAGGATTTACATCCACAAGCTTAGATGAAATATTAAGTCCATCATCGCCCTTTACAACCTGTAGCTCGCAGAACTTTGTGGCATTTGATGGTGGCTGAACACCGTATGTGCCTGCAATCTCAACGCCCTCAACTGGCATATGCTGATGACCTGTGAGTAAAATATCAAAGCCAAACTCTCTTGCCATTTTGCATGCCTGATTTTCTGCAGTATCTGATAAAAGCTTTCCTGTAGCTAAGTCTTCTTCGAATCCACCGTGATAAACGCATACAGTGATATCGCATTTGTCCTTGAGATATTCATACTCTTCTTTGAGCACATCCATTGGCTCAAGCACCTGGAGAAGCTCCAAGTTTGCTGGCTGCTCCCACACATTTACATAGCCTGTAACTGCACCTGTGATACCTATCTTTGTGCCATCTGCCATAGTATGAATCACGTGCTTTTTGATATCAAGCTTGCCGCCCTTATCTAAAACATTGGCGCAGACAAATGTTGCATTCATGCTATTTGCATAATCAACAATTGCATCATAACCAAAGTTGAAATCGTGATTACCAAATGTGTAGTAATCAAGGCCCATTTCATTGAAGCCCTCAGCCATAGGATGGAAATTGTATTCATCCTTGTGCTCTAAATAATATGTCATAAGTGGTGTTCCCTGAAGTGAATCACCACCGTCAATAATCAATGTATCATCGTCTTTTTTTATCTGGGAAGAAATGCAAAAAAGCCCTGAGTTCTCAGGGCAGTTTTTCGCATAATTCACTGGAAAGAGATGACCATGTGTATCAGATGTAAATAAGATACGCATATTTGCCTCCTTTAACCTCTAGTGAGCTTAGTTCTGATTTTTGTTGAGATGTACTCAATAACAAGAATCAATATAATTAATCCAGCAAGGATTGCTCCTGCCTCGTTCCATCTGTATGCATTCATTGCAAAGATAAGTGGAGCACCGAAACCACCGGCACCTACTAAACCAAGGATTGTTGCATCTCTAAGGTTGATATCAAATCTGTAGATTGCTGTTGATGCAAAGTTTGGCATAAGCTGTGGCAAAATACCGTAGCGAATCTTCTGCCATGTGCTACATCCTGCTGCATCAAGTGACTCGATAACGTGAATATCCAAATCCTCGATTGCTTCTGTATACATCTTTGTGATCATACCAACTGAGCAAACGCCCATTGTAAGAAGACCGGCGAAAGCACCAGGTCCTGTAACACGGATAAACATAAGACCGTAAACAAATGCTGGGATTGTACGAATGGCCATAAGCACGATTCGTCCAATGAAAGCGATTGGCTTTGGTACTAAGTTTACTGCTGAAACAAAAGCAAGTGGTATTGAAATGATAGCACCTACGATTGTACCAAGGAATGCGATACAAATTGTCTCAAGCATCAAATAAGGTACGCCTGATGTGGAAAAGTCAAATAAAAATCCAAGGTCAGGTGTAAAAAGTCCCTTGATGATGTTCCATGCAATTGTGCTGCTTCCATCTGCTGCACCTGTTGCCTCAACTGCACTGCAGCTCCACACAATAAGAGCAAGTGTGATTACAGCGATGCATGTATTGTAAACCCAATTCTTGGGTCTCTTTTCATAAGCTTGTTCTATTCTACTATTCATTACGCACCTCCATTAAACCAATTTCTTACGGAAATATCTGCTGATTGATTCAATGATAAATACCGTAACGAAGAGTGCTATAAGAATCATACCAACGCTTGGATAATCTCTCCAAGAAATACGCTCGTTAAGAATAATACCGATACCGCCGGCACCTACATAACCAAGTACTGCTGCATATCTAACATTTCCTTCGAAGTTGAAGAGGCAGTTAGATAAGAAGAATGGTAATACCTGTGGGATGATTGCTGTAATGAATGCCATTGGACGTGTTGCACCCATAGCTTCCATTGCCTCAAATGAACCCATATCTACTGTTTCAATTTCCTCGTATGTAAGCTTTCCGATGTAAGCAAATGAGAAAACTGCAATTGAAATAGTACCTGCAAGTGTACCAAATCCTACGATAAGTGTTGCTACGAGAGCTGTTACGATAGTAGGAATTGTTCTTACTATACTGAAGAATAATCTTACGATTGAAACTACTACTTTGTTGCGACATACGTTTGTGCTGGCAAGCATTGCAAAAGGCACTGATAAAAGTGAACCAATTAATGAACCAAGAAGTGACATCTTGATAGTGTCGAAAATTGGTCCCCAAACGTAATCCATAAACTCTAATCTAGGAGACTTGAACATATCGCCGATGATGACGAAGAATTCTCCTATTCTCTGGGCTAAAACTGTCATGTTGAAGCCTGTAATCTTGACTGACAAAATACACATTGCCAAAATGATGATTGCGTAAACAGGGCCGCGGGAAGCTTTCTTCTCTACGGATTTGCCATTAGGCAATGTGTAAACGTGAGGCTTAAAAACCTTATCATAAATACTCATACGTTTACTCCTCTTCTTCCTGTACGTTACCCTCGGCATCTACTTTGCCATTATATATATTTGCTAAAACCTCCGGTGTAACTTCACTGGCAGGTCCATCATAAACGATTTCACCGGCTCTGATACCAACAACTCTGTTAGCATATTTGAGAGCTAAATCAACGTGGTGGATGTTAATTAAGATAGAAATGTTCATATCCTCGTTGATTCTCTTGAAATCACCCATAACCTGATTTGCAGTAACTGGATCAAGTGCAGCAACTGGCTCATCAGCAAGGATGATTGCTGGATTCTGTGCAAGTGTTCTAGCAAGAGCTACTCTCTGCTGCTGTCCACCTGAAAGCTGGTCAGCACGAACGAATGCTTTATCCAAGATACCTACTTTATCAAGACACTCAAGTGCCTGTAACTTTTCTTCCTTTGAATAAATACCGAATACTGATCTGTACCATGGCATGTCTGGTACAAGTGCTGTTAAAACATTTTTAATAACTGTAGTTCTAGTAATCAAATTGAATGATTGGAAGATCATTCCAATTTTTCTTCTGAAACGTCTTAGCTGCTTTCCTGAAAGTGACATAACATCAACATCATCTACTGTGAGCTTTCCGCTTGTTACATCGTGCATTCTGTTGATTGTACGGATAAGTGTTGACTTACCTGCACCAGAAAGTCCAATAATAGCAACAAATTCCCCCTGCTCAATTTCAAGGTTTACATGCTTTAATCCCTCGAAACCATTAGGATATTTTTTTCCAACATCTTCAAATTTAATCATTTAATAACTCCATTTCTTTAAAAAAAGGAAGATACCGAAATATCTTCCTTTAATAGTTCGATTATTCGAATAAATAAAACATTATTGTAATGACATAATAAGCTCTTGAGCTTTTCTCTCTGAATCGTAATCCTCTGAGTTAGCCTCAACATAACCATTGTGGCTGTAGATTGAGATTACTTCCTTACCAGCATCTGTGTTACCGATGTTGATGAATGCCTGTGAAAGCGCAGCCTTGAAAGCATCATCCATGATTGGAGATGACTTGCTAACGCTGATTGTATCGTTGTAGATACCATCTGTTACACCAATAACATTTGTCTCATCCCAGATGCTTGCGCTTCTGCCGTACTCTGATGTCCATTTATCTTCGTTGTCACGTCTTGCGTCTGCGTATGTAACAAGTACATCTACCTGACCAGATGCAAGTCTTGAGAATGCTGTACCATAGTTATCTGATAAAGCTGTGTGTGAAAGATCTGTAATGTGCTTTCCGTAATTGTCCTGAAGCCAAAGTGAAGGATAAATATATCCTGCTGGAGATGAAGAATTCATAACGCTCCAGTTAAGTCCATCTAAATCTTCCCATGTGAGCTCTTCGCCATTGTTTACCTTTTCAGCAACAGCCTGACCTGCCTCTGAAGGACCAGCAATGATAAGTGCTCTGTAGTATGTTACCTGCTCTGTTGTAGCCTCTGTAGGCTTGTTGTCATTCCAATCCTTTGCATTATCGCTCTCGATTGAAAGACCGTCTCTAGTTGCTGTAAGAAGTACATCGCAACCATCGTCGTATAATACATATGTACCACCTGGAATAAGTCCAACGTCGATAGTACCAGCTGAAAGTCCCTCTCCTACTGCCTCAAAGCTAGTTCCAACTGTGATATCTACCTCGCCGATATCATAACCAAGGCCTGCAAGCTCTGTTGTAAGGAGCTCCTTAAGTGGCTCTGTTGCTGTTACGATTTCGTCTGGCTCACGTGATGGTACGAAACCAATTGTTAATTTGTCAATTTTGACATTTCCGCTTTCTGCGTCTGTTGTCTGAGCTGTCTCAGTCTTTGCTGCGTCACTACCACAACCAACTAATAAAGACATAGCTGTGACACCGACAAGCATTTTAGAAATAAACTTCTTCATCTTTCCCCTCCTGGAATATAATTATCGTAGATATGCTACATTATTACAGGAGGATATGCAAGCACGATTTAATTTCTTTTTAAATTTATACAAAAAAATGGCGCCACATGTGACGCCATAATTTTATAAAATTTAATCATTTGATTTTGAGGACGCTCCACGTCTTTGCTGATAGACCATATTAAGCATGTCCTGCTGATATTTGTCATCATTGCTTAGGGTCTTTAGCTTGTCCTTAACGACATTTTTTCGAGCACGCAGAGTCTCAAGCTCCTTGAGAAGATTTGCCTCCTCGTCCTCGAATGCTTTTAATTCTCTTTTGAGATCTTCTATATCTCGTTTTGTCTCAGCATCTAACATGTTGTGCCTCCCCTAATTCCTATGATTATTTTGCTTTTATGTCCTGACGAACCAATGCCTTCTTTAAGGCTACCTCAGCTCTAAGCACATCAAGATTTGCATCCTTTTCAGCTAGACGAGCTCTCGCTCTGTCTTCCGCGCTACGGGCACGTTCAACATCAATCTCATCTGGCCATTCAGCAATTTCAGCAAGCAATGTCACCTTGTCTGGAAGTATTTCAGCGAGTCCCGCATGAACTGCAGCCTTTTTCACTCCCTCTGCCTCAGTGATGGTACAAATACCTGGTGCTATTACTGTAGTTAAGGGGATGTGCTTTGGCAGAACGCCAATTTCACCCTCAACTGTATTGAATTCAACCATTGTTGCTTCACCTTCGTAGAAAGTACGCTCTGGTGTAATGATTGAAACTTTAAAGGTGTTATCTGCCATGAAATGCCACCTCCTATTTGTTCTGATTCATCTTGGCACGAACCTCGTCGATTGTACCAGCATTGAGGAAGTAGCTCTCAGGGATATCATCGTGCTTACCTTCAAGGATTTCCTTGAAACCACGTACTGTCTCAGCGATTGGCACATACTTTCCTTCGAGACCAGTAAACTGACCAGCTACGAAGAATGGCTGTGACAAGAATCTCTGAATCTTACGTGCACGGTTAACAACAAGCTTATCCTCTTCTGAAAGTTCATCCATACCAAGGATAGCGATGATGTCCTGCAGCTCTTTATATTTCTGAAGAATCTCCTGTACACCACGAGCAACCTCGAAATGCTCCTGACCAACGATACGTGGATCAAGAATACGAGATGTAGAACCAAGTGGGTCTACCGCTGGATAAATACCAAGCTCGGCGATAGAACGCTCAAGAACTGTAGTAGCATCCAAGTGTGCGAATGTTGTAGCTGGAGCTGGGTCAGTCAAATCGTCGGCAGGCACGTAAACGGCCTGTACTGATGTGATAGAACCATTCTTTGTAGATGTGATACGCTCCTGAAGAGCACCCATCTCTGTCTGAAGTGTTGGCTGATAACCAACGGCTGAAGGCATACGACCTAAGAGGGCTGAAACCTCTGAACCAGCCTGAGTAAAACGGAAGATATTATCGATGAAAAGAAGCACATCCTTTCCACCCTTATCTCTGAAGTACTCAGCCATTGTAAGTCCTGTAAGACCAACTCTCATTCTGGCTCCAGGTGGCTCGTTCATCTGACCGAAAACCATGCAGGTCTTGTCGATAACGCCTGACTCCTTCATTTCATAGTAAAGGTCATTACCTTCACGAGTACGCTCACCTACACCTGTGAATACTGAATATCCACCGTGCTCAGTAGCGATGTTGTGGATAAGCTCCTGAATAAGTACGGTTTTACCTACACCAGCACCACCGAACAAACCGATCTTTCCACCTTTCTGATATGGGCAAAGAAGGTCAACGACCTTAATACCTGTCTCAAGCATTTCAGTTGATGTTGCCTGCTCCTCAAACGCTGGTGCTTTTCTATGGATTGGCATCTTCTCAACACCTGTAGGTGCTGGCTGCTCATCGATAGCTTCACCAAGTACGTTGAAAATACGTCCTAATGTTGCCTCACCAACAGGAACCGAAATTGGTGCTCCTGTAGCTACTACATCCATTCCACGTACTAAACCGTCTGTAGGACCCATGGCAATACAACGAACTGTATCGTCACCCAAATGCTGCGCAACTTCAACAACCAGTCTCTCGCCGTTATCTCTTGTGATTTCAAGAGCGTCGTTGATTTCTGGAAGCTGGCCTTCGCCAAACTTTACGTCAAGTACCGCACCGATGATCTGAGTGATTTTACCAATATTATTTGCCATCTTTTCACTCCTATCTGCTTTTTTAAGAAAGCGCCTCTGCACCAGCGATAATCTCGGTCAATTCCTGAGTGATTGATCCCTGGCGGGCACGATTGTATTTTAATGATAGATCACTAATGATTTCCTCAGCATTATTTGTAGCTGAATCCATTGCCTGCATACGTGCACCGTTTTCTGAAGCAACAGCTTCAACAAGTGCTCCATAAACTAATGAAGTAACATACTTTGGAATGATAAGCTCTAAAGCTTGTTCCTCGTTTGGCTCAAAATTCATAAGAGCTTCCGCTCCTGTTGATTTTGCAGCCTCTACATCTTCTTCACTAATTTCGGCTGGTAACAGCTTCATAAGCTTTGGAATCTGGCTTACTGTATTTTTGAAGTGTGTGTACACAAGATAAATCTGTCCGATTTCGCCATTAGCATAATCGGAAAGAACGTCATTACAGATTACCATTGCATCTGCGTAAGTTGGTGCCTCCATTACTGGAGAATAGTCCTTTGCCACGGTGTAACCCTTGTGGGCAAGGCTCTCACCACCTTTATGACCTATTGTGTAAAGCTTTACTTCATCAGGCTTCATGCCGGCACCTGTAATCATCTTTACAACGTTTGAGTTGTAACCACCTGCAAGACCACGGTTTGATGTGATGACGATAACGCCAATCTTATCAGAACCATTATCCTGCAAATATCTGTTGTTTACGTTGCCAGCCTTGGCAAGCATACTACAAATTGTGTTGTACATAGCATTGAAGTATGGTGTAGTCTGCTCTGCCTTGCTTCTAGCCTTCTGGAGCTTTACTGTAGATACAAGCTTCATGGCCTTAGTGATCTGCTGAGTGCTACTAACACTCTGTTTTCTTCTTTTTATGTCTCTCATTGAGGCCATAACAGATCACCCTCCTTACTTGTAGCTCTTTTTACACTCCTCAATAGCAGCGATAAGCTTCTGCTCCATGTCATCCTCGAGAACCTTAGTTGTCTTAATAGCCTCTGGAATCTCTGGATACTTTGTATCAACAAGATCAAATAAAGCTTTTTCGAATGCCTGAATATCTGCTGTAGGAATATCAAGAAGATATTTCTTTGTAGCAGCGTAGATGATCATAATCTGATACTCTACTGGCATTGGTGCGTACTGTGGTTGCTTAAGCATTTCCTTGATACGCTCACCTTGTGCAAGCTTCTCAGCTGTATCTGCATCAAGCTCTGAACCGAACTGAGCGAAAGCTGCAAGCTCTCGATACTGAGCAAGCTCTACACGGATAGGAGCTGCGATTTTCTTCATAGCCTTAATCTGAGCAGAACCACCTACACGGGATACTGAAAGACCTGCGTTTACGGCTGGTCTGAAACCTGCGTTGAAAGCTTCTGTCTCAAGATAAATCTGACCATCAGTAATTGAGATAACGTTTGTAGGGATGTATGCAGATACATCGCCTGCCTGTGTCTCAATGATAGGAAGTGCGGTAAGTGATCCGCCACCCAGTTTGTCTGAAAGTCTAGCTGCACGCTCAAGAAGTCTTGAGTGTAAGTAGAATACATCACCTGGGTAAGCCTCACGTCCTGGTGGACGACGAAGAAGTAATGAAAGTGTACGGTATGCAGTAGCATGCTTACTTAAATCATCATAGATGATAAGAACATCCTCACCGTTTTCCATCCACTCTTCACCGATGGCACATCCTGAATATGGAGCGATGTACTGAAGTGGAGCAAGCTCTGAAGCTGTAGCAGCAACAACTGTTGTCCATGCCATAGCACCATATTCCTCTAAAGTCTTAACAAGGGCTGCAACTGTTGATGCCTTCTGGCCAATTGCAACGTAAATACATTTTACGCCCTGTCCCTTCTGATTGATAATTGTATCGATAGCGATAGCAGTTTTACCTGTCTGTCTATCACCGATAATAAGCTCACGCTGTCCACGTCCGATTGGAATCATGGAATCGATGGCTTTAATACCTGTCTGCAATGGTGTATCTACGGATTTACGAGAGATAACGCCTGAAGCAACACGCTCGATTGGACGGAACTTTGTAGTATCAATAGGTCCCTTTCCATCGATAGGCTGTCCAAGTGCATTAACTACACGTCCAAGCATTGCATTTCCAACTGGAACCTCAACAACACGACCAGTTGTCTTAACTGTATCGCCTTCATTGATGTTCTTGTCGTTACCTAAGAGTACGCAACCAACATTGTCTTCCTCAAGGTTTAATACCATGCCATATACTTCGCCAGGGAACTCTAAAAGTTCGCCCTGCATAGCATTCTGTAATCCGTGAATACGTGCAATTCCATCAGCAACCTGAATGACAGTTCCAACGTCTGACACGTCAAGCTGCGCAGCATAGCGTTTCATCTGCTCTTTAATAACCGAGCTAATCTCTTCTGGTTTTAAATTCATGGAGCGCATTCACCTACTTTCAATTGAATATTTGATAACTCGTGAGTTAATTTACTAATCTGAGTCTTGATTGAACTATCAATGACTCTATCTTTAATGCGAATTACCATACCCCCGATTAATTCAGGGTCTACCTTGTATGTCATGACAAATGAAGCATAATCGGTAGTTTGAAGTAAACGCTTCTCGACATCACTTTTCTGTGCTTCTGTCAATTCCATAGGAGTTGAAACTGTTGCCTTACCAATCTTTTTATAATCGAATACTCGATCAATAAAGTAGCTGAGCACTGTCTCGATATCCTTTGAATGGTCCTTCTCTTCAAGCATTCTTAAGAGTCCTACCATTTCATCACTGACTCTGCCTTTAAAAACCTCGTCGATGATTTGAAGCTTTTCTTCTTTATTAATTTTTGGATGATTCATCATCTGAGAAAAGCCGTCGTTTGATTTAACAACATCAATGACTCCTTCAGCTTCCTTCAGGAAATCATCGATTTTCCCTGATTCCACAGCTAGCTCAAACAATGCATCACCATATACGTTTGAGACTAATTTAGCCATGTTCCTTCACCCATTTCCTTAAGTGTTTGCTCTACTAAGGAATTCTGAATTGTTGTGTCGATGTTTGCAGCTACAACCTTCTGTGCCATCAATGCAGCAACAGAAATCATTTCCTGCTTAACCTCGTCTGCAACCTTCTTCTTCTCAAGCTCAGCTTCCTCATTTGCTCTTGCAATGATTGCTGCAGCTTCTTCCTTAGCATCGCTTACAATCTTGGTTTCACTCTTTAAGGCTTTTTGTCTTGCTTCTGCTAAAATTTCATCACGCTCTTTGCTGATGTTCTTTAGCTTTGCTTCGTACTCTGCCTTTAGCTTTTCTGCCTCTTCCTTTTCTTTCTTTGCATCTGCAATGTCCCTTGCAATGCCATCTTTTCTATCCTGCAGAAGCTTTCTTGCTGGATTGAAAAGCTTGTTTGACATTATAAGGAATAGGAAGAACATTGCTATGGCTAAAAGCACTACATCATTTACTAACTGAAAGTCTAAATCAAATAGTCTTTCCAACTTTTAGCCCTCCTTCTTAAAAATTTTCTTCCTAGTTTCCTTAGCCTACTAATGGCTGTACAAAGAGTAACAGAAGGGCAATTACAAGTCCGTAAAGACCAGTTGTCTCGGCAACGGCCTGACCAAGTAACATAGTAGACATAATCTGTCCCTGTGCTCCTGGGTTACGTCCAACGGCTGCTGCACCATGACCAGCTGCAATACCCTGTCCAATACCAGGACCAATACCAGCGATAACTGCTAAGCCGGCACCGATTGCTGAACAAGCTTTAATTAAATCTTCTCCTGTAATGTTCATAAATGTTTTCCTCCTAATATAGTAAACTTTTTGTTTTCAGTCCCTTTTTAAGAATCACCGTAAGACTGAGCTATGTATGTCATTGTCAACATACAGAATACATAGGTCTGGATTGCACCTGAGAAAATATCGAAATATACATGCAATGCTGCAGGCCATATCAAGGCGAACTTTCCTAGCAATCCATATACAAGACCCATAATGATTGTTCCTGAAAGAACGTTTGCAAATAAACGTAGTGACATTGAAATAGGCACCGCAATATCGGATATTACGTTTATTGGCATCCAGATTGGTAGCCATGGTGGCAATGGAGAACACTTGTCAATCCAAATGTCCTTCGCGCTCTGGTGCCTTACCTTTACTACATGAATGCAAACAAAGGTAATTAATGCAAGGGCCAATGTTGTGCCGTAATCGGCTGTTGGTGGTCTTAAGCCAACCAAACCGGATAAGTTAGATACCAAAATGAAACAGAATATGGTACAAATCCAGTTTGCAAACACTGGTGCGTGCTTACCCATACTTCCTTCCACCATCTTATCTAAGAGTCCTACTATCAACTCCAAGATACTTTGGAAGGTATCAGGAACTTCAGTGGCATGCTTCAGCTTACGATTGGCGATAAGAGAAAATATTACCAATGAAAGCCATACGATTAGGATGCAGACATGGGAAGTTGTGATCCAAACTTCATGACCAAAGACTTCGTATTTGAACAAGCCTTTTATCATGTCCACAGTATCGCTTGAGGCCAGCAAAATTCCTTCTGTCACACTTTCACCTCCTTTGTATTAAGTTCTTCATTATTACCCTCGGATATATTGGAACTGTTTTTTCCGAGTATCTTTATTAGCAAAGGCTGCGCATATGCACTTACCTTAAGCCCTAAAATACCGATGAGAGCTGTAAACATGTTGCCAAGTTTAAAGACCATCATCAAAATCATTACTGCGCATACGATTAAGTATCGCATCACAGATTTGAAGGAAAGATATTTTTCATGCCCCTTTCCTATTCGAACTGATTCTTCGATAATCATTGCTATGTGGATTGCCATAAATGTGGCACATCCAACTCCTATCAAAAGTCCGCTGGTGTATCTGACTTTATCAGTTACAAACCAAACTCCAATCAGTTCAATTAAAACACCGTATATAAGTATTCCTAAAACCAAGCCAGGTAGAGCTTGATTTAGTCTTTTCATCCAATTAATCATGCTTTTCCTCTGACTGATTTTTTGCCTCTTCTTCCAGACGTCTTGCTCGCTGCCCTGGGGATTCTTCATTCTTCAAGTATCCCTTAACAGAACGATATGCCCCATTAAATGCTGCAACTATGCCTATCAGAATTCCTCCGATGATATACATGTCGCTGTGAGAACTGGTCACCTTCGATAAAACAATTCCCACCGCCATACATAAGAAAATCGGCACTATAACATTTATTCCAAATTGAAGTACCATTACTAGCGAATTGGCCACTTCACGATTTGTCTTTTTCTTGTCCCTCAATGTAAGCTCCTATTTGTTCAATTTACAGTTGCTTAAAGTGTAAATGAAATCTCTCTACCAGTATGCTTGTACTGATAGAACTCTACTCCAGCAGCTCTAAGCATGCGCTTTGATGCTATAACTGATGGTGTGTTTTCGTATTTATCACTGTCATAGATAACAGTTTTTATGCCTGACTGAATAATAGCCTTTGCACATTCGTTACATGGAAATAGTGACACGTACAGCTTTGAACCTTCCAGTGAACCACCTCTGTAGTTCAGGATAGCGTTCAATTCGCTGTGTGTTGTATAGAAATATTTATTTTCCAGAGGGTCCCCTACTCTTGCCCAAGGGAACTCATCATCTGAACATCCATTTGGAAAACCATTGTAGCCCATTGATAAAATCTTATTGTCCTGGCTAACAATACAAGCTCCAACCTGTGTATTTGGGTCCTTAGATCTCATACCCGATAATACTGCAACGCCCATAAAGTACTCATCCCAGCTAATATAATCAAGTCTCTTATCACTCATGGTCTATTCCTCCAATACGTATATAATTCTTGCCTTATTTATATTTATGCCTCAATAACCCTCATTAACTTCTCAATCGAAGCCTTCAAGACTTCGTAGCACAAACCATAGGTCTGTACTGAGCCACCGTAGGGATCCATCACCTCAAGCTCGTCCCCAACGAGCTCATTTAAGAGGCGTGTATTTTCCTCTGTGGCGTTTGCATATTCACTTAATATTTTTTGCCTTTGGGTCTCTTCCATCGTGATTACAAGCGTGGATTCGGAAAAATCCGTATCTAACAATTGCTTGGAAGAGTAATCCTTCAGCGTAGTGCCATTACTGATTAAAATCGCTTCCGCTTTTTGATTCAACGGCTCCGGGAACTGAACTATAAGTCCCCTGGCCTCACAAATAATCGGCCTGCTGTGCTCAGTGGCATGGAAAATCGCCGCCGCCATGGGGGCTCTGGATGTTCCACTACCGGAAGCAAAAATCACTCTATTAATATTTTTCATTTCATATTCTCCTGACTGCCGGTTGATGCCTAAACGTCAAGTGTCTTCTGACCAGCTGCTTTCAACAATCGATTCATGATTGCCTGCCCCATATTTGGAGTAGCGAAGCTTTCAGAATATATCAAATCTACGCCCAGTTCGTCAAACTTTCGTAGAATGTCGTAAAGATTGTGAGCTATGCTGCCCTCGTCAGATCTGTCCCCTATTACAAGAATCTGACCATCGCTATATCTATCCGCAGTTTCTGATGTAGCGATAATACCAACCTTTGAACCAGCCTCAATTGCTGCTTTTGTAAGCTCATTGATTTTGGCTACGACTTTATCCTCATCACCGGAAATGATAGTCAAATCACCCTTAGGTGCATAATGCTTATATCTCATTCCTGGTGCTTTTGGCTTTGCTCCACTGGTGGTGCCTTTGTCGTTGTAGACAATTCCTGGGTCGATTCTGACCTCTCCAACCACCTCTTTCAGCATTTCCATATTGATGTATCCTGGCCTAAGGATTGTAACAACATCCTCTGTCAAATCTACGATGGTAGACTCCAATCCGATATCTACTGCACCTCCATCCAAGATGGCGTCTATCTTTCCTGATAAATCCTCGTATACGTGACTAGCCTTTGTAGGGCTTGGTCGGCCTGATGTGTTGGCGCTAGGTGCCGCAATCATACATCCACTTTCCTCAATAAGTGCTAAGGCGATTGGATTGTTTGGCATTCTTACTGCCACCGTATCAAGACCACCTGTTGTCTCGTATGGGATAACCTCGTTTTTGTTGACCACCATTGTAAGTGGTCCTGGCCAAAATGCATCTGCCAGCTTTTTAGCGTTCTCTGGCAAATCCTTTGAAATTTCTTGTAACTGTGAGAACCTTGCAATATGTACAATTAAAGGGTTGTCCGATGGACGACCCTTTGCTGCGTATATCTTACGCGAGGCCTCCTTATCTTTGGCGTCTCCGCCTAATCCATAAACTGTCTCTGTCGGAAAGGCCACAAGCCCTCCCTTTCTAAGTATCTCAGAAGCCTCACTGATATATTCCATATTGATTGGCTCTGCAGAAACATCCATAATCCTAGTAATCATACTCAAAATTATATCACTTTTCCATTAGAACTCAATCTTTTTGAACTGTTACAAAGCCCATAAAACCATGATTTTTTTGTGTTCTCTTATAGGTACTTTGCAATAATATTCCATACTCCTGTGCTATCAAAGCCCTTCTTCCAGAAAGCTCCTCCAGCCAGATTATATTTATCCATTACCTTTAACTTTTCTTCGATGGAAGTCTCATCCTCCACCCAAATCTTATATGTTGTGCTTCCATCAGCATATTCTGCGTAGTACTGACCGTACTCATCTGACCATGCTGCAGACACACCATTTGTCTTAAGATATGACTGAATTGCATCCATTCCATAAGCTGTGCTATCAACAGAACCATCCTCTGCCACTTCCCAAACTCTACAATAGAATGGCATACCAAGGATTACCTGCTCTGCTGGTACATCATTAAGTGTGTCAGCCACACCCTGATCTACCCAATTAATTGATGCAACAGAACCTGCTTCTTCGCTTCCGCCGTAGTGCTCATCGTAACCCATGATGATTACATAATCCGCATACTTAGCCTGCTCTGGTCGATTATAAATCTCAGATGAAGCAGTAGGCACATAGTTGTCTACTGAAAGAATGATATCGTTCTTTTCACATTTAATTGAAAGCTCCTTGATGAACTGAATATATCCATCTGCTGCACTTCCTGAGAGCTGCTCGATATCAATATTGATTCCATCAAGACCGTATGTTATAGCCTGCGCAATAAGATTATTAACTAATGCGTCTCTTGATGATGTAGTGTTTAAAACTGTTGTTGTATCAACATCAGCATCCTCAAGGTTGCTCACAAGCCCCCATACCTGCACATTATTTGCATGACATGTACTTACATATGAAGAGCTAGCGATTGAAGCAATTCCACCTTTATTATCATTAAGATAGAACCAGGTAGGTGACATAACATCAACACCTGTCGAACTTGCAAGAACTGTAGCAATATCACCGTTTGCTGACTGGTTTGTAACCTGATGCCAAAGCAATGAAATATCCTGTCCTGCAGAAATATGGTTGTATGTACGCTCAGGCAACTCTGCTGCAACTGTCTCAGTGCTCTTAAATGTTATGGCACTATTTTTGATATAACCCATAACACCATTTTCTGAAACAACAAAGCTCCACTTTCCTGTATCACGAACAACATAAATAGCTTCGCCCTTTGTAACATCCTCAAGGACTGGGCTCTTAGGACCATTAAGCTTTCTAATCTGAGTCTTACGCTTTGCTGTATACACATCTGTAGATGAACCAACAGTCTGTACCACAACTCTATCAGGCTCAGAATAGTAGTTCAGCTTAAAGTCAGTAAGAAGCTTAAGGTAATCCTCCGCAATATAAACTGTATCATCCTGCGCCAATACTACTGGCAAGCCAAGACTATTATTACTCTTATCTATTGAATAATCTGCGCTACCGACTGTTGCAGTATAAACTTCAGAATCAGTAGCATATCTCAAAGTAATCTCTGATGAATCGTAAACATATCCATCATCCAGATAATCCTTTACAAATCCAAGCTCCAAATAAACATTGCCATCATTTACTATGGCATAGCCATGTTCCTCAAGCTCAGAACTAATATACTCTCCATCCAAAACGACCGCTGCTTCGTTTTCATGGAAAACCTGGAAGTAATCCGCCAAATCCATATGCTCTTTTGTAGGCGTATACTTTTTAATCGCATATATTCCTACAATCAGCACCGCAAGAGCTATAATTCCTGCCGCAATGTAAATATACCCCCTCGGAATCCTAAATCTTTTCTTTCTCTTTCGTCTATGTCTATACGTATTGCTCATAAGCATCTCCCTCGTATCTATATTCCCTCAAAGTATAACAAACCATCCCGCCAAATTCCACCTTTATGTGGCCCCTCTCCTCCTCTTCACCCAGCTGCCCAGGCCCCTCCAACTTGGCAAGTTTACATACCTGCCCTTCTGTACAGGGCTCATACTTATTTACTTGCATCGTCTGCGGATTATGTTTTTCTAAGCATCACGTGTCGCATTTATTATGGTGCGTGTTCTTTAAATTCTTTGCACTTCTAACGCCGCTGTTAGTAGAGTGGGAGGTTTGTTGTACAAAAAAAGAGCACCGCGATTGCGATGCTCTTTAACCGGTTTTCTTGATTAAGCTATTAGCCCTGAGCGATTGCTCCTGTTGGGCAAACACCTGCACATGTACCACACTCAACGCAAGCGTCAGCGTCGATGTTGAACTGTGAATCTCCCTGTGAGATAGCACCTACTGGGCACTCAGGCTCGCATGTACCACATGATACGCATGAATCAGAAATAACGTATGCCATAGTTAAAATCCTCCTTAAATATCTTATTGATAAAATTAATCAATTTCGTTTGATAAAATTTATAATACACCTAAATTGTGTCTAAATCAAGGACAAAATTGTTTTTTTATAAATCCCTTTAAAATCAAGGTTCACCGCGGTTACATTAATCTAACTCCTGTTGATTCAGGCTAACAGTTGTTTTAATTGTGTACACAAATTAGTTTCTCACTAACTTCAAATTGAGCACAATGTAATTGTATATAATCCACAACAATGGAATAATGGTTTGCGAAAAGAAAAAAAGCATGTTATTATCAATTGAAATGTTAAGAAAGGAGAAGTCAAAATGGCAAGAGTTTCTAAAGCAACTATGATCGGCGAGCTTCTTCAGATTGATGCTGATGTAGCTCCTATCTTACTTAATATCGGCATGCACTGCCTCGGATGCCCATCTTCACAGATGGAGACTATCGAGGAGGCAGCAATGGTACACGGTATCGATGCTGATGATCTCGTTGAAGAGATTAATACATTCCTTGATTCAAAGGCTTAAAAAGCAAATTAAAAAAGAGCTTTGCACTGCAAGGCTCTTTTTTTGTTTGCCACGACGCAACCCATTGCCGAAGGCAATTATAGATGTTGCGTCTTCCTTTTATATCATTGCTAATTTCTGTACCGCATTACCATTGACAAGTACTTCATAGTGTTCAGACATGTATTGGTCTGTGCCAACTACATAATTCTGCTGATCACTGTATTCAGATAAGATGTTGCATACTTTATTGTATGTTTCAGCTGTATCATCTGATTTGCTAACTACTAAATAGTATTTGTTATCAAATGGACTCTTATATAGAGAATTCTTTCCCTTGTAAAAGCTACCAAGTATACCAGAAAGTCTGATTACATCATCAATGTTGTCGAAAACAAACATCTTTGTGATATCCACTGGCAAGCCATTTTTTGCTGCCTTTTCTGGTGAAGCTGTTATAGCTTCCTGTGCCTTTTCAATAAGACTATTGAATATGTTAAGTATGTCGTCTGCTGCTGCCTCATTAAATGGCTTTGCTGGTGCATCGATGATTTCTTCATCATCATCGTAGTCATCGTCATCCTCTGAAAATCTTGAGAAACGAGTATCAAGCTCGTCAGGATTTTCTACCTTTGTCACAAGAAGGACAATGGATTCTGATGAAAGGGGTATAGCTTCTATCATAAGTGGAATATCTTCCGCTTCAAAACCGTACTGGTAAGAAGCCTGCTCCATAAGTTCTCTAAATAATTCTCTGGCCTTTGCAGAACCGTAAGCTAATTCTGAGAGCTTAATGTGTCGGCTTATTAAATCTTCTCTAGACAGAGTGCATCTGATCTGGTTTTCGTTGATTCTTTCAATCTTCATAAAAATCACCTCCCGATCGATATAAGATGCGCTACTATTAGCATTTTTCTTATATGGATTATATATATATTATATCGGAAAGTAAAGCAAAGATACCATATAAAAGGTGATAAAAGTATTAAATTTTTATAAAGTGAATTGTTATATATCAAAAACATTTTTCAAATTTATGCTTGCATTATAATTTATTCTGTGTTATAAACTTGTCTGCGAGATGCCTTTCCGAAAGGAAGGAGCTGATAGATTGATACCAAAAGGTATTGAAGACAAGTACGAAGTCATTCGTATACTGCAAGAAACAGCAGCTACCGCAGTATTACTTGTCAATTATAAGTCGATAGGAGCATTAAGAATTCTTAAAGCCATTCACAAGGCGAGTCCTAATGCACACAGCATCCTATCCGAAGCACATCTTTTACAAGGGATTAAATCATCCCGAATACCCACCATTTTTAGTGTAGAAGATACAAATGATATGTACTACCTAGTTGAGGAATTTATTGAAGGAATTTCCCTCAGGGAGTATCTGTTACAAACTAAGTTATCTAAAGAAGAGCTATATAGATTGGCCATTGAAGTATGCCATATCTTTGAAGCGTTGCATTCTGCAGAGCCAGAGCCTGTGCTTTACAGGGATTTAAAGCCAGAGCATCTTATTTTGCAGGGTGATAAACTACGCCTTATTGACTTTGGTATTGCTATAAAAAAGTCTCAGTCGGCTACGGCTATGCCCTTAGGCACAAAAAATTGGGCCGCACCTGAACAGTTAAAAGGCCAAAAGCTTAATGAGCGTTGTGATATATACAGCGTTGGAAAGATAATTGAGTTTTTGCAGATTAATAGTTATGCAAAAGATGATTTCAGGTTGAAAAAACTAGTAGATAAAGCCACTGCTGCAAATCCATCTGATAGGCACAATTCTATCAGTGAATTACAGTCACAGTTGCTAAAACTACAGGGAGTTAGAGCTAATGAAAATACGGAATCAGGCATTCTCGATAGGAAAATAGCCGTGATTGGAGCCGATTGTGGAGTCGGAACCACTCATATCGCTATTAATCTATGTCGCTATCTTAATAGCAAACATATAGAAACATACTACAAAGATTTTGAAAAAAACACTGTTCATCATCTTTGGGAACATTTCAAAGACAGCCACGTCAGGTCAGGTGTTTTATACCACAAAAACTTTAGAGGCATTCTAAATTATGGGGATGCCATAGAAAGTTACACACCTCCAAAAGGTCTTTATGTCCTGGACTGTGGTACTAATGACAAATACATTTCAGATGCTCAAATTATATTTTATATAGTAAGTGCATCTCCTTGGAAAACTATAAATTATCCATATTGGATCAAGGATAAAACTGTTTATGTTATTTCTAATTTTTCTAACAAACTTTTTTCCTTGAAACTTGCAAAGGATTTACATAAAAAGGTTTTCATGTATCCATCAAATAAGTGGTCTTTGAGTTTATCTAAGGATGAAGATAGATTTTTTTCTATGGTTCTGAAGAATGAAAAGGATTTTACTGTTTAAACACTGGCTTAATAAGTCAACAAAAAATAAATTCGAAAAAAATAAAAAGATATCTGTTACAGCGGTTTCTCATAAGCTTGGTGTCACTCACTTGTGCCTTTGTTTAGCAAATTTTTTATGCTCTGGGCTTAAAAAGCCGGTTCTTTATATTGAGATTTCTGATGATAGCCAACTATTGGGATTTGTTGGAGAACATCAAATGAAATATAAAGACATCACTTGCTACAAATATATGGATGTTGTTTACGCTTTGGGATGTAACACATCTGTTGCCAGCTATCTCATTAACGAATGGGATGGATATGTGATTGTGGATTTTGACAAGCTTACTCCAGAAAACGCTTCTATTTACAACCAGTGTGATAAACAATTTTTGATAGGTTCTATTATGCCTTGGTGTAAACGTGATGTTTACAGATTTATAAATAATATGAAAGGAGTAATAGATATGAAAAGCATTAGGTTTTTAACCAAATCAAATGAAGTTAATGATAAAGCGTTATTAAATATAAAGAAATATGATTCAATTCAAGGCCTACCTATCATAAATAATCCTTTTCATTTGAAAGAATCAGACTTTGAAGCATTGTTTCAACTAATAGAGTAGCTGCGGGGAATGAGTTATGTATGTGTTACTCTAATTATGGACTCCAATATCGTCAAATTGAGTTCATCATGAAAAAGACAAATAAATACGGAATTAAAATTAAAATAAAAGAGAGTACAAAAATAGAGGGCGAAATATCGCCCTCTTATTTTATTCATCATGATTTGCATACTGGCTTCTATCGCGGTTTGCGAATCTTGTGTATTCTGGGAGCCATGTAAGCTCGATAGTTCCGATAGGACCGTTACGTTGTTTAGCAACGATGATTTCTGAAACATTTTTTAATTCTGTATCGTGGTTATAGTAATCATCACGGTAAATGAACATAACCACGTCGGCATCCTGCTCGATGGCTCCGGATTCACGCAAATCCGACATCATAGGTCTGTGGTCAGGACGCTGCTCAACCGCACGGGAAAGCTGTGATAGTGCTATAACAGGTACGTTTAGCTCACGGGCAAGTCCCTTTAGTGAACGTGAAATATCTGAAATTTCCTGCTGTCTACTTTCTGATTTACCGTTACCAGACATCAACTGTAAGTAGTCGATGATAATAATAGACAAGCCAAATTCCATTTTGAACTTTCTACATTTGCTTCGAAGCTCACCAATTGAAATACCTGGTGTATCATCAATAATAAGCTTTGAGTTACCGATTTTACCAGCACCTTCGATGAGGTTTTCCCAATCTGCCTCCTGAAGGTTACCTGTTCTAAGCTTTTGCGCATCTACTCTTGACTCCAGAGCAAAAAGACGGTTAACTAATTGCTCCTTTGACATTTCCAGTGAGAATATTGCTGCACAAAGATGCTCGTGAATAGTGATGTGCTGTGCCAGGTTAAGAACGAAGGCTGTTTTACCCATTGAAGGACGGGCCGCAATAAGGATAAGATCTGATGGCTGAAGTCCTGCAGTCTGTCTATCCAGATCGATAAATCCTGTTGGGATACCTGTAACTACACCCTTCTGCTTTGAAGCCTGTTCAATCTTTGCGATTGCATTCATAACAACCTGACGGATTGGAACATAATCTGTGTTTCCTCTGTTTTGAACCAATGAGAATATATCTCTTTCTGTCTGGTTCAAAATAGTATCAACATCTTCTGTACCTTCAAAGCACATGTTCTCTATATTTTGATTAACTTTAATTACGTTTCTAAGTACTGCCTTATCTTTTACGATATTAGCGTAGCTTTTTGCATTAACTGTGGTTGGTACTCCAAGTACAAGCTCCTGAATGAATTCCAGCGAAGCAAATTCCGGTGGAACCCCCTTTTCTTTAAGCTTGTTCTGAAGAGTAACCTCATCAACAGGCTCGCCAGCATTAAAAAGTTCTACGATTGCTTCGAAAAGCATTCCGTACTGCTGATGATAAAAATCGTCTTTGATGAGGATTTCTGAACATTCAACAATAACATCTCTATCAACAATCATTGAACCGATTACTGACTGCTCCGCCTCCAAAGAGTTGGGCATTTGTCTGCGAATTACATCTTCCATTATGTATTCTTTCCTTTATTTATTGTTCTGAAACATGTACACGAAGTGTTGCTGTTACCTTTGGATGAAGCTTTACCTTAACTTCGTATGTGCCAAGTGCTCTGATTGGATCATCAAGAACAATTTTCTTTTTGTCGATTTCCTTGCCGTACTGCTTCTTAGCAGCCTCAGCAATTTCTTTTGTTGAAACAGATCCGAAGGTTCTTCCGCCCTCACCTGTTTTAATCTTTGTTTCTACTTTCCACTCGGCAATTTCTTTTTCAAATGCAAGTGCTGCCTCATAGTTTTCCTGAGCAACTTTTTCATCGTGTTTATTCTGAAGCTTAAGGTCATTGAGTGCTGCGTTTGTTGCCTCTACTCCAAGTTTTTTCTTGAAGAGCATATTTCTTGCGTAGCCTTCGCTAACCTCTACAACCTCACCTTTTTTACCAAGTGACTTAACGTCTGAAAGAAGTATTACTTTCATAGCCTAATTTCTCCTTCTTCTAGCATTTTATCTATTGTTGCTTCAAGGTCCTCGCGAACCTCATCAAGTGTACGATTTTGAATCTGGGCTCCTGCAATATTTACATGTCCACCGCCACCAAGTCGTGCCATGATACTCTGAACATCGATTTCATCGATTGAACGAGAACTGATGAAAATCTTATCCATGTATTTTGTCAAAACGAATGATGCTTTTATACCTACGATATTAAGAAGCTCGTTAGCTGCCTGAGCGCCAACTACTGTTGGGCTTTCAAGATTTCCATCTGGCTCGCATTCTGCGATGGCAAATGCATCTCTGTATACTGCTGCATTTCTAACGATTTCTGCGCGAGCCTTGTATGTCTCCATATTTTCACGAAGCATCTTTCTAACTCTAGTAACCTCTGCTCCATTTCTACGGAGGAAGGCAGCTGCCTCAAATGTACGAACACCAGTCTTTGTCATAAAGTTGTTTGTATCAATCAAGATACCTGCATAAATACAATCAGCCTCTGTTGGGTTGATATTGATTTTCTCTGCGAAATACTGAAGTACCTCAGCAATCATCTCACTTGCTGATGATGCATATGGCTCGATGTAAGAGAGAATTGGATTTTCAATAATCTCTTCAACCTGTCGGTGGTGATCAATTACAACGATGTTTTTGTTTTTATATAGAAGTCCTGGACATTCCACATAGCTTGGTCTATTTGTATCAACAACCATGATAAGGGTGTTGTCATTGCAAAGATTGAGTGCCTGCTCACTTGTGATGAACATGTCATCTGGGTACTCTCCCTTTTCTGTAAAGCTCTCTACTACTGGTCGCATTGAGCTAGTGATTGTATCAATAACTATATTTACAGGCTTGCCGATTTCTCTACCTGCGCAGAACACACCAACTGATGCTCCCAAACAGTCTGCATCAGAAAGATTGTGTCCCATAACAATAATTCTTTCTCTTGTTTCCATGAGCTCGCGAAGGGCCTGTGCCTTAACTCTGGCCTTAACACGAGTTGAACGCTCCACTTCCTTACCATGAGTACCGTAGTAAGAAACGTCCTGTCCGTTCTTAACAACTACCTGGCATCCACCACGGGCAAGTGCAAGATCGATTGCAACATGTGCATACTGCGCCTTTTGATTGTAGTTGTCGCTTCCAAGTCCGATACCAATACTAACTGTGATATCTTTATCATTTCCCATCTTAATTCCAGTAATATCTTCCACGATAGAGAACTTATCATCCTCGAAGTTCTTGAGATATTTGTGCTGGAACATGATGAGGTATTTATCTTTTTCAAGACGGCTGACGATTGCATCAGCTTCACCAAAGTATTTGTTAATCTTTCTATCAAGAAGTGCTAAAAGCATTGAACGCTTTGCATTCTCAACCTGATCGAATACTTCATCATAATTATCTACATATAGAAGGGCCATTACCATGCCCTGGTCATTGATTTTAGCCTTTGTAGCTTGAATGTCTGTCTCATCAAATAAGATGATAGCAACCAAACCATCTGTAACCTCATCCATGTTAGCTACAAGATTGCTGCCCTGAAGAGGCTCGGTCATATCAAGTCGCTGAAGACATGCTAAATACTTTCTTTCATTATATTCAATATGAATATCGAAGTTGTCATCTTTAGCATGATCAATTCCTTCACGTGTGATTTCTGAGAAGATGCTTGTGATTGATTTGTTGTATGTTTTGTTTTTGTCTACAAGCTGACAAAACTCCTCATTCATCCACATGATTCTTCCTGTGGAATCCAGCAATACATATGGCAGTCTAAAGTTCTTTAAAAGCTCTTTTTGAACTGTTCCATAATGAACTGCATATTCAATTATAGTGTTTTTAAAGGATTTAAGATTTGCTTTGTAGTATGCAAAACAAGCCACACCATAAAGCACAACAAAAACCAGCATTATGCCGGCTGACCTTGGATTTACAAAGCTTAGAACGATACAACCTATTAAAAAAATAATAAGCATGTACAGAGGGAATCTTAGATATCTTTTAAGACGATTCCTATACTTTAATGCTTCCATAATATTCTCCCGATTAGTCAATTCTCTACTATCATCAGATAGTTACCTCTATTCTACCTTTGGCATGTATTATATCATATCACATCCAATTTTATATAATTTATTATCCAAGTATGGAATATGTGCTCAATTCATATAAGGACATTTTGTATATATTTCACAGTCCGTTGTTAAAATAACGAAACGTTTTTGTATTTTTTGGTTATTCTAACATTGTTCACAGTTTCACCATTTTTTATAATTTTAGATAGTTCAGGGGGGAACCCTAAATTTTCAAAGAGAGGATATTTTATTATGGCAGACATTTCATTAAAAAACATTAATAAGGTTTATCCAAATGGCTTCCAGGCTGTTAAGGATTTCAACCTTGAGATTAAGGATCAGGAATTCATCATTTTCGTAGGACCTTCTGGTTGTGGTAAGTCTACAACACTTCGTATGATCGCAGGTCTTGAGGAGATTTCTTCAGGTGAGCTTCTCATCGACGGAAAGCTTATGAACGACGTAGAGCCAAAGGACAGAGATATCGCAATGGTATTCCAGAACTACGCTCTTTATCCACATATGACAGTTTACGATAACATGGCATTTGGTCTTAAGCTTCGTAAAGTACCAAAGGACGAAATCGATAAGAAGGTACGTGAGGCTGCTAAGATCCTTGACCTTGAGAAGCTTCTTGACAGAAAGCCAAAGGCTCTTTCAGGTGGTCAGCGACAGCGTGTTGCTATGGGTCGTGCAATCGTTCGTAACCCTAAGGTATTCCTTATGGATGAGCCTCTTTCAAACCTCGATGCAAAGCTTCGTGTACAGATGAGAATTGAGATCGCTAAGCTGCATCAGAGATTAGGTACAACCATCATCTACGTTACACATGACCAGACAGAGGCTATGACTCTTGGTACACGTATCGTAGTTATGAAGGATGGTGTTATCCAGCAGGTAGATACACCTCAGAACTTATATGACAGACCACAGAACCTCTTCGTTGCAGGTTTCATGGGTTCACCACAGATGAACTTCCTTGATGCTGTAGTTGAAGTACAGGGTGAAACAGCATATCTTAAGATTGCTGATCACGCTATTCCACTTCCAGCTGAGAAGTCTAAGAAGCTTATCGAAGGCGGTTATGATGGAAAGACAGTTACATTCGGTATCCGTCCAGAGGATGTTTACGATAGCGAAATGATGGTTGAGGCTTCTCCACTTTCAGTATTTGAAGCAACAATCAAGGTATACGAGTTACTTGGTGCTGAAGTATTCTTATACTTCGATCTTGACGAGTTCCCATTAACAGCTAGAGTTGATCCTAGAACAACAGCTAGACCAGGCGATGTAGTTAAGTTTGCATTCGATATCGAGAAGATTCACGTATTCGATAAGGAAACAGAAGCTGTTATTACAAACTAGTCTAGAACTAATACTTAAACATTTAACTGCCAGGCAAACTGCCTGGCAGTTTTTTTGTTCGTGACTTTGTGATACAATATTCATTTGTAAAGCTTAAAAACAGGAGAAAAACCATGGATTTTAGTAAATATATAGATGAAAGTATAGGCCTTGAATTTTGTGGAGACCAGGAACTTTATACGGAGATGCTTGAAAGTTTCATCGAAGAGTATGATGAGACTAAGGCTAATATTGAAGATACATATGGTAGTAAAGACT
>JAEEGH010004779.1_pt1 | contig 34487 bp, 24 predicted proteins | sample 9134181 | NCBI WGS metagenome assembly JAEEGH01 (sample SAMN16246544, study PRJNA631951) | gut metagenome | biome: gut microbiome; feature: rumen; material: DP-attached | host: Bos | place: Iran: Karaj | collected 2018-10
GCTATCTTGCATTCTACTTCGGCGATTTCTACTTCGTAGTCTACACCTTGTACTTTATACTTATATGTTTTCATTGTTTTAATGTAGTTCAGGGGTTGTTGGAATTGTTGGAGCATTATGCTTGATAGGGATGAGCGGCTCATGCAGATGCGTCATCTGACTATATTCATCATCCCAGTCGGTGTCTTTCGGCTTGATGGTGATGATACCAGACTCTACGTCGTGGATATCGTCCTCGTACTGACGCAGCGCCAGACCTATAACAGCCAAATACACCTCGCGGTCAATACCCTTTGTGTCAAATCCTTCCTTCAGCATGATACCTGTCTTGTGGCCGACCTCGATAGTCTTCTCAACTGTCTTGGTGATAGGTTTAATAGGCTGTTTGTGAGCCACCTTCTTAGCGGTCTCCATGTGGCGCATCACCATACCGAAGATGGTGAAGGTAATCCACAGCAAGGCAAGACAAGAAAATACAATGCTCATCGCCATGATTGCCATGCCGAAGCCGTAGGGGTCTTCGCGCTTGAATTTCTCTACCTTCGACTCACTGACAATGGTCTGGTTGAGAATGCCAGGGGTAACACGGTCGGCAGATTTCACTTCCCAGTCTTTCGATGTACCATTATTGGCAATACGTGCAAACGACTGGTCTGCAGCTAATACGGGCACGGTCACTGAGTCGATGAGTTGTGTGGCATTACCGTTGTAGAGGGCAATCCATGTGGGTTCGTCGGCATTGACTTTGATTGAGAGATGCAGCGAACCCAGAGAAGGGCTGCTGGCGAGTTGGAAGACAATGAGCTGTTGGCCACTAAGATTGGTGCGCATGTCGCCATTGGGTATCTGGCTCATACGCTTGACGCGCTCAGGAACACTCATCTTCTTGTCGAGTACGGAACGGTCGGTAGTGAGGTACATTCCGCGGATGTTGTACGTGGAATGGGAGATGTTGGCAATCTCCACCCATGCATTGCGCGTTCCGTATTCGTCAATCAGGCTCGTCTCGTTCTTTGTCATCACCTCATTCAACTTGATGCTGGCATCCATCTGTGCCAACATCGGAAGAGAGGCGAAAGCAAGGAGAGCGCTTGCGAATCCGAATCTTTTCATTTCTTTGTTTTATTGAGTATTAATTATATAAGTCTGATGGGTCTCATTGGCCTAAGGGCTATCCGCAGAAGAATAGTACCACAATCTGGGCCGTGAAGATGCGCAGGAACATTGCGAGCGGATAAACGGTCGAGTATCCGATGGCAGGAGCCTCTTTCGAACAGATACTGTTAGAGTAGGCAAGTGCAGGGGGGTCAGTATAGGTACCTGAAATCATACCGGCTATGGTGAAGTAGTTGAACTTGTAGCGCAGACGGGCTATCGGACCAACAATCAAGATGGGGATAATGGTGATAAGGAAACCTGTGAGGACATACAATAACCCATTACCCTCTACCACCGTCTCGAAGAATCCGGCACCTGCCTTGATACCTACAGAGGCAAGGAAGAGTACCAGTCCTATCTCGCGCAACATCATATTGGCAGAGGTGGTGGTATAGGTCACTAGGTGTATCTTATAGCCATAACGGCCAATGAGGATGGCGATAATCAGCGGACCACCTGCCAGACCGAGCTTCACGGGAACAGGCATGCCGGGAATCATCAAGGGGAAGGAGCCGAAGATGAGACCAATCATGATGCCAACGAAGATGGTGGCGATGTTGGGCGCATCCAGACGACGGATGGAGTTACCCATCTTGCTGGCTACATTGTCTACAGCATCCTCAGGACCAACGACCATAATACGGTCGCCAACCTGCAAGGGCAGGGTGGAAGAGGCAAAGATGTCCATGCCATGACGGGTGACGCGGGTGACGTTAACACCATGAACGCTAGAGAAATGCAGTGAAGCCAGTGTCTTACCGTTTACCTTGGGGTTGGTAATCAAGATACGCTTAGACACCATTGGCTGGTCTTGCTGCTCGAAGTCGATGTCGAGCTTAGGACCGATAAAGGCCATGATAGCCTCCTGGTCAGCCTCGGCACATACAATCAGCATCTGGTCACCTATATGGAAGATGGTGTCACGGTTAGGGATGAACAATTCTCCTTCATGGACCAGACGAGATACTACGAAGTCGCGGTTCAGGAAGTCATGGACCTGCAACAGCGTCTTACCTTCCAAGTATTTGTTGGTAACCTCCAGGTGCATCTTATAAGGTTTCTTGGTCGCATTGGTCTCGTCCAAAGCCTTCAGCTGTTCTTCTTCCTTCTCCAACTTGATGCCGCAGACATATTTGATAAGAATGATGGCACCAATAATGCCTAGTACACCTAAGGGGTAGGCACAGGCATAAGCCGATGCAATCTGGGGCGCGTTCTGTCCGAAGACAGTGCCCAACGCTTCGTTGGCTGCACCAAGACCGGGTGTGTTCGTCACGGCACCGTACAATGTGCCGACCATCATGGGGAGGTTGGTCTTGTCGCTGGTGTCAAAGAAGATATAGTAGCATCCAAACATCACAAGGATGTTGAGCAGAATGGCCAAGGAAGCCAAACCATTGAGTTTAATGCCCTGCGTGCCAAAGCTCTCAAAGAAACCAGGACCGACCTGTAAGCCAATCATGAATACAAAGAGGATAAGGCCGAAGTCTTGAGCGAATGTCAAGATGGGTGTAGGTGCCGTAAAACCAATATGTCCAGCGACAATTCCTGCAAACAATACAAATGTTACTCCTAGCGATACTCCGCCAATTTTAATCTTTCCTAAATACACGCCTACGGCAATGACAATGGCATATAGTAACACAATATGTGCCACCGAATCAGTCGTCGTAAACAAATCAACTAACCATTGAAATGATTCCATTCGTTACTTATATTTTTATTTCGCGTGCAAAGGTACGAAGAATTTGCTCAATTTACATATTTTTGTGCAACATTTTTTTGATAAAAATGAAATATTTATTAAATTCTTCGTCAGTTCAGAATAATTTGTTACCTTTGCAATCAGATATAGCTTAAAACACTTATATAATAAACACATTTATGGCAAACAATGAAAAACTCTTCAGCGAGTTTCAGGCTCCAACCACTCAGGAATGGCTGGACAAGATTGAAGTGGACCTGAAAGGTGCCGACTTCCAGAAACGACTCGTGTGGAGAACCAATGAGGGCTTCAACGTTCAGCCCTTCTACCGTCGTGAGGATTTGAAAGACCTCAAGACTCCTGATGCACTGCCCGGCGAATTCCCCTTCGTTCGTGGCAACAAGAAAGACTCTAATGAATGGTATGTCCGCCAGAATATCGTTGTCGGCGGTGACCCTGTGGCAGCCAACAAGAAAGCGCTGGACATCCTGATGAAGGGTGTGGACAGTATTGGTTTCAAACTGGGACACGATGAGGTCAGTGCTGAGTACATCGACGCACTGCTCAAGGACATCCGCCTTGACATCGTGGAGGTGAGCTACCGTGCCTGTCTGCGTCATGCCTTGCAGTTGGCTGACCTATTGGTGGCCTATTTCGAGAAGATGGGCTTCGACAAGGAGAAGATTGTGGGTGGTGTCGGTTTCGACCCTATCGAGCGTATGTTGATGAAGGGCAAGGACTCGACATTCCTGCTGCCCGACATGCCGAAGCTGGTAGAGAAGCTCAAGGACTATCCCAACCTGCGTTGCGTGATGGTGCACAGCGACCTGCTTAACAACGCTGGTGCTTATATCATGCAGGAGATGGGTTACGCCCTCGCCTGGGGTAACGAGTATCTGCAGCAGATGGTGGATGCTGGTGTCGATGTAGACCTCGCTGCCCAGAAGATTAAGTTCTATATGGGCATCTCTGAGAACTACTTCATGGAGATTGCCAAGTTCCGTGCTTGTCGTCTGCTGTGGGCTCAGATAGTGAAGCAGTACGAACCTAAGTGCGATTGCTCGTGCAAAATGATTATAAATGCCTCTACGTCAACGTATAATCAGACTGTATTCGATAGTTACGTTAATCTACTTCGCTCGCAGACAGAGGCCATGAGTGCCGCTCTCGGTGGTGTACACTCGTTGGTTGTTACCCCGTTTGATGCTCCTTACGAGAAGCCTACAGACTTCAGTGAGCGTATTGCCCGCAATCAGCAGTTGCTCATCAAGGAGGAGGCTCACTTCGATCGTATTGTTGATGCATCAGCAGGCTCTTATTACATCGAGCATTTGACAGATGCTTTGGCTCAGGAGGCCTGGAAGCTGTTCCTCAAGGTAGAAGAGGAGGGTGGTTTCCTGGAGGCAGTAAAGAAGGGTACTATTCAGGAGGATATTAACGCTACGAATGTCAAGCGTCATGGAGATGCTGCCAAGCGTAAGGAGTTCTTGCTGGGTACCAACCAGTTCCCGAACTTCACTGAGAAGAGTGAGGGCAAGACGCCTGTAACCTCTAGCGACTGTGTTGCAACCCATGCTGGCGATGCCGACGTGCCTGCATTGAAAGCTAGCCGTTTAGCCTCCGACTTTGAGACGCTGCGTCTGACGACGGAGAAGGCTAAGAATGTACCTGTGGCTTTCATGTTGACCATTGGTAATCTTGCCATGCGTCAGGCTCGTGCACAGTTCTCGTGCAACTTCCTGGCTTGTGCTGGATACAAGGTGATTGACAACCTTGGATTCAAGACCATTGAAGAGGGTGTTGATGCTGCGTTGGAGGCCGGAGCTGATATCGTGGTCATCTGCTCTTCAGACGATGAGTATGCTGAGTATGCTATCCCTGCCTTTAAGTACTTGAATGGTCGCGCCATGTTCGTCGTGGCTGGCGCGCCTGCATGTATGGAAGACCTGAAGGCCGCTGGCATCGAGAACTTTGTGCACGTAAAGTGCAACGTGCTCGAAACTTTGAAAGAATATAATCAGAAACTTGGTATCTAAAGAAAGGAGACTTGAATTATGCGTAAACAGTTTAAAGATATTGATATCTATGCAGGCATCAAGGCTCAGGATGGTGCCAAGTGGATTAAAGACAATCATATTGAGGCTAACTGGAAGACCCCAGAGCACATCGAGGTTCGTCCAGTTTATACAAAGGAAGACCTCGAAGGCATGGAACACCTCGACTTTACAGCAGGTATTCCGCCCTATCTGCGTGGTCCGTATTCGATGATGTACCCCTTCAAGCCTTGGACCATCCGTCAGTATGCCGGATTCTCTACCGCTGAGGAATCGAATGCTTTCTATCGTCGTAACCTAGCTTCTGGTCAGAAGGGACTTTCTGTCGCCTTCGACCTGCCTACACATCGTGGTTACGACCCAGATAACGCTCGTGTTGTGGGCGATGTTGGTAAGGCTGGTGTATCAATCTGTAACGAGGAGAACATGAAGGTGCTCTTCTCTGGTATCCCCTTGAATAAGATGTCTGTATCAATGACCATGAACGGTGCCGTACTGCCTATCCTGGCATTCTACATCGTAGCTGGTCTGGAGCAGGGTGCTCAGCTCGAGGAGATGGCAGGAACCATCCAGAACGATATCCTGAAGGAGTTCATGGTGCGCAACACCTATATTTATCCCCCCGCATTCTCGATGAAGATCATCGCTGATATCTTCGAGTACACCTCTCAGAAGATGCCTAAGTTCAACAGCATCTCTATCTCAGGTTATCACATGCAGGAGGCTGGTGCTACGGCCGATATCGAGTTGGCTTACACCTTGGCCGATGGTATGGACTACCTGCGCACGGGTGTAAATGCCGGTATTGATGTGGATGCCTTCGCACCCCGTCTGTCGTTCTTCTGGGCTATCGGTATGAACCACTTTATGGAGATTGCCAAGATGCGTGCAGGCCGTCTGTTGTGGGCTAAGATTGTGAAGAGCTTTGGCGCCAAGAATCCGAAGTCTCTCGCCCTGCGTACCCACTCTCAGACCTCTGGTTGGTCGCTTACCGAGCAGGACCCCTTCAATAACGTGGGTCGTACTTGTATCGAGGCTATGGCTGCTGTGTTGGGTCATACTCAGAGTCTGCATACCAACGCGCTTGACGAGGCCATCGCCCTGCCTACTGACTTCTCTGCCCGTATTGCCCGTAACACGCAGATCTATATCCAGAACGAGACTAAGGTCTGCAAACAGATTGACCCATGGGCTGGTTCTTACTATGTTGAGACCCTGACCAACGAACTGGTTCACAAGGCTTGGGAGCATATTCAGGAGATTGAGAAGCTGGGTGGTATGGCAAAGGCTATCGAGACTGGTCTGCCCAAGATGCGTATCGAGGAGGCTGCAGCCCGTACTCAGGCTCGTATCGATAGTGGTGTTCAGACCATCGTTGGTACCAATAAGTACCGCTTGGAGCACGAGGATCCCATCGACATCCTCGAGGTGGACAACACCGCTGTACGCAAGCAACAAGAGGAGAGCCTGGCTCAGGTTCGTGGTTCTCGCGACGAGGCCGCCTGTCAGGCTGCCCTCAAGGCCATCACCGAGTGTGTGCGTGACTTCAACGAGGGTCGCAAGAGCGAGAACAATCTGCTTGACCTTGCCGTCAAGGCTGCTCAGCTGCGTTGTACTTTAGGTGAAATTAGTGATGCCTGCGAAGAAATCGTAGGCCGTTATAAAGCAGTAATCAGAACAATTTCAGGCGTGTATAGTTCAGAATCAAAGAACGATAGCGACTTCGAGTCGGCATGCAAGCTGACCGATGAGTTCGCAGAGAAGGAAGGTCGTCGTCCTCGTATCTTCATCGCTAAGATGGGTCAGGATGGTCACGACCGTGGTGCTAAGGTAGTAGCTACGGGTTATGCTGACTGTGGTTTCGACGTGGATATGGGACCGCTGTTCCAGACACCCGCTGAGGCCGCCCGCGAGGCCGTCGAGAACGACGTGCATGTGGTTGGTGCTAGCTCTCTGGCTGCTGGTCATAAGACGTTGATCCCTCAGCTGATTGAAGAGCTGAAAAAGCTTGGACGTGAGGATATTATGGTGATTGCTGGTGGTGTTATTCCTGCTCAAGACTACGACTTCCTCTATCAAGCTGGCGTCGCTGCTATCTTCGGTCCTGGAACCTCTGTGGCTAAGGCTGCCGTCGAGATGATGAAGATCTTACTTGACAAAGAGTAAGATAAAGAGTAGTAAAATTTTAGCCCCGCCAACCAGCGGGGCTAAAATTTTATTTGAACTTGATTCCCATGTTGTATAGGATGAACGAGTAGATGTCGGCTTGTTCCTCTAGAACCTTAGCGAGGGGCTTGCCACCTCCATGGCCGGCCTTTGTGTCGATACGGATAAGGACGGGGTTCGGACCTTCGTGACACTCCTGCAGGGTAGCAGCAAATTTAAACGAATGGGCAGGGACCACACGGTCGTCGTGGTCGGCAGTGGTGACGAGTGTGGCTGGGTATTTGGCCCCCGGCTTCAGGTTGTGGAGTGGAGAATACCCCTTCAGGTATTCAAACATCTCCTTTGAATCCTCGCTGGTACCGTAGTCTGAGGCCCAGTTCCAACCGATGGTGAACTTATGGTAGCGTAGCATGTCCATGACACCTACCTGTGGGATGGCTACACGGAATAGGTCGGGACGTTGTGTCATACAGGCACCGACGAGCAGTCCACCGTTCGAACCACCGACAATGGCCAGCTTTTCCTTTGAGGTATAGCCCTCTTTTATCAGATACTCGGCAGCGCTGATGAAATCGTCGAAGACGTTCTGCTTCTGCATCTTTGTACCTGCCAGATGCCACTCTTCACCATATTCGCTACCGCCGCGCAGGTTCACCTGTGCATATATGCCGCCCTGTTCGAGGAAAGGAATACGCATGGCTGAGAAACCAGGTCCTAACGCAATATTGAAACCGCCATAGCCGTAGAGGTATACGGGATTTTTGCCATTCAGTTTCAGTCCTTTCTTGTAGGTTATAAACATAGGTACGCGCGTGCCGTCTTTGCTGGTAAAGAACAATTGTTTGCTCTCGTACTCCTGCTGCTTGAATTTCACGTTGGGCTGTGCGTAGAGCGTGCTCTCGTTCTTCGCCATATCATAGCGATAGATGGTGCCAGGCATTGTGAACGATGTGAAGGTGTAGAAACACTCGGGTTGCTTCTCGTCGCCTGTGAAGCCCACACTACCTACCATCGGCAGTTTTACCTCGTGGCGCAACTTGCCATCCAAGCCATAAACGTAAGCGTGGTCGCAGGCATCCTGTGAATAGCTTAGGATGAACTGTCGGTTGATGACATCCACCCCGTTCAGTACATTCTGCTGTTCAGGAATGAACTCCTGCCACTCGCTGATGCCTGGTCTGCGTAGGTAAGCCGTCATGATACGTCCCTTGGGTGCGCCATAGTTGGTATAGAGATATAGTTTGCCACCCTCGTCATAGACCGGTTCGTATTGGTAGTCCATGTTGTCGGTCATCTGAATGAACTGTGAGTCCTTCTGGCGTAGGTCACGGACAAACAGGTTGTTGCCAGCACCAGCACCGCTCTCATAGAGATACATCACCGTCTCTTCCTCGTTGACGCTAGCATAATAGAAGCGTTTAGGTTGGGTAGGATTCTGATAGAAAAGTAAGTCGTGCGACTGTGGCGTGCCTATTCTGTGGTAGTAAATCTTGTGACCGGAGTTGATATTCGAGAACTCCTTGCCTTCCGTCGGACGGTCGTAGGCCGAGTAATAGAAACCGTCGCCCTGCCAGGCTGCACCAGAGAACTTAGCCCACTCGATATGGTCGTTGGTCAACTGACCCGTCTTCAAGTCAATGACGTAGAACTCCTGCCAGTCTGAACCGCTACGTGAGATGGAGTAGGCAGCCCATTTTCCGTTATGCGAGAAATAGACACCTTTCAGGGCTACTGTTCCGTCGGTGCTCAGCGTGTTGGGGTCCAGGAACACGCGGGGCTCTGCACCAAGCTCGTCCATGACATACAGCACACTCTGGTTCTGCAGGCCGTTGTTCTTGTAGAAGTACCACTTGCCGTGACGCTTGCGGGGGGCGCCAATCTTCTCGTAGTTTGCCAGCTCCGTCAAACGCTTCAGAAGCTTCTGACGGAAGGGGATACGAGCGAGGTAATCGCCCGTCACTCTGTTTTCTGCTTCCAGCCAGGCAACAGTCTGTGCTGAGGTGTCGTTCTCTAACCAGCGGTATGGGTCGACCACCTTCGTGCCGAAGTATTCATCTACTGTACCGTCTTTCGCGGCTTTGGGATAGTGCAGCCCTTGTGCTGTCACTAGTGTTGTGGCCATTGTTGCCATCATCATTAAGAGTGTTTTTTTCATGTCGAATATGATATTTGCCTGCAAAGGTACAAAATATTTCTAATTCGTAATTTGTAATTCGTAATTATTTTGTATCTTTGCAGCAAATATTCTACAACCACTATGAGTAACGTGAAGCGAATCGTACTGACGGGCGGACCCTGTGCTGGCAAGACCACGGCCTTGGTGCGCATCATCGAGCATTTCTCTAATCTGGGCTTCAAGGTGTTTACCGTGCCCGAAGTACCAACGATGTACAGCCAGGGTGGCTGGAGTTACCTGACGCCCAACCCTAAGCTCTATTACGAGGGCGAGCTGGCCATTCTGCAGACGCAGCTGGCCCTGGAGGACTCCTTTATGCGATTGGCAGAGACCTGTACCAAGCCCACCTTCGTGGTGTGCGACCGTGGTACGATGGATATCTCGGCCTATATCTCCAGCGATATGTGGATAGAACTGTGCCAGAAGTGCGGTACGACGCCCAACGAACTCAAGGAACGCTACGATGCCGTGCTGCACCTCGTCTCTGCTGCAGATGGTGCCGAACAATATTATACTACTGCCACCAACTCCACTCGCTACGAGCAGGCCAACGAGGAGGGCCTGCAGATGGCGCGCGACCTCGACAAGAAAGTCAACAAGGCATGGACGGGTCATCCCCACTTGCGTGTCATCAACAACCATGATAATTTCGATACCAAGCTGAACCGCGTACTTATGGAGATTTCCAATGTATTGGGACTTCCACAGCCTGTTGAAGAAGAGCGTGTCTACCTCGTTGAACTCACTGGTGAACTGCCGGAGTGTATTGAGAGTGAGATTACGCAGACCTACCTCGTGGCCGACCCAGGCGTGGAGGTGCGCTTGCGCCGTCGTTGCTGGGGTGGCGAGGTGGTCAACGTCCATAAGACCAAGAAGCGGGTGTCGCCCACCGAGGTGCTGGAGACCGAGCGTCAGGTCAGCAACGCCCTCTACGAGTCGCTGTTGCAGCAGGCCGACCCTTATCGTGCCACCATCCGCAAGACGCGTCGCTCGTTCATCTGGAAAGGTCAGTATTTTGAGATAGACATCTTCCACGAGCCCGTCGACAATCTCATGATTCTCCAGACCAAGGGTGTGGCAGAACAGGAGAGCGTCAACTTCCCGCCGTTCATCAAGGTCATTCAGGACATTACTGGCAATAAACAATACTACAACTATAACATAGCATTACGCAGATGAAGAAACTATTGACCGTTGTCATGCTGTTAATTAGCATGGCGCTTACTATCGCGGCACAGACCGCTCGTGAAGATATCAAGGCCAATCCATGGTTGGCAGGTTCTAACTATGTGGACTACGACCGTCAGTTGCCTGACTTCAAGTACACCCATGCTCCTGCGGGTTATGTGCCGTTCTATTTCACGCACTATGGCCGTCACGGCTCACGCTGGCTCATTGCCGAGGATAGCTATGAGCGTGTGCTCCGTCCGTTGCGCAAGGCCGACCAGCAAGGCAAACTGACCCCAATGGGACAGCAGACGCTGCAACAGCTGGAGAAGTTTAATAAGACTACCAATCTGCGTTTGGGTGACCTCACTACCGTTGGTGAGCGTCAGCACCACGGCATAGGCAAACGTATCGTCGAGCATTTCCCAGAGATCTTCAAGACTCCTGGCCTGCCTGTCGACGCCCGTAGTACGGTGGTGACGCGTTGTGTTCTGTCGATGGTTGCCGAGTGTGAGGAACTGATGGCTGCCAATCCTACGGCACGCATCCACAATGATGTCAGCGAGAGTCTGCAGTACTACCTGAACCAACCCCGCAGTGGCAAGGTAAAGGAGGCCCGCAACAATATGGACCGTGAGACTCTGAAGGCATTCTCTGATAAGAATACACACCCTGAGCACCTGATGATGCTGCTCTTCAACGACCCTCGTTGGGCGAACGATAGTATCCAACAGAAGCAGCTGATGCGTAACCTCTTTGAAGTGGTCATCAATATGCAGAGCCACGACGATGGCTTCGATATGCTGCACCTCTTTACTAACCAGGAACTCTACGACCAGTGGCGCATCGATAATGTCAGCTGGTATCTGCGCTATGCCAATGCCCCACAGACGGGTAATGTCATGGCTTTCAGCCAGTATAATCTGTTGAAGAATATCATTGAGACGGCCGACACCTGCGTGGCCATCGGTAAGCCGCAGGCTACCATGCGTTTCGGTCATGAGGTCTGTGTCATGCCGCTGGCCTGTCTCATGGAGCTTGGCAATTGTGGCGCCAGCATTCTCGATCTGGAACAGTTGGATAAATACTGGCAGAACTACAAGATTTTTCCCATGGCCTGCAATATCCAGTTGGTTTTCTACAAACCGAAGAGTGGTGAGGGTGACATCCTTGTCAAGGCCCTGCTCAACGAGCGTGAGGTCTCACTGCCTGTACCGGCTACCTCTACACCGTATTATTACAAGTGGAGCGACCTGCGCAAGTACTGGTCAGATAAACTCGCAAAATTTGCCCAGTAATTCCGAATATTTATTCGGTTACTATTTCTTATCCACAGCTTCCGGGAAGGCCTTGCCTTCGCGCATGACACGGAGGGTCTCAGTGATGGCAGGATCGTCGTCGTTGAGGTACTGAATCCATGCCTCTTCCTTCATCATGTTGTAAATGATGCGGCTAGTGATAAAACGCTCCAAAAGTTTGTAGGAACGCTGAATCATGAGGTTACGGCGCTTTAAACCGTTCTTTTCGGCATAGGTAGCAAACTTATCGACGATATTCTGGTGCTTTAGGTAGTTTGCCATATCGTTGACACCATCTATCTGACTGAGCTTCTGACGGTTCTCGTCGGTATAGCTGTAGGCGAACATGATAATCTGTCCACTCATCGACGCCTGTTTATAGTAAGAGGTGACATTGGTGGTGTCCTCTGCAACGAAGATGTCGGGTGTGATGCCACCACCACCATAGACAGGACGGCCATTGGCGGTATGGTACTCTTTGCCCTCATGCTTGATGCTGTCACTAGAGAAGAACTCACCATGCTCGTAGCGCGTCAGGATATCTTCCTCGTAGTCTTTGTTGTCGCCGGCAGTGTAGGGTTTCTGGATGCAACGCCCTGAGGGTGAATAGTAGCGGGCAATGGTAAGACGTATCATCGACTGGTCACCAAAAGCGATGGGCTGCTGTACGAGACCCTTGCCGAAGGAACGTCGCCCGATGATGGTACCGCGGTCGTTGTCTTGGATGGCACCGGCAAGAATCTCCGAGGCTGACGCAGATATTTCGTCGATGAGGACGACGAGGGGTATCTGTTGATATGAGCCACGCCCATCGCTACGATACTCCTGACGGGGTGACTTGCGCCCCTGGGTATAGACGATGAGACGGTTCTTGGGCAGAAACTCGTTAGCAATCTGTACGGCCGATTGCAGGTAGCCGCCCGTATTGCCGCGCAGGTCGATGCAGAGTCCCTGGAAGTTCTCCTGTGACAATTTGGCTAGTGCGATGAGCAGTTCGGGATAGGTGTTTTCACCGAAGTTTTTGATACGGATATAACCTGTATTGTCATCGAGCATATAGGTGGCGGTGACACTCTTTGTGGGTATCTCGCCACGGGTGACGGTGATGCTGCGCACTTTTGTCTCACCATAGCGCATGATGCCCAGCTTGACCTTCGTATCCTTAGGACCCTTCAGTCGGTGCATGGCCTCCTCGTTGGTAAGTGTCTTTCCTGTAAAAGGCTTGTCGTCAACAGTGACAATCTTGTCGCCAGCAATAACACCAGCACGCTCAGCAGGACCATTACTGATTACTTGCTGTACATGGAGGGTGTCCTGGCGGATGGTGAACTCAATACCTACGCCAGAGAACGAGCCGCGCAGGTCGTCGTTGGCCTGCTGCACGTCCTTGGCAGAGATATAGACACTGTGGGGGTCCAACTCAGCGAGAATCTGTGGCATCGCCTTCTCTACGAGTTCGTTGACGTTGACGGTGTCCACATACTGGTCGTCGATGATGTGCAACAGGTTGTTGAGCTTGTTGCTGCTGCTGTTGATGATGCTCAGGCGGTTGCCAGAGAAGTGATTGGCATAGAATGTGCCAATCAGGATGCCAATGACCACGCAGAGGGCCATCATCAAGGGCGAGAAGCGGTTCTTATTCTGATTCATATTTTTTCGATGTTTCGATATTTCGATGCTTCGATGTTTCGACTATTCTCCTAAGTAAACGACCTCGATGCCTGCACGCTCCAGTAGTTCGATGCCGTCCATCAGACGGTATTTCTCCCCATACACTACGCGCTTGATGCCTGCCTGAATGATGAGTTTAGCGCACTCTATGCAGGGTGAGGCAGTGATGTAGATGGTGGCACCGTCAGAGTTGTTGTTCGAACGGGCCAGCTTTGTGATGGCGTTGGCCTCTGCGTGCAGCACGTAGGGCTTGGTGACACCGTTGTCATCTTCGCAGACATTCTCGAAGCCGCTGGGCGTACCGTTATAGCCGTCACTGATAATCATATTGTTCTTGACCACCAGTGCACCCACCTGACGGCGTGTGCAGTAGGAGTTCTTCGCCCAGATACGGGCCATCTCCAGGTAGCGCTGGTCAAACTTTGTTTGCTTGTTGTTCATAGGGCTAATGGGTCTTATGGGTCTTTATACCGTTTCTTTTTAGCAGGGCCTCAATGGTAGGTTCACCGCCACGGAAGCGCTTGTAGAGTGTCATGGGGTGTTCGGTACCACCCTTGGAAAGTACCTCGTCACGGAAGCGCTGGGCAGTCTCCTGGTTGAAGATGCCGTGCCTCTTGAACACGCTGAAGGCATCTGCATCGAGCACCTCTGCCCATTTATAGCTGTAGTAGCCGGCAGCATAGCCTCCTGCCATGATGTGCGAGAACTGTACAGTCATACAGGTGTCGGGCAACTGTTCACCCAGAATGGCTTTCTTCCAAGCCTGTTTCTCGAAGGGGATGATGTCCTCCGTGAACTCGTTCTTTTGGGTGTAGTAGGCCATATCCAGCAGACCGAATGATACTTGTCGCAGACAGGCTGTGGCCGCCATGAAGTTACGACTCTTGACGATGCGGTCGATGAGCTCGTCGGGTAGGGGCTCGCCCGTCTGATAGTGGAAGGCAAAGGTGCGCAGAAAGTCTTTCTCTACGCTGTAGTTCTCCATGAACTGTGAGGGAAGTTCCACGAAGTCCCACCATACATTGGTTCCTGAGAGACTCTCAAAACGAGTGTTTGCAAACATGCCGTGCAGCGAGTGCCCGAACTCATGGAGGAATGTCTCCACCTCGCCCAGTGTCAGTAGGGCGGGCTTGTCCTCTGTGGGCTTGGTAAGATTCATCACTACACTAACGTGAGGACGCACATTTTCTCCCTTCTTATCGATATATTGTCCCTGGTATTCCGTCATCCAGGCACCGCCCTGTTTACCTTTGCGAGGATGGAAGTCGGCATAGAAGACAGCGAGATAGCTGCCGTCCTTGTCGAACACCTCGTAGGCCTTCACATCAGGATGATAGACGGGAATGTCCTTATTCTCCTTGAAGGTGATGCCATACAACTTGTTAGCCAGCCCGAAGACACCCTCTATCACTTTCGACAGTTCGAAGTAAGGGCGCAACATCTCCTGATCGATGTTGTATTTCTTCATCTGCAACTTGTGCGAGTAGAAACCAGAGTCCCAAGGCTTCATTTTATCTATATCCTTATGGGCCAAATTACGCAGTTCGTCGCGTTCCTTAACCGCTGTTGGCTTGTATGCATCAACAAGGTCGTTGAGCAGGCGATAAACACCATGCGTATTGCTGGCCATGCGACGCTTCAGCACGTAGTCTGCGTAAGTCTTGTAGCCTAATAGCTGGGCAATCTCCCGACGCAGGTTGATGAGTCGCTTGCATATCTCGATATTGTTCTCAGCGTTATCGTGGGTACAGATGGTATTGCGCGCCATATACATCTGCTTGCGCAACTCACGCTGGGTAGAGTAGGTCATAAAGGGTGAGTACGATGGCATGTCCAGCGTGAACACCCACCCCTGTTTGCCTTGTTCCTTGGCAGTAAGCGCTGCAGCCTCGCGCGCTGTTTCGGGCAGACCGTCGAGCTGTGCCTCATCGGTGATGTCCAGCGTAAAGGCCTTCTGTTCCTTCAGCAGATTCTGCGAGAACTGCAGAGAGAGCATCGAAGCCTCTTCTGTCAGTTGGCGCAGACGTTCCTTGCCAGCTTCGTCAAGCAGGGCACCAGAGCGCACGAAACCCTCATAGCAGTTGTCGAGCAGCATCTTCTCCTCTGGCGTCAGTTTCCTATGGTGCAGGTGTACCTGACGGATACGCTCAAAGAGTCGGGGATTCAGACGCACGTCGTTGGCATGCTGTGTCAGGATGGGTTGCATCTTTTGTGCCAGCGCATCCATCTCGTCGTTGGTCTCCGCACTGAGCAGGTTAAAGAACACCGTGGATACACGCGACAGCAGGTCGTAGTAGCCCTCGTCCTCCTCCGTATTAATAATGGTGTTGTCGAAGGTGGGTTTCTCCGGATTGTTGATGGTTTTCTCTATCTGTTCGTTGTCACGACGGATACCCTCCATGAAAGCCTCCTCGAAGTCTTCCAGGCGGATACGGTCAAAGGGCACGGTGTCGTGCGGTGTGTTATAGGGTTCAAAAAAAGGATTCATACTAACGTTTTCTCTCTTACAGCCTGCAAAGTTACGAATAAGTAAGCAAAATGCCAAATTTATTTGAGCATTTTCGAACGAAAGTAACTTCACCAAAGGTGAAAGTTACGATTAAGTGAGGAAAAAGCAAGAAAAAATAGTATTATTTTTATTTACATGAGCAAGCGTTCGAGCAAAGGTATCTCGATACGGCCACGATGGAGCGTCAGCTGTTGGTCGCGCTGCATGTCGTTAAGGGCGTGACTGATGTCCAATCGACTGTCGTTGAGGTCGTCGGCAATCTGTTTCATCAGCACGTAGAACGTCTTGGGACCGGCAGGGTAGAGACAACGCGAGAAGAAGTAGCGCACCAACCGCTCGCGCAGACTCTTGGGTGCTGAACGCCAGTCACGACGATGCAGACGCTGACTTTCTGTCGCCATGATGTTCAACAGGTTCAGGCGGAACACTAGCTGTGTCTCCAGAAGCAGCAACACTTCCTGCTTGTCGATGGTGATGAAGTTACAGGGACTGTCTGCTCGGAACGTACTGCTGTAGCGTTGAGACAGTCCGAAGAGACGGTCGGGCTGTACGATAAACGGCGCCTTGATGGTTTCTACGACTCGGCAACCACCATCGTCACTCAGCGTCTCACACTGCAAACTGCCATGCGTGAGGAAGGTCAGGTGCGTACAACTGTCGCCCTCCTTGACAAGGCTCTTTCCTTGTTGCAACTTCATGAATCCCAGCTTGGTATGTGTCACCACCTCCATCAGGTCAGCATGACTCATGCCTTGGAACAGCGAGAAACGTAACAGTTGGTCGTAGATTTCCATCTTACTTCTTACTTCTTACATCAACCTCTTACTTCGCTATCTTATCTTTGAGGCTGGGGGAGTACCATACGCCCATCTTGCCGTGGTCGTCGTAGATGAGGTAAGCCATGAGGTCTGGATTACGCTCCAGGATTTTCTTGGCACCCTCGAAACCCATCACCATGAAGGCTGTGGCATAGGCATCGGCACGCATGCAACGGTTGGTGAGTACGGTGGCAGAGAGGATGCTGTGCTGTACGGGATAACCTGTCTTGGGATCGATAGTATGGGCATATTTACGCTTCCCCTTGTAGTAGAAGTTGCGGTAGTTGCCACTGGTGGCCATCGCCTTGTCGGTGAGGTTGAGGACGGTCTGCAACTCGTTACCCTCCTGCAAGGGGTCATCGGTGGGTTTGGTAACACCAATCTTCCAAGGTATACGTTTCTCGCTGATGCCGTGGGTCACCACCTCGCCACCAATCTCAACCATGTAGTTGTCGATGCCTTTCTCCTCCAGCAACTGCGCTACGGCATCCACGCCATAGCCCTTGGCAATAGCTGAACAGTCAAGGGTGATGCGAGGATCGCTCTTAATGACGTGCTTGCCATCATATCTTACTTTCTGATACCCCACGATAGCCATCAGAGAGTCGACAGCGTGCTTGTCGGGCATCTGCTCATTCTTGAAACCAAAGCCCCACGCGTTGACCAGTGGAGCAACGGTGATATCGAAGGCACCATTGGTGTCCTCGCTAATCTTCTGTGCCTGTTGGAACACCTCCACGAACATCTGGTTGAGTTCTACGGGCTGGTTGTTGTTGACCTTGGAGATGATGCTCTCCTTATTGAACATCGACAGAGCATTGTCCACCCCCTTCATCCGGGCCTCCAGTTCTGGCTGCAGATCGTCATCATACTGATAGGTAATATGATAGGTCGTACCGAAGATGGTGCCAGCGCACTTCTGGTAGGGCATGTTATGCTGCTGCCGGATGATGAGGACGGTACCCACGATGAGTAGCACCAGGAAGGGAATCTGCCAGAGTAGTCGTTTATTACGGTTTGTAGTCATATTAGTAGTTGTTTCGTTTCTTTCGAGGTTCCGATGTTTCGAAATTTCGAAGTTTCGAGATTTAAATATCAATAATCACATTAAAGTTCATACCAAAGTTGTCTTGGTCGTTGACGCCGAAGCCGGGGACATACCAGGAGTTGCCGATGTCACCCTCCTTGTGGAAGATACGGCGCTTATAGCGGACCGTCCACCCTAGGTGGAAAGGACCGTAGATGGTGGCGTCGATGCCGATGAGGCCCTCCAGCCAGTGCTGGTAGCAGCTGATACTCTCGTCAATGATGTCCGATTTCGTCTTATAGACAGGGTCTTCCATGCCTATGCAGAGGATGTCACAGTTGTAGTTGGTGAAGGCATAGCGGAAACCGGCATAGATGCGGTAGGGCTCGTGCTTCTTCTTCATGATGTTCCAGTCCATACCCAGTCGGAAGTAGGGGGCCGTGGTCTTGTAGGTCAGTCCTGTTACCTCGTCGTTTTCGTGATTGGCATGACCTATACCCAGCTCAAAGACCGGAAACCACTGGTCGTGCAGATTGATGTGTAGGGCTCCCTCGTACTCACCGGTGTCGCTAATCATCATTCTGGCAGGCCCGATAAGGTCGAACGACAGCGAAAAGCCACGGAAGAAAGGTATGGAGTCTTTCTCCATACGGAATATCTTCTGTGCCTGTGAGTCCTCGATGCCCACCACCAGCAACAGCAGACTAACGGTTAGCCTTGAGATAAAGGAAAAAAGTTTCCGTTTGGTCATAGTTCACTTCCTTGTTATTAATGCTGATGGAATCGATGCCGTGCGAGGTGCTCGTAACAGCGGTAATCGTATGGAAATAGGCAGCCTTGCAGTCTACCGACTCAAAGTGCGGATCGTCTGTTTTCTGGATGCAGATGGTGTCGAACCACTGTTTTTTCATCGTGTCGGTGAGCAGGGTGAAGAGTGAGTCTTCAGCCAGTACGTTACTTGCAGGAATAGCAAAACTAGTTTTGGTGCCACAGAGACGGTTGAGCAGCAGGCTGTCTTTTCTCCCCACACGATGCACCCATACCGACAGGGTGTCAATGCCCATGGTGTCAGTGCCTCCTGTCGGTTTCTTCAGCGCAAAGATGTACTCCACCTTGTTCTTCACAGGACAGTCAAAGCTGACGCAGGACGCTACAGCTGCTAACACGAATATGATGGCGACTATTCTCCGCATCTGATGGTTTTTTCTACTTGGTAGTCGTTACGTCCGGCACTGCTGCGACTGATGAGGTCGCCCAGGAATCCCGCCAGGAACAGTTGTGTACCTATCATCATCATCGTCAGGGCGATATAGAAATAGGGTGAGTCGGTAACCAGTCGCATGGGAACATGGTTATAGAGGGCCCACGCCTTATCAATGCCTAGCCATAGGGCGGAAAAGAATCCAATCATAAACATGATGGTGCCCAGGAATCCGAAGACGTGCATGGGCTTCTTGCCGAAGGTGCCCAGGAACCACAGCGTCAACAGGTCCAGATAACCGTTGACAAAACGGTTCCAGCCCATGAACTTCGATTTACCAAACTTTCTGGCCTGATGGTGTACGGGCTTCTCGGCAATCTTGTCAAAACCGGCATTCTTAGCCAGATAGGGCATGTATCGGTGCATCTCACCATAGACCTCGATGTTCTTGATGACCTCCTTGCGGTAGGCTTTCAGTCCACAGTTGAAGTCGTGCAGGTTCTTGATGCCACTCACCTTGCGGGCAGTGGCGTTGAACAGCTTCGTGGGGATGGTCTTCGACAACGGGTCACCCTGTTTGCGGTTCTGCTTGTAGCCGCTCACCAGGTCGTAGCCGTCTTCTTTAATCATGCGGTACAACTCAGGAATCTCGTCGGGTGAGTCCTGCAGGTCAGCATCCATCGTGATGACAACATCACCTTCAGCTTCTTTAAATCCACAGTAAAGGGCAGGCGACTTACCGTAGTTCCTGCGGAACTTGATGCCCTTGACGTGCTCTGACTTCTCAGACAGTTCGGTGATGACTTCCCATGAACGGTCGGTAGAACCGTCGTTGACGAAGATGACTTCAAACGAGAAGGTATGCTCCTTCATCACGCGCTCTATCCACGCATACAGTTCAGGGAGCGACTCATCCTCATTATATAGAGGTATTACTACTGATATATCCATAATTATCAATTATCATTTATCAATTATCAATTAGCGAATGCGCCTTTCTCAATTATCATTTATCATTTATCAATTAGGGCGTAGCCCGCTTATACACCGCTGCAATGGGCAGTGCCAATAGCAGACCAATGGTAATGTTGACAGACAACATGTTGACGGCATAGTCGATGGGACGCATCTCTGCCAGCGCCTTCAGGTTCTCTTGCAGTTGGTCTTTCAACCCGTAGAGTTCGATAATCTGTTTGCCTTCTTTCGTCATCAGAAACTGGTTGACAGTACTCAGCAGGTAACCGTTGTCGATGAAGGCAAAATAGATGTAGATGGCGGCAGCCAGCAATACGGCAGCATAGAAGAACACCAGCGCTGTATATGCATAGCCACGACGGAAACTAATAACCCCCTCGCGGGCACCGTCACGGAAATGACGCAGTCTGTTGGCGGCAAACAGTGGCGACACGACAATCAGCAGCAAGGCCAACGTTCCCAGTAGGGGATTGGCAATGCCAAGGATGTAGCAGACGAAGCTGCCAATCCACCACAGTGACAGCAGGGCGCCGTCCTGTCGTGCAAATGCTTTTAGCTGATGATACTCTTCAGGTGTCATAATCGGGTGCAAAGGTACAAATAATCATGCGAAATGCAAAATTTTTAGCCAAACATTTGTGGTTTCGCAAAAAAATGCGTACCTTTGCAGCCGCTTTCGGAGGAAAGTCCTTATGCATTATGCATTAAAACGGGCAGTCCTGTACGGCCAGCTCCCTCGGAATCCCCCAGGATGGGAACATAGCAAGGGTACTTGGTTGTAGCGGCGCGATATAGATCGCTGCCCACCCGCCTCTTTAGCTCAGTTGGCCAGAGCACGTGATTTGTAATCTCGGGGTCGTTGGTTCGAATCCGACAAGAGGCTCAAAAAGCAGCGATTCGCTGCTTTTTTTATTCTAAGTCCACCACCGTTATTCCTGCACCACCAAACTGGACGTGTTCATCCTTGGCTTTCTTGACGTTTGGAACGGTGTTAAGATACTGACGAATCAGCTGTCTGAGAATGCCTGTGCCTGTACCATGTAGGATACGTACACGACTCAGTCCAATGAGGATGGCGTCGTCAATGAAGTGCATGACAGTATCGATAGCCTCGTCGCCTCGCATACCTCTGACGTCCAGGTCTTGATGGAAGTTCTGCCTGCGATCCTCCATCGTGGCACGTGTCATGTGCGAGGTCTGGATAGCTAGGTGTGCGTGCTTGTCGGCAGGGTTGCTTGCCGTCTGCGGTTTTGCAGCAGACTCCAGCTGCTCCAGCTTCACCTTGCTGCGCAATCCGCCAAACACCACTGTAGCCTGCTTGCCCTGAATGCTCTCTATCTCACCAACACTATTCGTACCCTTGATACGAACGGTGTCGCCCTTCTCCAAAGGACGATGGGGATCGTTGAGGTTGGCTTTGGCCCTGGCTGCCAGTTTCTCGCTGGCTATGCGTTCCTCTTCGCCCTTCTTTTCCTTGCGTTGCGCTTTGCGTGCTTTGCGCTCCTCCATCTGGCGAAGTTTCTTAGCAAAATCTTCTTCGCTCATTAGTCCGCGAGTGTCGTCATTTTTTACCTGCTCACGGAACTCTTGCAGCTCTTCGCGAATCAGTCTCGTCTGTTCCTTCTCTGCCTGTGCCTCCTTGATTTCTCGGATGGCATTCTCTATCTTGCGGTTTGCTTCCGCTAACAGCTCTTCTGCCTGTTGTTTAGCGCGATTTAGTATGGCTTTACGCTCGCGTTCTATCTCTTCTAAGTTGGTTTCGTAGCGCTGGATATGACCCTCAAGTGACTTCTCGTGTTGGTGAATAGTCTGGCGTTTTCCTTCCCAGTAGCGCTTGTCGCGCACAATATCTTGTAAATATTTATCGCTCTGAATATACTCGCTTCCAACTATCTCTGAGGCGTCGTTGATGACCTCTTCAGGGATACCCGTCTTACGGGCGATTTCGATGGCAAACGAAGAGCCTGGCTGGCCTATCGACAACTGGAACAACGCCTGCATTTGATGTCTGTCATACAGCATGGCACCATTCACCACTCCTGGATGGTCCTCAGCAAAGTGCTTCAGATTCTGATAGTGGGTAGTAATCACGCCAAAGGCCTCCTTTTTCCAGAACTGCTTCAGTACAGCTTCGGCAATGGCTCCACCAATGGTGGGCTCCGTACCACCACCAAACTCATCAATCAGCAATAATGTGCGATTGTTGGCCTGCTTCATCATGTTCTTCATGTTCAACAGGTGGCTGCTGTACGTCGATAGGTCGTCGGCTATCGACTGTTCGTCACCGATGTCTATCATGATGTTCTGGAACAGTCCCACTGTACTCCTGTCGCCAATGGGTATCGACAGTCCGCATTGCACCATGTACTGTAACAGTCCCACCGTCTTCAGGCAGACCGACTTACCACCAGCATTCGGGCCAGAGATGATCAGCAGTCTCCCAATGTTCTTGTCTTTCGAAGTTTCGAAGTTTCGATGTTTCGATGTTTCGATATTGCGATCTTTCGATATATCGACGCCTTCCAGACGGATGTCTAACGGCACAACCTTTTTGTCTTGTTTCGACAGCGACCTTTGCAGAAGTGGGTGGATGGCCCGTATCCAGTCCATGTGGGGCTCCGCTTTTACTGTGGGTTCGAAGGCCTGCATCTGTTCGGCCATGTCTGCCTTGGCATGTACCAAATCTATTTCTGCTAAGAAACGGTAGGAGTCCAGTATTTCCTGTACGTGTGGGCGCAATTCGTCGCTGAATACCGTCAAAATGCGGATAATCTCCCTGCGCTCGGCAGCCTCCAGTTCACGAACCTTGTTGTTGGCTTCCACCACCTCAGCAGGTTCAATGAATACGGTCTTTCCCGTTGCCGACTCGTCGTGGACAATACCTTTAATCTTACGTTTCAGTCCTGGTGCTACAGGTATCATCAGTCGCCCGTCGCGTAGGGTAGGAGCCACATCTTGGTTCACCAGTCCGTCGCGCTGGGCGGAGTGCAAAATGGTATATAGCGTACGCGAAATAGATCCTGCCGTCTGTTCCATCTCGTGACGGATGCCTGCCAGCACCATCGAGGCAGAGTCCTTGATTTTACCAAACTTATCCAGGATAGAGTCTATGCGGCGGATAATGGCAGGAAACGTCTGCACATCCTCTGCCATGCGTTGCAGGGCAGGGTAGAGCGGATTACCGTCCTCATAATCCTTATTCAGAAACTCCACGAGTTTCGAGATGGTCTCTAGTGAACGGCGCAGGTCCCAAAGTTCCTCCTCTTCTATGTGGGTGTTCTCCATGCGTAGGCGTGCCACTGACTCGCGCACGTCGAAGAAGTAGTTCATCTCCGGCTTCTCAACAGCCTGCATCAGGCGACGCATATCACGTATCTGAGCCATCTGTTCGTTGACAACTGTGACATCGTCGGAGAAGGTCAGTTCGTCGACTTTCTCCTGTCCCAACGACGACATGCAATGGCCTTTTAGAATGCGTCGTATTTCATCGAATCCTATCTTCGATTCGTAGTTATTCGGGTAAATCATGGTGCAAAAGTACTAAAAAATACTATCATATTCAAAAAACTTGCATTAAAATTTGGTAAATTCATTTATTCTTACTACCTTTGCAGCCGATTTCAAGAAAATCACCCTCTGGAGAGATGGTAGAGTGGTCGATTACAGTAGTCTTGAAAACTACCGTACCGAGAGGTACCGGGGGTTCGAATCCCTCTCTCTCCGCAACCTTCCAAGCCCGCTGATTTTTCAGCGGGTTTTTTGTTTTTTCTCGCGGTAGACTTTTTTTATTTCTCGCAGATTTAGCAGATTTTTCGACGAATGTAGAAAACTATAAAAAATCATAAATCTTTGGGCCAAAATTGACTAAAATCAAGAAATATTGGGGTATTGCAGTAAAAAAGTACCCATTTTTCTTGTTTATTTAAGAAAAACTTTGTACATTTGCAAAGAAATAATAAAATATATTTATATTTTAAGGGGCAATGATAAACCTGCTAACCATACAAAACGGTGCTTTTGGGTGTAATAAAAGTTACACCATAAGACGTTTTCTGTTCCTGGTTTTGACGTTTGTTTTGTCTCTTCCCGCTATGGCCCAGCAGCCGTTTATGGTTCCTGCCAATAGCAAAGATTCCATATATCCCTTTGTCCGTTACGTCAGTGGTCGCGACTCGATGGGTCTGACGAACGAGGAGTTCTTTGACGACTGTGCAAAGATCATCTTCCCTGTCAACAAATACGTGTTGCCCAAGAACGACCCGATACTGCGAGTGTTGGAGAAGGATGTGTTGCCTCGTCTGAACAAAGACAGTTCGCAGTTGGTAGGCATCCTTATCCGAGGTGCCGCTTCGCCAGAGGGCCCCTATCAGTGGAACCAATTCCTGGGTGAGCGTCGTGCCAAGGCGTTGACAGACTTTGTCAATGCCCGTCTGGTGTTTAAGACTGCCCCCGATGCGCTGGACGTCAATGTGGACAGTGCCGCCATGCTGTTGCACCAGGAGTCCATTACCGAGGACTACCGTTCGCTCTGTGTGGCCATGAAGAATGCGGGCGATCCCAACTATAACTACGTGAAGGATATCTGCGACCACTATCTGACCAAGAACGATGAGAAGCAACTGAAGAAGGTGCTGATGAAGGTAAAGGGTGGCAGACTGTGGCACTATCTGCTGAATAAGTACTATCCGCAGTTGCGTGCAGCACGCTTTATGCTGTTCTTCCGCCAGCGTCCGGAAATCGTTACCGATCCTACCATCGTGCGAGAGATGGTTATCCCCACTGTGAGACGACAGGCCTGGCTTCCAGTCCCTGAGTTGTCCGTGCTGCCCTCTGAGGAGGTGCTGCTGCGCAAGAAGCTGTTAGCCGTCAAGACCAACCTGCTGCTTTGGGGAGCCTATATTCCTGGCTACAACCGCTGGGCGCCCATTCCGAATATTGCGATAGAGTATTATCCACTGAAGGGCCACTTCACGTGGGGTGCTTCGTTCGATATGCCTTGGTATCAGGACTACAAGGCCCATAAGTATTTCCAGTTCCGCAACTATCAGGTGGAAGGACGTTACTATCCGAAGGGGGCTAAGAGGACCTCTGGGACCAATGAGGCGACCCATGAGTATAACCGCAGAGCTTATACCGGTTTCTACCTGCAGGCCTATGCTCATGCTGCCATCTTTGGCATCTGCTTCGACGAGAATCGCGGTTGGGTAGGCGAGGGTGCCGGTGGTGGTATTGGCTTGGGCTATGTGCAACCGCTGTGTAAGAGTGGGCACTGGCGACTGGAGCTGGGCGTGCAGGCCGGCTTCTTCCGTTGCAAGTACGACCCCTACCAGTATGAGAACCCCGTAAACGAGAAATACCGTGACCACCTGTACTACTATAAGTGGACAAATAAGCCCGAACTGTTCAAGAAGCGCCAGTACCGCTGGAACTGGATAGGTCCGACGCGTGTGGGTGTCACCCTGAGCTACGACCTGCTCTATCGTCGTGTGCAGCAGAAGGGAATCAGTCTGAAATCCTTTGAGACTTATTGGACCAACAAGGTCAACGAGGCTTATGAGGGCAAGAAAGAAAGGAGGGCCTATGAGTAAGAGGATAGGACTTCTGAACCTTAAAGGACTCATGGGGCTTATAGGGCTAATGGGACTTATAGGTCCTATAGGCCTTCTGAGTTGCACTCCGGAGCCGCCCCTGCACCTCTACGATTCGGCAGAGGCGACGATAGACTTGCCACAGATTGACCTGGACCTCGATGTCTATTGGGATTATGAGATGGCCTTTGGTGTGGAGTACGACTGGGAGGCAGAGTGGTACTACGGCTGGGACGACATCGACGTGTCTATGTTTGGTCAGATAGGCTATGAGCAACCCTCCGCATTCCAGGTGCGTCGCTACTATACGGGCCAGACACCTTTGGCACCCCACACCACCGTTGTCAGATCCTATGTCGAGGGTACCCACTTCCAGGGACTCTACGACTGGGGTTTTTGGGATGTACTGCTGTGGAACGACATCAAGACGCAGGACGGTGTGCAGAGCATCATCATCGACGAGACGACAAGTCTCGATACAGTCTATGCCTACACCAACCAGACCATGCACGCAGCGCGCTATAATGCTCCTCGCTATACGCACGCGTTCTACATGCCCGAACCACTATTTGCTGCCTACGAGCAGGGTATCGACATCAACGAGAACCTGGATGGCTTCGACTATAATGAGGAGCGTGGCGTATGGGTCAGAACGCTGAAGATGGTGTTGATGCCCGTCACCTATATCTACCTGCCGCAGGTTATCCTGCACAACAACAAGGGCCGCATTACCAGCATCGATGGTACTGCCGACCTCTCAGGCATGGCACGCAGCACCAACCTGAATACGGGTGTGGCTGGCAACGATGCCATTACGGTGTACTTCAATGCCAATCTGAAGAAGAACTGCGATATGGATGGCGAGCAGGTTGACATCATTGGTGGTCGACTGATGACTTTCGGCATTCCTGGCAGCGAGGTGAATAGGGCCCGTCGCGCCTCGGATGTGAACGATACGCACCGTCACTATATGGACTTCACCATGCAGTTCAACAATGGTATGGACTCCACCTTCGTGTTTGATGTTACCGACCAGGTGCGAGAACGCTACAAGGGAGGTGTCATCACGGTAGAGCTGGATGTGGACACCATTAAGATACCCACCCGCTCTGGCGGCTCCGGTTTCGATGCGGTGGTCAAGGACACAGAAGATGGCGGAACTTGGGAGTTTGACATGTGACCTATGAGGCCAATAAGACCTATAAGTCCAATGAGATAAAAGAATGAACGATAATAACAAAAAACAGTACTGTAATATGAAAAAGACCTTATGTTTTCTCGCAGCTGTAGCAGGCTTAATGCTCACCAGCTGCTCAGGCGATGAGTTTGCAGAGAGCCCCGTCTCTTCTGTAGAAACTAACTCATCCGGATTGATTTCCTTTGGTGGAGGTACTACCGCTATCACCCGTGGCGACCTCTACGGCTCCTCTGCTGCTGCAAAGCTTGGCAATAAGTTCGTCGTGTATGGTACGAAGCATCTTAGTGCTGCTGAAGACAATACTGCAACAAACGACAAGGTGGTTTTTAACAACTTCCAGGTTAAGTGGACTGCCAATACAGCAGGAACTACCGACTCTAACTCCAGCGACTGGGACTATGTTGGTCTGCAGGCTTATGATGCCACTCCTACGTCTCAGGCTGTAAAGTATTGGGACTACAGCGCAGAAAATGGCTATACCTTCTATGCCTTCTCAAGTTCTGACATCAGCTATCCTAAGAACACCACAGATGACAAGGTTCTGGTGACGAAGGTGAAAGCTGATGAGCCAGCTTCCCCTGCAACAGGTTCACTTTACAACAAGGGATATGAAGTATCGCTGAAGGAAGGTGCAACACTCAGCAATCTGTATTTCTCTGATCGCGTTCCTGTGGTCAAGGACGATTACGACAAGACTGTCAACTTCACTTTCCGCAACATCGTTTCAAAGGTGCGCTTCGGTTTCTACGAGACCATTCCTGGCTACACCGTTAAGATTGACAAGTTCTACATTGACGACGATGCAACGGCAGCCGTAACCAACTTTGCAGAAATGAAGAATGCAAAGACCGATGGTTTCTATGCTTCTTTGCAGAACGTGAAGAATTCTTCCAATCAGACCATCAATGTAACTTATTGTGATGCAGGTACAGAGATTAATCGTCCACGAGTAAGCAACCCGACAAGTGGCTATGACTATTACTTAAAGCTTGGTAGTAGCTCTAGTATTATTGACAAGACATTGGCAACTGTTTCTTCAGACCCGACATGGGTAGCTGGTGAGGCTGCAGGTAATTATTACACTTCTATCTACCCCTTCGAGGGCAACAGCAATCCACTGCTGCTGAAGCTTGACTTCACGATGACTGCTGAAGATGGTTCACCAGACGTTATTCATGTTCGTGGTGCACGTGCCATTATTCCTGCTGAGTATGTCAAGTGGAAGAGCAACTTTGCCTACACCTACATCTTCAAGATTTCCGACAAGACCAACGGTACCACGGGTATTGTTGATGAAAATGGCGACCCCACCGATCCTGAAGGACTGAAGGCCATCACCTTCGATGCTATTGTTGTAGATGTGGACGAGGAGCGTCAGGAGACCATCACCTCTGTTTCTACCAACAGCATCACCACTTATGCTCAGGGTGCTATCGTCAATGAGTACAATAAGGACGAAGCAATTTATGTTGCCGTTACCAATAATGCTACACACGATGTGATTACTCCAAGTGCTATTGGTGCTGCTGCAGGTAATGCACAAGTTTACTCTCTCAGCAAGGCCGCCACAGAGGCTGAGGTGTTGGGTCAGTTGACAGGCTCACCAATGGGCCTCACGATGACTGCAGTTGATCCCGCAGCCACTATAGAGACCACCATTCCTCTTGAGGATGGTACTACTTCTGCTATTAGCAATGTGAAGTTCACCCCCTCTGCTACAGGCTATTACGCTTATGTCTACACGACAACAGCTTATGTTGCTCCTACCTATGCGGTTCAGACTTCTGGAACTTATAACTCCAGCAATACCTATTATCTGAAGAGTGGTAGCGGTGCTTACTTTGCTGTTCCTGTGACGAGTGAGGCTTCCTTCGAGGCTAATAAGTCTAACCTGTATCTCCAGACTGAAGCTGGCACCCCAGGTGTCTACGACGTCAAGGTGATTAAGGTGCTATAAGAAAAGAAAACAATTAATTACTAACAATTTATGATTATGAAAAAGTATTTATTCTTCGCAGCTGCTCTCGTAGCGTTAGCCAGCTGCTCTGACGACAACTTCGTCGGTGATAACAGCCCGACCTTAGGTGGGGACAGTGGTGATGGCGGAGCCATCGTGTTCGCCTCCTCTTCTAAGGGGGTTACGCGTGGTGATACTTATGGTGCTGCTGCGGCTGACCTATTGGGTAGTAAGTTTATAGTGACTGGTGTTAAGGGCGATGGTACTGGTACTGGTCAGACTGATGTGTTGAAGAGCTATAATGTGGAATGGGTTTCAAACACAGCAGGAAAGACTGAGAGCAATACTGCCGACTGGGAATACGTTGGAAAGACAAACACGCAAGGTACTGTTAATTCACAGACGATCAAGTATTGGGATTACAGCACTGCTGCTTATGATTTCGCAGCATATTCTGTCGGTAAGGGGAATACGTTGATAGCTAAAACGACTTCAGATATTTCTACAGCTGATGCACCTGCTTCTGGAGTAATCTATGCTACACCGATTACCTACACAGCCACTCAGATTCCATCATCAGATCCAGCAAGGTATCAAATCACTAACGCCTATATGTTGCGTGGTGCTGCTACAGATCTTGCCAAGTGCTATATTACAGATATGAAGACCGTACCACAGGCTTCATATAAAAATGAAGTACAACTTAGTTTCCGCTCTTTGGCATCTAAAGTTCGTGTAGCCCTCTATGAGACAATCCCTGGCTACTCTGTGAAGAACGTGTATTTCTATCAAGATGGTACAACTGCAAGGAATACTGATATTAGTTCTAATACCAGTGCTACTCTGTTTGGTACAGATGCTTTTTATTCTGGCGGTACTTATACTATCAGTTTCCCTCATATAGGAAGTGGCAATTCATCTAACAGCGACTACAACAAAGCTCACGTAGCGATTGCTGGTAGTTCTGCCAATGCAACTCAAGCGTTTGGCACATTGAATTATATTGGTAACGAGGGGGATGAAGCTGCTAGCAGCATCTATTTGCAGCGTGCCTCTAATAGTCCTTCGTTTGCAGGTTCTGGTACATATTATCAGACTGTTCTGCCAAACGAGAATGGTGTAGCTCTTAACTTGCGTGTTAACTTCACTCTTGTGTCAACTGACGGCTCTGGTGAGGAAATTACTATTTATGGCGCTTCGGCTCAGGTTCCTGCCACATATACTAAATGGTTGCCTAACTATGCTTACACCTATATCTTTAAGATTAGCGACAATACCAATGGTTGGACAAGTCCTACAGTCGACCCGGCAGGACTCTATCCTATAACTTTCGATGCAGTTGTAGCTGACAATGAGGAGTCGGGAAAACAGACGACTATTACTACAGTGGCAACACCTAGCATCTCAACTTATCAGAAAGGACATGTGTATAATGCAAGCAATGAATATGCTGCAGGTGATATTTACGTACAAGCAGTTACGAACGGAACACTAAATAGCGACTTGAACACAAAGGGCAAGTTGTATAGTCTTAGTGTTGGCAAGACAGAAGCCGATGTCATTGATGCTTTGAATATCCGTGAATCTGTTTCAGGTAGCGACATCACAGGACGTAATGGTCTTGTTTTATCCAATGTTGCTTTGACATATCCGACAACCATTCCTGGTGAAGACGGTAATGACATCACAGTTGCAGCAAATACCACTGCTAAGTTTACTGCTTCTGCTACTACTTACTATGCTTTTGTCTATGAGGTTAGCACAGGTACACCTACAGAGTTTAATACAGCAGTCGTGACAACGGAGGCTCCTTCAGACTGGGTTGCTTCAGATGCTAATGTGTATTATAGCGATTTCGCTTGCAATAATAAGGTGAATACAGCATGGGTGGCAGGTACTTACTATAAAAAGTACACGAACCTGAACAATACTTACGGTGTAAAGGTAATCAAAGTACAGTAATCCTCTATATTATATCCACCGAGGTTCGACTCCTCGGTGGGTAGCTAAGAAAAGAAAAAAGAAACAAAACAATGAAAGAAAATGGACTTCTCTTCCAAGGACGTTCGGCCGTCGGAGGTATATCATGGCGCATACGCAAAATGATAATTCCCTCTTTGAGAGTGGCGTAGCCATAGTCTAGCCATACTCTAGCCATACTCTAAGCATACTCTAGCCATACTCTAAGCATACTCTAGCCATACTCTAAGCATACTCAATGAGTATGAGTAAAAGGAGGCAAGAAAGAGAGTAATAGGAGCCAAGTAGCAGCCAAGAAGGAAGATAGAAGGACATAAAAATGTAACAAGGGCCGGTGCCCGCAAAGAAAATAATTAACAATGTATGACACTGTGAGAAAAGGGCGTTTTTGCGCTTAGGGCAGGGAGAAAAAATTCCCTAGGCAGAGAACAAGTTTTTCATAGTGATGCAGCAAAAAAGAGATAAACAACAAAATAGTAAAAAGAAACAACAAACATTATTAACATAAAACTTTAATATTATGAACAAGAACTATCTATTAGCAACAGCACTCGCCATCATGACTATGGCCAGCTGTTCAGACAATGACTTCGTAGGCGATCAGGAGGCGCTGAAGGCGGGAAGTGAGGGAGCGATAAGCTTTGGCTTCGATGTACCTACAACGACTAGAGCTAGTGGCGCAACGGCTGCTACGGCATTGGGCAATCAATTTATTGTATATGGTGAGAAGGGTTCTATTACGAACGTTGCACCCACAGCAGGTAATTTGGTATTCCCCAACTATCAGGTGAATTACGTTGCCAGTAGTGCTAATACCACCACTTCAAACACCAAGAATTGGGAGTATGTAGGTTATACACATAGCACAGCCTATCAGAACAATATTACGAGAGATCCAAGTAGTACTGCTGATGATGAGATTAAAGCAAGTGATGCCGTCCAGACCATTAAATACTGGGACTACGCCGCTGCCAACTACATCTTCACTGCTGTATCAGCTAAAACAGAAGATATTGCAGATGGCCGTGTGAAAATTCAGAAGAATGAATATGGTACAGGCAACTACGATAAAGGCTATACCATCACTTTAGCAAAGAGTGGTTCTGAACCGTATACATATCCCAGTCTCAGCAACCTGTACTTCTCCGACCGCGAAGTGATTGCACAATCTACTGCAGGTTCTAATCGCGATGCCGTGAATGCTTATGGTGGTAATGTAACGCTAACTTTCCGCAACCTTGTTTCTCAGATTCGTGCTGGTATCTACGAGACGATTCCCGGTTATGATGTTAAGGAAATCAAATTCTATATTTCTGATGGTGATGATGGCGATTCAAATCCTGATTTAACTATAGATCATGCTTTCGGTGCTATTTGCCCGAATACTAAAGTAAGCAATTATGAAGGTACAATAACTGTGGTGTATTACACGAACTCTGATGGAGACCTTGAGAACCAACCTAAAGTTACAGTTTCGGGTAGTCCCGCAACTGACCTGATTTTGGGTAATAACTTTAATAATATTTCTACAAGTGCACTTCTCTCTAAATCATCAGCAGAACCTACATGGGATAAGAGTGACAAGAGCTTCACTGAAGTCCTGCCTCAGATTACGAACAGCACCAATCTTAAGTTGACTGTGGATTATACGCTGTGGAATTCAGTAACAGGGGAAACTATCGAAGTTAAAGGTGCTACCGCTGAGATTCCATCTCAGTACTTGCAGTGGAAGCCCAACTATAAGTATACATACCTCTTTAAGATTAGCAACAATACTAATGGTTGGACTAATCCTACTTTAGGCCCTGCTGGTCTCTGGCCTATTACCTTCGATGCCATTGAGATTGTTGCTGAGGATGGCAATGTAGAGTACATCACAACTGTCAGCGAGCCCAGCATCACATCCTATGCTAAGGCTTCGGCTGTCACCACAGATGATGAGTACCTGACAGGCAACAATATTTATGTTGTTGTTGAGGATGGCTCAACCAATGCATCATTGGAAGTCAATACCAATGCTAAACTCTATACCGCTACTATTGAAGCAGGTGCCGCACAAGAGCTCACAGAAGCTTCTGTTGCTAATGCATTGGCAAATGGTGCTGGTGGATATGATGGAGGTACAATCCTCACAAAGGGTACTCTCCTTGATGGTTATTATACAGAATCCGCAGGACTTTACACAGCTTGTACTGCTAGCACTTATGCAGATGGTACCACAACGTACTATAAATCAGCAACAAAGGTTGTGACAGATGCTCTTGGAAAGAAGCTTGCTGTATTTGATGTTTCGTCAGGTTTGACTGCTGTCACTTCTATTGCTGCTGCTGATTCTTATACTGGTGCAGCAATCAGCGTCAATGGTGCAAAGTTCTCACCTGCCGCAGCTACATATACAAAGCAAACAGTTACTGTAGGAACAACTGTTGTAACAGGATGGTATACAAGAAGTGGGGAAGGAACAACAGAGTCTCCTTATGTATATACATTAATTACAGCTGCTGATACGAAGGCTGCAAGTGGGACTGACTATTATGCTAAGGCAACAAGTGCTGCAGGGTTCTATGTCTTTGAGTACTATAAAGCTGCTGTAGGTGATCCGTGCGTAGCCGCAACAGGTACTTATGCTAGTGGCACAACATATTATACTGATAATACAGGTGCATCAACAGTTGATACCACAGGATTTACAGTTGGAGTTACAGACGTATCATCTTACTTTGTGGCGAATCCGTCTTACAAACCTGCCGTGAAGATTTACAAGGTCATCAAGGTTGTAGACAAGTATTAACCACTCTCTACGCCCACTGGGGGCTTTCGACGAGCGAAGCGAGCAAGCTCGAGCGATGGTCACCAGTGGGCTGAGATAGGACGAATAGGACGAATAGGGCCAATGGGACTAATAGGACTGAGAGGACCAATAGGACTGACAGGACGAATGGGACTATAGGACCTATGAGACTTATGAGGCCTATTATTAAGAGAACAGAATAGAATGGAAGCTCCAAGGACATTCCTCCACAAGGGAGGCGGCTACGAGAACCTCAAGGTGTTCAAGAAGGCGACGGTCATCTATGACCTCACCTTCTACTTCACCCAACGGTTCCTTACCCGTGGCGACCGCACCATCGACCAGATGGTGCAGGCTGCCCGTTCGGGTAAGCAGAACATCGCCGAGGGGAGCGCAGCCAGTTCCACCTCGTCGGAGACGGAACTGAAGCTGATGAATGTCGCGAGAGCAAGCATGCAGGAACTGTTAGTAGACTACGAGGACTATCTGCGGGTGCGCAACCTGCAGATATGGTCGCTCAAGGACGAGCGGGCGGTGAAGACCCGTGAGTTCTGCAAGCACCATGTGGAGGCTGCCGACTTCATGGTCGACATCGACCGTCGGTCTGACGAGGCCATCGCTAACATCACGCTTACCCTCATCCACCAGTTCGACAGTATGATGAGGCGTCTGCTGAATGCCCTACAGAAGAACTTCGTGGAAAAAGGCGGCATCCGTGAGCAGATGACGGCCGCCCGCTTAGGATACCGCAACGAGCAGAAAGCACGCATCGCGGAGCTGGAGGCTGAGAATGCGCAGCTGAAAGCGCGGATTGCGGAGCTGGAAGGGCTGCTGAGAGAGAAAGGAGGCGGGAGATGAGAGGAGTGATGGGAGTGATGGGACTGATGGGACGAATGGGACGAATAGGACCAATAGGACTAATGGGACTAATGGGACGAATAGGACGAATAGGACTTATGGGACTTATGGGTCTTATAGGACCTATAGGACTTATGGGACCTATAGGACTTATGGGCTGCAGCTCAGGCAGCGATGACGTGGAGTGGGC
>JAEEGH010004780.1_pt1 | contig 34486 bp, 29 predicted proteins | sample 9134181 | NCBI WGS metagenome assembly JAEEGH01 (sample SAMN16246544, study PRJNA631951) | gut metagenome | biome: gut microbiome; feature: rumen; material: DP-attached | host: Bos | place: Iran: Karaj | collected 2018-10
TGGGTTTGGAACTTTCTTAGGGAGTTGGTAGCGGGAATCAGACTTGAACTGATGACCTCCGGGTTATGAATCCAGCGCTCTAACCAGCTGAGCTATCCCGCCATCTACTTATTCGTTTCTCTCGAAAAGCGGTTGCAAAAGTACTAACTTTTTGCGATATAGCAAAATTTTTTTTGAAAAAAGTTATATCTATACTAAGAATGAAATTTTTACGTTATCAGAAAAAACAAAAATAATACTGAAAATGGTACCCGAAGACAAGAAATTATATAGTAATTTTGACTATGAATCAGCCCTCAGTGTGCAGCAAGGTGTGCAACAGCCTGGTCAAGTGAGCAATAGCTATATTGACAAGATTCGAGCACGCAAACGGCAGGAGCCAACAGTGGAGGAGTTGGTGTGTGGTATACTGCATGGGGACCGCATTATGCTGAGTAGGGCTATTACATTGGTTGAAAGTTCGTTGCACGACCATCAGCAGCGTGCGCAACAGGTTATAGAACGCTGTCTTCCCTATTCGGGAAAGTCGGTGAGGCTGGGCATCACCGGTGTGCCCGGTGCCGGAAAGAGCACGGTGATTGAGGCGTTGGGAAAATATCTTACAGGGCATAACCATAAGGTGGCTGTCCTGGCCATAGACCCCAGCAGTGAGAGGAGCAAGGGCAGTATTTTGGGCGATAAAACCCGCATGGAAGAGTTGTCGGTCGACCCCAATGCTTTTATCCGTCCTTCCCCGTCGGCCGGCTCGTTGGGCGGAGTGGCACGCAAGACGCGCGAGATCATAGTGCTTTGCGAAGCGGCAGGATTCGACGTGGTGATTGTTGAGACAGTGGGTGTGGGGCAGTCGGAAGTGGCCGCCCACTCGATGGTGGACTTTTTCCTTTTGTTGCAGCTTGCCAATACGGGCGACGAGCTTCAGGGCATTAAGCGAGGCATAATGGAGATGGCCGACATGATTGCCATAAACAAATGCGACATCGATATGGTTAAGGCCGAGCTGGCTGCCACCCAGTACCGCAATGCACTGCACCTCTTCCCGATGCCGGACTCGCAGTGGACGGTGAAGGTGATGCTCTGTTCGGCCTACACACATCAGGGAGTGCAGGATTTGTGGAACAACGTGATGGAGTATGTTGCATTTACCAAGGCCAACGGCTATTTCTATCACAAGCGTCAGCAGCAGAACCTGCGCATATTGCACGAAACTATCGAGAACGGGTTGCGTGACCGTTTCTACAACTCGCCGGGAATGGAGGAGCGATTGGCCAAGATTAGTCAAGATATTCTGGAGAGTAAAATCAGTGCCTATGCTGCCGCCGACCAGCTGTTGGATAGTCAGCTATAGGATTAATAGTTGATTCTATGATATATATCCATATTCCCTTCTGCCATCGCAAGTGCATTTATTGTGCATTTTATTCGGCGGTGACGCGGGAGGGGTATGAGGCTTATGTGGATGCCGTTTGCCGCGAATTGACCATGTGGAGCTATAAAATGGAGCAGCCAGTTCGCACGGTATATATGGGAGGTGGAACGCCTACGGTGTTGGACACCATGCAGTTGGGAAAGATTGTGGAGTGCATAAAGAGCCACTACGATGTTGGGGGGCTGGAAGAAGTAACCATAGAGGCCAATCCCGAGGATCTTACGCCCGGGTATCTTGAACGCTTGCGGGGGCTGGCCTTTTTCAATAGAATCAGCATCGGCATACAGTCGTTCAGCGATGACGACTTGCGGTTGTTGAATCGCCGCCACAATGCACGGCAAGCCCGCATGGCTGTGGAGAATGCTTATAAGGCTGGTTTTGAGAATATCAGCGTGGATTTGATATATGGGTTGCCAAATCAGTCGGCTGAGGGGTGGCAAGCCAATCTGGATTTGGTGTCGCAGCTGCCCGTAACGCATTTGTCGGCCTATGCTTTGACTGTGGAGCCGGGCACGATACTGGCAAGCCAAGTGGAACGTGGAACGGTGGAGCCGGGTGGCGAGGAGATGGCGTTGAAACACTACGGATTGTTGAAACACTGGGCTGAGAAAGAGGGATTTCTGCAATATGAGATATCGAATTTCTGCAAGCCGGGATTCAGGGCAATACATAACAGCCGCTACTGGAACAGGACCCCATATTTGGGGATTGGGGCGGCAGCCCATTCGTTTGACGGGACCCATAGGCGGTGGAATGTGGCTGACTGGAAAGAGTATGTGGAAGGGGCAATGGCGGGCCGCATAGCCCACGAGGAAGAGGAGTTGACGTTGAAAGATGCATACAACGAGTATCTTATGGTTTCGTTGCGTACGGTGGACGGAATAGATAAGTCCTGTTTGGATGCCCCGTTTGCATTACGGTTGGAGAAGGATATAGCCCGGTATGTGGATGCGGGCTGGGTGGAGGATACCCCCACGCACTACAGGCCCACAGCGGAAGGATTGCTGCATGCCGACGGGATGGCGGCCGAACTGTTTGTAGAATAGTCGGGACGAAGGCGTTAGGCGGGGTAGATGGTGCCGGCGATGTCGCCACCGCAGTTGTCGCAACGGGCCCCTGTGACGCTGCTGAGACAGTTGTTGCGTTGCTGCAGGCGCAGGAATGCGAGCAGGGCAAAGATAATGGCTTCTTTATAGTTGATGATGTCGTCGGAAGGAATTGTGATTTTGCAGCCGGGTATAAGGGCCTGAATGCGTGCCATGAGGAAGTTGTTTTTGGCACCGCCACCGGTGGCGAGAAGGGTTTGTATTTGGTTGCCTTTCACTGCCCAGGCAATCTGTTTGGCGATATGTTCGGTGACGGTTCGCAGAAGGTCGGGTATGCTGAGCTGGCGGGAGGAGATGAGAGGCAGGAAGTTGGCTACAAACCATTCCTTGCCCAGCGATTTCGGGAGGGGAAGCCGATAGTAGTCGAGTGAGTCGAGGTCGTTGAGTAGCGCATGGTTGATTGCGCCACTGCGGGCCATAAGGCCATTGTTGTCGTAGGGTTTGTTTACCTGACGGGCCAAATGGTTGAGGGCCATATTGCAGGGACAGATGTCGAAAGCGACGCGGCGGCGGGAAGGCGATTCGTAGGAGATGTTGGATATGCCGCCAAGATTGAGACAAGCATCGTACTTGGAGAAAAGAAGGCGGTCGCCAATGGGTACCAGCGGGGCTCCCTGTCCACCCAGAGCCACATCGAGGTTGCGGAAGTTGAACACCACGGGAAGGTTGGTTTCGGCAGCAATGGCGTCACCGTCGCCAATCTGGGTGGTGAGAGCAAGGTCGGGCTGGTGGAAAATGGTGTGGCCATGCGAGGCAATAGCATCAACGGGCCCGGGGTGTTCGAGACGGAAACGGTTGACCATCTGTCCGATATAATGTCCCAGACGCACATTGGCCAAGGCATATTGATAGGCCGAGCTGTTTTCGAGCGACGAGAGGCATTTAATCCATTCGGCGCTGTAGGGGTAGGTGTCGGCGGCCAGGAGTTCGAAGCCGCTGTGGTTGATGTTGCAATAGGCGAGGTCGAGACCGTCGAGAGAGGTACCTGACATGAGACCGATGATATACATAATGAGTTGAGATATTTAATTGTGGGTGAAAGCTGTTGTGAACTAATTATTTGTGATTGAGGAAAAGATGGAGTCGTAGTCGTTGAGGAAGTCTATGTTGAACATTTCGATGCCGGGTTTGAACAGGTGGTTGCTGTTGGAAAAGTGAACGGTATCGGTCATGGGCAGTATTTTGTAGCGGTAGGGACCCAGTTGGCTCATCTGCTGTTCGAACCAGGGGTGATTGAGAAAAGTTTTGCGAAGCTGCTCGGCATCCTGCACTTCGACCAAGAGATAGGGAATGTGGCGTTGTTTCACGAGGTTGAGACACTTGTTCAGGGCGGCGAGTTGTTCGGGACGTATGGTGATGTTGCGTCGGGGGTAGCGTTTGCGTACGAAGCTCTTGGTGTGGGTTTCCACATAGCCTCCAGGCACATAGGCACTTTGTTCGATGACGCTGTCCTCGACGAAATGTTCAAGGCGGTGGCAGATTTTCTGATTGTAGAAAGAGTAAAGCAATGTGTTGAATACTTTCATATTCTTGAACTGCATGGCCATACGGAAGTTGGCAGGGGTGAGGGGAGTGTTGGCAAGAAGGTCTACGGCGCTTTCCACGCCGTCGTTGTTCAGAATGTCTTGATGCACTTCGAACACCACACGCTTGGGGTTGAGGCTGTCGAGATAGTCTTGCAGGAGGGCGTAAGTTTGTATAGGCGTTTGGTTGGAGGAGCCGAGATTGAAGCAAGAAATGCCGTTGGATCGGTAAAAACGAGTGTCGAAAGTGCGGTAGGCGTGCGAGGAGCCCAGGAACAGGACTTCGACATTGTGGTAGTTGCGGATGTCCTTTACGCGGCTGCAGATATGGCCTGTGTTGCCCATTTGGGTGATGGCTGTACGTACCCAATCGAGGTCGCCCAGCAGGGCCAGGAGAAGCAAGTACCCAATCACGGCCACGGGGAGGAATAAAAGCGAATTGCGGACAAACTTATGCATGGCTTGAAGGGTTTAGAATTGGAAATAGATGAAAGGCATTTCGTTGGTGACCATATAGGCTCCGATGGAGAAAAGAAGAACCACATAGAACGCCCAGCGTAGGGGACGGACACGCGGCTGGAGACGGAATTCGTGTTCTTGGTCGCGGTTGATCCACTCGACCACGGTCATCACTAGGATAGATACAGTTAGCACCCATGCATCGATGGGGGAGGTGATGTTGGGGCTGCCGTCGAAGAGAGAGGAGAACATGTGAGAGAAGTAATGGAAAGCGTCGGAGATGCTGTCGGCACGGAAAAGAATCCAGCCCATGACGGTGAGAAGGAAGGTGGCGAGCATCTGCAACAGTTCGACAGGGGAGGGGAGCGCGTGGTGGTTGGCTACCACCTCGAGGTGTTTGCGGTTTTTGCCAGTAAGGATGAGCGGGAGGAAAAGCAAGGCGTGGAATGCTCCCCAGGCTATGAAAGTCCAGTTGGCACCATGCCATAGGCCGCTGAGCAGAAAGATGATGAAAGTGTTGACCACGATGCGGCCTTTGGGCACACGGCTGCCCCCAAGAGGAATATAGATGTAGTCGCGGAACCAAGTGGTGAGAGATATGTGCCAACGACGCCAGAATTCGGCGATGTCGCGGCTGAAATAGGGTACATTGAAGTTGCGGCGCAGACGGATACCGAACAGTTTGGCGCAGCCGATAGCGATATCGCTATAGCCCGAGAAGTCGCCATAAATCTGAATAGAGAACAGGACGGCGGCCAGGAAAAGGGTGGAGCCGTTGTACCAATCGGGATGTTCGAAAATGGGGTTGACATAGAGGCCGCAGCTGTCGGCGACCACCATCTTTTTGAAAAAGCCCCACAGCATTTGACGCAAACCGTCGACCGCCAACGGGTAGCTGAAGCGGCGGGATTGTTCGAACTGAGGGAGGAGACTCGTGGCGCGCTCGATGGGGCCAGCAACCAACTGGGGGAAGAAACTGACATAGGCGAGAAAGGCAATGCAATTGCGGGTGGGTTGAAGTGCACCCCGGTAGATGTCGATGCTATAGCTCAGAGCCTGGAAGGTGTAGAAAGAGATGCCCACAGGCAGAACGAGATGAAGGAGAAGGGAGTCGGATTGCCCTCCTAAGAAAAGGTCGGCAAACGATTGCGCAAAGAAGTCGTAGTATTTGAACAAGCCGAGGATGAGTAGATTGAGGATAATATTTGCCCAAAGGAAAAACTTGGCAGAGGGATGACGGGAAGGGGTGGAGGAAGCGCGGTTTTGCGCATGATGGATTGCGATGCCGGAAAAATAGCTGCAGAAAGAGGTGAAAGCAATGAGCAGGAGGAAACGCCAATCCCACCAGCCATAGAAGAGGTAGGATGCCGCTACGACAAAGGTGTTTTGCCAGCGGAGCCGTTTGCGCAGAAGCCAGTAACATGCGAAAACGACAGGCAGAAAGATTATAAATTCTAAAGAGTTGAACAGCATAAATAATTTGCAAAGATACGAAAAAAAGATGAAATGGGGACTATTTCTTTGAGAGATACAAAAGGAAAGATAGGTAAACCGAAGGTTGAAAGGAGTGAGGTTGGTTGAAGCGGGAGCCAGATTGGGTAGTGAAGGGTGATTGAAATGGATGGGGCCGAAATGGATAACTGATGAGTGTAAAGAGTGAAGACGGCTGCGTTAAATAGTGTTAATCTAGCATGTGCGACATTATGGTTTGAACGTTTTCGGTATCTTTGCAAAAAATGTTAGTGGCAACTAAAACATAATATAATACAATGAAACAAAAAGTTATTTTCTTTGTGCTTTTGGCAATAGGCACTTCAATTATTGCTACATTAAATGCCCAAACAAACTATCAACTGTTGAATAACGGGTTTGAGAGTTGGGAGTCGACAAGCAACACATCGGAGCCGACGCATTGGAATTCGTTCGGAACAAGTGACGGAGCTTTTTCGATGCTGGCATCATCCACACACCACTACCGTAGGGACGGACACAGACCCGGAGGCACGGGAGCGTATTACTTGACGCTGTACACCGAGTCGTATTTCGGAATAAAGGCCAATGGGAATATGACAACGGGCCGAGTGCATGCAGGGGCTATGTCGGCAACAAGCGAAGAAAATTATAACTATACCGAACGCAGCAATTCGGAGCATAGCCAGCCGTTTGTGTCCACGCCCGACTCGATGTATGTATGGGTGAGCTATTATGCCGAGAGTGGGGAATCGGAAGCCCAAGTGGAGGTGATACTGCATGGCGACAATGATTTCAGGGCTCCCAACGATTTGGGCAACAGCTCGCTGTATAAAGCACGCGCTACGGCACGGACAACACGGACCACCAGTTCGGCTTATGAGATGCAATGGCAACAGCTGAAGGTTCCGTTTGTGTATGAGGGGTCGTCGTCGATTAACTATGTGTTGGTTAATATGACAACCAATAGAGAGGCAGGCGGAGGACATGCCGATGACTCGATATCGATAGATGACATTGAGTTTATATATAGTGCTTGGTTGACCTCTATCAGCGTGGACGGAGAGGCAGTGGAGAATTTTGCAAAGGACGTATTCAGTTATACGGTCAGAGTGTCGGATACCTCGCTATTGAGCACGGCCGTAGTGGATTGTGTGAAAGAAGTGGAGGATATAACACTTGATATAACCCGTGAAAGGTTGAACGACAGCACACTGAAAGTAAGCATCACAACAACTGCAGAAGACGGCACGACGAAGCAGTATAAAGTCTTTCTGACCACCAGTATATCGGATGAGCCGATAGTGGCGATAGGTGCGGTGGATTTGAATACCTTCAAAGTCTATCCCAATCCGGTGGAGAAGGTGATGAATGTGGAAGCCGACGGAATGGTTGTGATAAACGATATTGAAGGCCGGGAGGTGAGAAAGATGGAATGTTATGGACACTCCAGCGTGGATGTGAGCACATTGCCGAGGGGTACATACATAGTACGATACAACGGAATGAGCAGGAAGTTTATAAAATATTGATACTGGAAAGCAATACTTGGTTCTGGGACACTATTCTTCCCAGAGTGGTATTTTGCAAAGGGTATTCCGGCAGGCGCCGGGATACCTTTTGTTGTAGTGTGCTGGATGAGCCGAAAGGAGATAAAGGGGCGAAGGCAGATTGACAGCATGGCGGTAGAGGAGCAATGAGGCAATGGAGGATATTGTTTTTTGTGGAAAAGAGGGATGTTGATGATGGTGTGTTGGGGTTGATGTTCAGAGGATTAAATAAGTGCTTGATATAATTTATAAATAAAAGCATAATATATGAAAAAAAAATCTTATCTTTGCAACTCCAAATATTGCATCATGTATTGATGGCAGAGTGAAAGAAACAAAATAAATATCAATAAAATATTATGAAGAAAATTATTAACACCCCCAAGGCTCCTGCAGCAATAGGACCCTACAGCCAGGCAGTATTGGCCGGCAACACGCTCTACATTTCAGGGCAAGTACCCATCAATCCCGCTACCGGAAAGATGCCCGAAGGCATAACAGAACAGACCGAGCAGGTGATGCAGAACATAAAGGCAATACTTGACGAGGCTGGCTTTACTTTCCAGGATGTGGTTAAATCGACCTGCCTTTTGGCCAGTATGGACTATTTCAAGCCGATGAACGAGGTATATGCCAAGTACTATCCCACAGAATGCCCGGCACGTGCAGCATTTGCAGTACAGGCGTTGCCCCTGGGTGCATTGGTTGAAATAGAAACAATTGCAGTAAAATAATTATAAAGGAGGGCTTTTCTGGATCGGTGTGCCAAATGGCGGGACAGAGTCCCGACGAGGTGAGCCGGATTGCTCTATACAAATCACTACTAACAAAATAATAATATGGATTTTAGCTTCACGAAACAAGAACAACTCTTCCTGCAGATGATTCGCGAGTTTGCAGAGAAAGAGGTAAAACCGTTGGCCGCAGAAGTTGACGAGGAGGAACGTTTTCCGATGGAGACTGTAAAGAAGATGGCCAAGATAGGACTTATGGGTATTCCTATTCCTGCACAGTATGGCGGTGCAGGTGGTACCAATATTATGTATGGAATGGCTGTTGAGGAATTGTCGCGCGTATGTGCCACAACGGGTGTTATACTTTCAGCCCATACCAGTCTTTGCTGTGCACCCATTTTGGAGGCCGGTACAGAGGAACAGAAAATGAAATATCTGCCGAAACTGGCCAGCGGAGAATGGATTGGAGCATTCGGACTGACTGAACCTAACGCCGGTACTGATGCGGCTGGTCAGCAGACTACGGCTGTTTTGGATGGTGACGAGTGGGTTCTGAACGGTAGTAAGATTTTTATCACCAATGGTAGCTACGCCGATGTGTTTATTGTGATTGCCATGACCGACAAGAGTCTGGGAACAAAAGGTATCAGTGCATTCATAGTGGAGCGCACCGCCCCGGGATTCAGTATCGGAAAGAAGGAGAAGAAGATGGGTATTCGTGGCAGCGCAACGACCGAGCTGATATTTGAGGATTGCAGAATTCCGAAGGAGAACTTGTTGGGTCAGATTGGTAAAGGTTTCGGCTTGGCAATGAAGACTTTGGATGGTGGCCGTATCGGTATTGCCGCCCAAGCTTTGGGTATAGCACAGGGTGCTATGGACGAGACCGTTCGTTACACCAAGGAGCGTAAACAGTTTGGACGAAGCATTAGCCAGTTCCAGAACACCCAGTTCCAAATGGCAGACCTTGAGACCAAAGTGCAGGCTGCCCGTTTGTTAGTGCGTCGTGCCCACTACAATAAGGACAACGGCATACCTTATAGCGCTGAGGCCGCAATGGCAAAACTGTTCTGTGCAGAGACCGCAATGGAGGTCACCACAAAGGCAGTGCAATTCCACGGCGGATATGGCTACACTCGTGAATACCCCGTTGAGCGCATGATGCGCGATGCCAAGATTACTGAAATCTATGAGGGCACAAGCGAGGTTCAGCGAATGGTGATTGCTGGTAAACTGTTTAAATAATATTGATTGATGAATGGAGTGGTGGGCGCTAAGACCTATCGCTCATGAGAAATCAACATTCATAAACATAATAATTAAAAGAGATAATGAAAATAGTAGTTTGCATAAAACAAGTGCCGGACACTACCGAAGTGAAGATTAATCCCCAGACCGGCACCCTTATCCGTGAGGGAGTACCGAGCATTATGAACCCTGACGACAAGGGAGGATTGGAGTTTGCCCTTCAGTTGAAAGACAAATATAATGCCCATGTTACAGTAATAACAATGGGTCTGCCACAGGCAGAAGCCATCCTGAGAGAGGCTCTGGCAATGGGTGTAGACCGAGCTATTCTGCTGACTGACCGTAAACTGGGCGGTGCAGATACTTTGGCTACATCGAGTGCCATCGCCGGTGCTTTGAGAACTATGGAATATGACTTGATTATCACAGGACGTCAGGCTATTGATGGTGATACAGCCCAGGTTGGACCTCAGATTGCAGAACACCTCGACCTGCCGCAGGTATCGTATATGGAAGATCTGCAGTATGACGAGGCTAGCCGTACCTTCACTGTACGCAAGCAGATGGAAGACGGATATCAGGTTCTTGAAATGCAGGCACCCTGTGTGGTGACCGCTCTGGCCAGTGCAGTTCATCCCCGCTATATGACTGTGTCGGGTATCGTGAATGCATACAACAAAGAAGTAGAGGTATGGGGTGCCGACCGCATCAATGTGCCGGAAGAGAGAATCGGCAAAGTGGGTTCCCCGACTTCGGTGTTCAAATCCTTCCCGAAACAGCTCAAACCCGCAGGCCAGACCTACGAAGTGTCGCCTGAGGAAGCCGTAGAGCTTATTGTTAACAAACTGAAGGAAAAACATATTATTTAACGTGTTGCCTTCATATTTGGGTGAACATGAAACTAAACCCAGAGGGAAGGCATAAAAACAATAAGAACAATGAACCTTTCGGAATATAAAGACGTATATGTATTTGCCGAACAACGTGAAGGCAAGATACAGAATGTAGCCCTGGAGTTGTTGGGCAAGGCCCGCGAATTGGCTGATGCCAACAACGAGAAAGTTGTGGCTATGCTTCTGGGAAAGAATATCAAGGAACAGGCTGGTCGGTTGATTGAGCATGGTGCCGACAGAGTGATTGTGGTTGACCACGATTTGTTGGCCACCTATATGACCGAGCCTTATACACAAGCTATCACTCAGATTATTAAAGAACAGAAGCCCAGCATTATGTTGATTGGCGCTACCACTATTGGTAGAGACTTGGGTCCTAGAGTTTCCGCACGTAATGTGACAGGTCTTACCGCTGATGCCACAAAGTTGGAGATCAGTGATGACGAGGCTCACGAGTTCCGTATGACCCGTCCTGCTTTCGGTGGTAATCTGATGGCTACGATTCTTTGCAAACAACATCGTCCGCAGATGTCTACTGTTCGTCCCGGTGTAATGCAGAAAATGGCTGCCGATCCTAATAGAAAAGGAGAGGTGGTAGATTATACCGTTCACTTTGACGAAAAGAAAATCAATCGTGTAAAGATTGTTAAAACTGTAAAAGAAGAGAAGGTAATCACTGATATCAGCCAGGCCAAGATACTGGTGAGTGGCGGCCGTGGTGTCGGAACCAAAGACGGATTCTCCAAATTGGAGGAACTCGCCAAGGTTCTTGGTGGTGAGGTATCGAGCAGTCGTGCCATGGTGGATGCTGGAGTTATGGATCAGAGTCGTCAGGTTGGTCAGACCGGTAAGACTGTTCGCCCCAATCTCTATCTTGCATGTGGTATTAGTGGTGCCATTCAGCATCTGGCTGGTATGGAGGAAAGTGAACTTATTATTGCAATTAACAAGGATAAGTATGCTCCCATATTCAGTGTGGCCGACCTGGGTATTGTTGGAGACCTCCATAAGATTGTTCCGATGCTTGCCGAACGTTTGAAGACAATGCAGAAATAGAGTGTAATAATAATTACTTCAAGGCTCTTGCTATTTGCAAGGGCCTTTTTTTATTGTTTTAGAATCCAGCACTAATCGTTGGGATTTCTGTTTTAACCCAAATCTGCCATAAACAGACCTAATAAAGACAAGAATGATTGAGAAGTCGGCCTAATGACCGATTTGGGTTTAATCCGCAGTCTAATTATGGAAATAGCTGGAGGAAGCGTCATTATAACACAAAAAAAGATATGTATGTTTGAAAAAAGTTGTGTTAAAATATGATGTGTTTGATTTTTTTTGTATATATTTGCATTTTGGAAATACGTGAGGGAGAATGTGCTTTTTATATGTGTAATGGTTTTATATTCAGTGAATAATATTATTAATTAATTTTATTAATCTATTATATTATGAGAGTAATTATTACAAAAGACTACGATGCAATGTCCGTATGGGCAGGAAATTATGTAGCCAAACGTATCATCGATGCACAACCAACACCCGAGAAGCCGTTCGTTTTAGGCTGCCCTACCGGCAGTTCTCCCAAAGGCCTCTATAAGCATCTGATAGAACTTAATAAAAAGGGTGTTATAAGTTTTCAGAATGTTATTACCTTCAACATGGATGAATATGTTGGTCTTGATGTAAACCATCCAGAGAGCTACCATAGCTTTATGTGGACCAACTTTTTCAATCATATTGACATTAAGCCTGAAAACGTGCATATTCTTGACGGAAACGCCAAAGATATTACCGCGGAGTGTGCTAATTACGAGAAGATGATTGAGGATGTAGGAGGGATTGACCTCTTTATGGGTGGTATTGGTGCCGATGGGCATATAGCATTTAATGAACCTGGCAGCAGCCTTGATTCCAGAACCCGTGTAAAGACTCTTACTACCAAGACCATTCTGGACAATAGCCGTTTCTTCGACAATGATGTCAATCAGGTTCCTAAACAGGCTCTCACAGTAGGTGTGGGCACCGTTATGTCTGCCCGCGAAGTGTTAATATTGTGCAATGGGCCTCAGAAAGCCAGAGCCCTTCACCACATGATAGAGGAAGGCGTCAGCCACATGTGGACTGCCAGTATGTTGCAAATGCACAGACATGGTAATGTGGTATGCGACGAGGCTGCCTGCGAAGAGTTGCGTATTAGTACGTATAACTATTTCAAGGACAAACAGCAATTGGAGGGAATTGTCGATTATTACCTCAATTTATACAAATAACTCCCAACAGAATACAATTCAAATCTTAATAGAGAATGCGCCAATCTGCAAGTTGGCGCATTTTTTATTACGTCTACGTTATTGTTGAATGAGTGAACTATACTTCTTTAGCCATGTGAGCTGTTTTTTTGCATAGTGCCAAGTGTTTAGACAAATAGATTCTATTACTTCTCCTTCTTGTGTTTGGGTAAGAGGGAAGGTTGCCCCCTGCTTGTCCCAAATGGAGAAGAATTCTTTGTAACCAACGGTATTCAAGGCAGTGAGATTTCTAAGAGGAAAAAGGTCTCTTGCTTCTTGTTCAAGCCCCGATTTCAACATTTTCCTGACACGTGCGTCAATCCTTTGGCGGAGAATATCTCTCGGAGGGGACACAATTTCCGACTCTATTTGAAAAGAGCGTGGTTCGAGAGGTTTGTTAATCAATTGGCTATATGGGGTACCTGTAGTGATACACACTTCCAAAGCTCTTTGTATTCTAACCCCGTTGGCCAGGTCCACACGGGCATAGTAGTCTGGGTCTAGCGTCTTCAACATACTCCTGAGACTTTCCACCCCTTCATTATGTAACTTGTCTTGAAGTGCTTTCCTTAGTTCTGGGGCGGGGTCTGGTAGCACCGAGATGCCGTGTGTCAGCGCTTGTATATAGAGACTGCTTCCCCCTACTGCGACCAGCGTGTCGAACGTTTTGGATAGCTCCTCGATGCAGGAAAGGGCATCCTCTTGGAATGTGAAGACATTGTATGGATTTTTGACCGATCTACAGGCGATGAAATGGTGGGGGGCGGCCTTCAGTTCTTCTTCGCTGGGACGGGCCACACCGATATTGAGTTCGGTGTAAAATTGACGTGAGTCACAGGATATGATGTGTGTCTTCAGCTGTTGTGCAAGTTGAATGGCTCTTTCAGTCTTTCCTGCAGCTGTTGGTCCTAGTATGAATATGATCTTCAATGTCTGTAGAAACTGTCTCTGTTTATTGCTCTTTTGGTGTAAGCCCCATTGTGGCGGCCAAGTCAATCATCATTTTCCAGGCCGCTTCACGTTCGTTTGGTATTATGCCGTCAAGTATTGCGTCTTTTATTGCATCCTTTATAGTCCCGATTTCGCGGCACGGAGGCAGCCCAAAAGTATCCATAATGTCTTGTCCGCTCACCGGGGGTTGGAAATTTCGTATTCTGTCTTTCTCTTCCAACTCTATTAGTTTACTCCTCACCAGCTGGAAATTCTTCATATATCGACGCACCTTGTCCTCGTTTTTGCTGGTGATGTCGGCTTCGCACAGGGCCATAAGGTCATCAATGTCGTCCCCAGCCTCAAATAGCATTCTTCTGACAGCCGAGTCTGTTACCACATCTTCGGCAAGAACTATGGGGCGCATGTGCAGTGTGACAAGCTTCTCTACATATTTCATCTTTGCGTCCAAGGGCAGGCGCAGTCGGGAGAAAATCCTTTTCACCATTTTGCCCCCACGCACTTCATGCCCGTGAAATGTCCATCCCAACTTCGGGTCATATCTTTTGGTGGCTGGTTTTCCAATATCGTGCAGCAGGGCGGCCCATCGTAGCCAGAGGTTGTCGCTCTTGGCTGCCACATTGTCCAGTACCTGCATGGTATGGTAAAAATTATCCTTGTGGCTGCGTCCTTCAACCGTTTCCACCCCTCTCAAGCTGCTCAGTTCTGGGAAAATGATATCCAGAAGCCCGGACTTCTGCAACAGTTTGAAACCCAGTGAGGGGGAAGGGGAAAGGATAATCTTGTTCAACTCAACGGTGATACGTTCTATTGAGACAATTTTGATGCGTGAGGCATTCCGCTGGATGGCCTCAAATGTGGATTCGAGGATATGAAACCCCAGTTGTGATGCAAACCGTATGGCTCGCATCATCCGCAGCGGGTCGTCGCTGAATGTAATGTCTGGGTCAAGTGGTGTGCGTATCAGACCATTGTTCAAGTCCTGAATACCGCCAAAGGGGTCAAGCAATTCGCCAAAAGTATCCTTGTTTAGTGATACTGCCATCGCGTTGATAGTGAAGTCACGCCTGTTCTGGTCATCTTCGAGTGTGCCGTTCTCCACAATGGGTTTGCGGCTATCGAAATGGTAACTCTCCCGACGTGCCCCCACAAATTCTATCTGCCACACTATTCCGTGGTGGTGATAGTGAAACGATGCTGTCCCAAAGTTCTTGAAAACAGCCACTTCAATCGATGGGCTGATGTCTGCGGCAACGGCCTTCGCCAGTTCAATGCCGTTCCCGATACACACTATGTCAATGTCTGTACAGTGTCGGTGAAGGAAATAGTCCCTAACCACTCCCCCTACCGCGTATGCTTGGACATTCATCCTGTCGGCCACGTCGCCTACGATGTGATATATTGGGTTGTCGAGCAGTATGGACATGTGTTCTCCTGTAGGTATTATAGCGATTCTTTATTGTTGTTTCTTCGAGTAGTCGATGGTGTTTTCCAAATCACCGTTTTCATCATAGAATTCCCAAATGCCTATACGTTTACCCTCTGCATAGGTGCCTTGGTAGAAGGGGATTCCGTTTTCTCTATACACGATATAGGGACCATTCTGCAGTCCGTCAACGAAATTCGCTTCCACTTGTATTTGTCCGTTGGGGAAATAGAAGAACACTCTCCCCGATCTTTTCTGGTCTGTCAGTCGTTCTGTGCTTCTTACAGTGTAGTTGCTGTAGAATTGAATCACATCCTGGTGCTTGCCGGAGCAGAAAACCACAGTGCTCGGAGTGCCATACATACCCATATCGGTCACATATACCGAGTCGAGTCTCCCGTCATAGTAGCTGTTACCGTTCCGGTTGAAGAAAACCCAGTCCGAACCGAACTGACGGTTCTTAGTGAAGTCGGCGGAGGCAAAAAGCTGGCCGTTATCAAAATAATAGTTCCATGTCCCGTCGGGCTGCTCGGGTTTGCCGGTGAATTTCTTTTCAAACTGCAGCTGGCCGTTTTCGTAATACATCTGTTCTGCCACTCGGGTGGGGTTGTCCTTTTTCCCCTTGACCAGATATACCAGCATGGGTTTCCCGTTCTCGTAGGTTTGCACCACTTCTTTACGCACTTTGTCGCATGACCCCAGCAGCATGCTCGCTGCTACAAGTATTGTCAATACAGTTATTCTGTTTTTTTGCTTTTTCATGAAAGGAGGTTTGTCTGTTGTTTGTTCTTATATCTTGTTTATTTTTCTCTGAAATAGATGGTGATAGGCACTCCGTGGAAATTCCATATTTCGCGCATTCTGTTCTCAACAAACCGTCTGTACGGGTCGCGTATGTACTGCGGCAGGTTGCAGAAGAATACAAATTGCGGATACGGTGTAGGCAGTTGGGTGATATATTTTATCTTTATCCATTTGCCTTTTACCGAGGGTGGGGGATTCTGTTCCTTTACTATTGGCAGGAGGTTGTCGTTCAGCTCACTGGTTGATATTCGTTGTGTGCGGCATTCATACACCTGTTTGGCCGTCTCCAGCACTTTGAATATTCTCTGCTTGTTCAGCACGCTGGTGAAAATAATGGGCACATCCTCAAATGGCGATATGCGTGACCGAATCAGGTCTTCAAACATCTTGTGTGTTTTGTTGTCCTTTTCTATCAAGTCCCATTTGTTCACCACCACCACTACGCCTTTGTTGTTGCGCTGTATGAGGGAGAATATGTTCAAATCCTGCTGTTCCAGCCCTTGGCTCGCGTCAATCATCAGTATACATACATCGCTGTTCTCTATTGCCCTCACGCTTCTCATCACCGAGTAGAATTCGAGGTCTTCGCTCACTTTCGATTTCTTGCGCAGCCCTGCGGTGTCAACAAAGTTGAAATCGAATCCAAACATGTTGTATCGGGTGTAGATGCTGTCCCGAGTAGTTCCGGCAATGGGTGTTACTATATTGCGGTCCTGTCCGGTAATGAAGTTGATAAACGAGCTCTTTCCCACATTCGGGCGTCCCACAACAGCTATTCGGGGCAATCCTTCGCTGTCGTCTTCCTCGCCGTCGTCAAAATCCTCTACCACGGCATCCAGCAATTCGCCCGTGCCGCTGCCGCTGATGCCTGCAATAGGGTAGGGGTCGCCCAATCCCAGGGCATAGAACTCCGATAAACCCGACATCGCCTTGCCGTCGTCCACCTTGTTGGCCACCAATAGCACCTTCTTCTTGCAGCGCCGCAGCATGTCGGCCACATCCTCGTCCATTGGCGTCAGGCCCTCACGCACATCCACCAAAAACAATATGAGGTCTGCCTCTTCCACTGCCAGCTGCACCTGTTTGCGTATCTCTGTCTCAAATTCGTCATCTCCCCCCATCACATATCCGCCGGTGTCTATCACCGAGAACCGTTTTCCGTTCCAGTCCGATTTGCCGTATTGGCGGTCGCGCGTCACGCCCGACGTTTCGTCCACTATCGCCTTCCGTGTCTCGGTCAGTCGGTTGAAGAGGGTCGATTTGCCCACGTTTGGGCGTCCTACAATTGCTACAATATTGCTCATGATTGGGATTCCTGTTGTTTGTTATTCATCAAAATCTTTCTTGGGGGCTACAATGTTCATGCCGAAAAACACATGCGCCGACCGGATGTCGACCAAGTTCATGCTCGACACATAATCCACTGCAGCATATAATTGTACTTGTTTCCCGGGGTTCAGGCTCACCATCAATCCCGGGTTGAAGAAATTGGGCTTTTGTCCATCGTATGTATACGAGTTTGCCACACCCAGCTCCAACCAGTCGAACAGGTTGAAATGAAGCGAAAGGGTGTTGTTGAAACGGAATATCCCCTGCGATCCGCTCGGGCGGAACCATCCGTTGCTCCATTCGCCGTGGAACAGATATCCCACCCGCAGCATGTTGAACAGTGTGTACGAGGCTCCTATATATGCCCTCGAGGGAGGTGCATACCAATACTCCTTTTCTGTTGTGGTGAAGTTCAACTTCTGCAACAGGCTGTCGCCCACGGCTCTGAAGTATGACGTATCGCGAATCCGTGACACATCAAAGCCATCAAAGTCTATGTGTGCCGGCCCATTTTGGGGCACTATCTCTTTCACATGCTGGTTCCATTTCATTCCGGGTCCAATGTCGAGCAGGCTGGCGCTTATCAGCAGCTTGTCGAACAGGGTAAACTTGGCTCCCAGGTCTACCGTAAATCCGAAGTTATGTGGAAAGGAGAACGAGAATTGCGTTTTCCCTATATTTTTCGGGTCTATGTTCAGAATGCCCCCCAGGTGGGCCATATAGTCCAATACGAAAGTCAATGTAGAGGTGTCGGCCGAAGTTAGCACGTCCACTGTGATTTTGTCAATGGATGCCAGCTGTATTCCGTCCAGCACGTTTATCCGGGCTCCTATGGTGAGCGGTAGCACCGGATGCGTATACCCCAATCCAACCGACGCATAGGCATACGACATGTTGTGCGTCAGCATCGAAGTACCCAGCTCCAGGTGACGGTTCTCGTTCATGTTTCCTTGTGTCAGTATTTTAGTCAGTTCGATGGGCACTGTGGTGATGCTTTGGTTCCGCATTCCTATATCAATTCCCATGTGGAACCTTTCCCCAAGTCTATAGCCATGACCAAGCAGGTTGACATCCGCATTGGCCGAGAATCGTAGACTGCGTTCATACAGCATGTTCAGAAAATCGCTCAAGTTGAATATTGTGGCCCCTCTTTCTGGGTCGTAGTGCAGGTCTAGGTCTCTGTACGAGAAAGGCAGCGAAAGGTCAACGTTGGTACGCGGCAGCGTGCTGTACCGGCTCAAATTAGTGGGGAAAAGCGCGGGGTTTATGCTGTACGACCATGGGGAATTAAACGAATGGTAGAATATTCCGTTATCGTTCAGCGACTGCGCGGTTGCCCTTCCGCCGAAAGCCGTCAGGGTTATCAATGCGAGTGCAATATATGTGTATCTTTTTGTTTTCATGTTGCCAGTTGTTTTGTTTCTAGGTAGTTGCTTGTTCTAAAATTGGAATATTCTGATTGGGTCACTGGCCAACCTCACATGCGGTGCCACCACAATATATGTCCTCAGTTCCAGCTTGTCGCTTCCACGCACCGAAACTGTCGGCCGTTCCTCGGGCACTCCCCTGCGCGAGGTGTTCGCTCCAACGGTATATTTCAAGTACTTTGTTTTGCGCAGGCTCTTCAACATGTCGAAACTGATGGGTATCACTATCCGCGACTTGGTATATCCTGACGAGACATACGATTCGGCAAACGCCTCTCTATGCAGCGGCGCTCCGTACAATATGCTGTCCGACATGTAGGAGGTGCTTGTCAAGGTGTTCTTCATCGAGTCCAGCAATGCAAGATTCACATGCAGGTCTATCGGCAGCCAGTTCCGTGATTCTATCACCAAGCAGCTGCTCGAGTCCAGGTTCAACATCCGTTCCACTTTGTCCAATGTCGAGTCTTTGAGCGACATATTGAGATTGACCCATGCTGTATCCTTGTATTCTATGTCGCCGCAGTACACTTGCATCGGGAAATCCGCGTGACAGTTGAAATCGGCCACAATGCTGTCCACGCCTATGGAGTCGATATAGGTGATGCTGTCGTTGGTTTGCCACTGGTTGGCAGGCACAACCACATTCAGCCGCACCGAATACGACACATCCAGCGGTTTGTGGTTTACTATCTGGCTGATATCATAGTTGTTCATTATTTCCAGAGGTTGACCCGCTATCAGGTTGGAAGAGCTTACGCCGTTGCTGCCCACGTTCAGGTTTATCACTGGGCTGAATCCGTCCAGACAGTTAACCTGCAGCACTACCGAGTCGAAATACAGCCGCACCCCGTGCGAGAAAATGTCGCGCAACGAGTCGGTCACAAATGCCTTCACAACCGAATTGAACGAGAAGTACATGCCCTTAAACTCAAGATCGTTTATTCCAAACAATTCGGTGGTTTGGAACATGGGTATGTTCAATTTGCCCGAGAGCACGTTTTGTATCCTGATTGAATCCACGAAGCCCTTTCCCCCTGCCGTATTCTTTTCCTCGCCCACTTTGTAATAGAGCAGCGTGTGGGCGGTGTCGTTGAATCGCAGCGACACCAAGTCGTTGCTGTCAATGTAGACATCTACCTCCTGGGCGGAATCCAGTAATCCGATAATCTGGGCCATATTAGCCGTCATTTTTGCCAGCGGCAGGCCCAAAACAGGGTCGAAATCCCCCTCAATTATCAACGGGTGCTTCAGTGCTTCGAAATCGTTTTCCTTCACACACGAGCACATCATCAAAACTGCAGCAATTGTAAAAGTGATAGTTCTGAGTTTCATATAATACTATTCATTGTTTATATTAAAATGCAAAGATACAAAAAAAAATCGTATTTTTGCATTTTCAATAATAAATACCCCTATTATGAAAAAGTATATCATAGTGTTCTTTATGTTTCTTGCCGCCGGCCTCGGCTATGCGCAACAAACATTCACCTTCGCCCAGCGCGACACGCTCAGCCTCAAAATGGATGTGTACCAGCCTTCCAATCCCCGTCCCGACCATTCATGTGTGGTCTATGTGTTCGGGGGCGGATTCATCTCCGGAGAGCGGAACAACGAACACTCCCGCAAGTGCTGCCAAACACTTGCAGACAAGGGCTTTGTGGCCATCGCCATAGACTATCGTCTATTCCTCAAGCACGCTCAGAAGGTGCCGCTGCTTAGAATGTACACTCTTTTCGACACCGCCATCTATCAGGCCGTCGAGGACTGCTCGGCCGCCATTGCCTACATCTGCGACCACGCTGCCCAGTGGAATATCGACACCTCCCGCATCATCCTCACTGGCAGCAGTGCCGGCGCCATTACGGTGCTACAAACCGACTACAGCCGCGCCAACCACCTGCCTGTGGCCGCAGCCTTGCCCCCCGCGTTCCGTCCTGCCGCCGTGGTCCCCTATGCCGGAGGCCTTTTTTGCGGCAACTGCCAATTGTCCTATGACACTCCACCGGCTCCAACTTGCTTTTTCCATGGCACTTCCGACCGCATAGTGCACTACAACCGCTTCCGGGGTTCGTTATGCATGTCGCTTTTCGGCTCCAATAAAGTGGTCAAAGTGTTCAAGAAAAACAACTACCCCCATTGGATTCTCCGCTATGAGGACCGCGGCCACGAGATTGCCGCCGCCCTTCCTCAAACCATCGACGAGTTCTGTGCCTTTGTCGATGCCACCCTTGCCGGCCGCCAAATGTTCTATGATGCCACCTGTGTCGATTCCAGCATCAAACGCACCAAGTGGTCCGGCCTAACGCTCCTCGAACTATATGCAAAACATTAATCATCTATAATTAAACATTTGTATCTATGAAGTTTAACAAGTTTTCCGTTCCGGCATTGCTTTGCATTGCCTTCGCATTGAGTTCGTGCGGCAACAAGTGCTGCAACACTGCCGAAACAACCGATTCCACCCCCGCCCAGCCTGCTGCTTTGGAGCTGCAGGAAGTTGCCAACCGCACCAATATGGGCGCCAAAATTTTCGTCACCCCCCAGCCCGCATTGATGATTGGCACCTACGACGAGAACGGCAATCCCGATGTAATGATGGCCGCATGGGGCGGTCAGTGCGACGGCAATCAGGTCTGTTTCCGCCTCTCGCCTCACCGCACCACCACCAACCTCCGCAACACTAAGGAGTTTACTCTCTCGTTTGCCACCCAGCGCGATGTGGCTCAGAGCGACTATTTTGGCATTGTCTCGGCCAACGATGTGCCCGACAAGATTGCCCGTGCTGGTTTCACTGTCACCAAGAGCGCCAATATCAACGCTCCTGTCATCAACGAGTATCCCCTCACTGTTGAATGCCGTGTGGTTGAAATTTTGGACCGCGGCAACGACGGTTGCTTCGTGATTGGCGAAGTGGTCAACACCATTGCCGACCCCTCCATCCTCACCGATGGCAAAATCGACCTTGACAAACTGCAGCCTATTGTCTTCGACGCTTCCAACCTCTGCTATCGTTCGGTTGGCGCTTCCGTGGGCCAGGCCTGGGGTGCAGGCAAGGTCTACATGGACCAGCAGTAAAAAGGCATATAGTTCTGTAACTATCATGCAATCAGTATTAAGGCGGAGTGCAGTTCACTATTCTGCATTCCGTTTTTTTTATATTGTTCCTTAGGCATCCATTCACCGCCAGCTCCGATTGGACGGTCACACCCAATGGGTCAAACGGAATGGTCCTCAATACTGCATTCCATGCAGTTGCATATCGATGCCCTCCCCCGTCGGCCTGCAGTTCAATAGGGGACTTCTATAAATCACCCTGCAGGGGTGATTTATTCATAACACCGTACAAGCCCAAGGCGCAGTGCTTTGATTATCAGTAGCTACTGATGCGTCCCGATAGTGACGTGACACTTTAGCAGATTAATAAAGCCTTCTAATAGTATGTATTGTTTCCACGTGCGCCTCCCACAATGGGTGCCCCCTCCTCCTGTTTTATTATTCTCTACATCTCTGCTCCCATTTCCCATCACTTTGTTCCCCCCCGTTACAAAGTTTATGTCAACCTCTACGCTTAAGAAGAGTTTAAGAAGAGGTGATGAGAAGGGGAATATAGAGCGATGGTGGAGCGGGCTGCGAAGGAAAACGGACGGGTAAGGGATTGAACCATAGCCTTGGCATAAGACATGAGGAGTCTTGTTTCAGTTGGGCAATAGTTGTGGTGAAAGCGTTTTTTGTCCCATACGGGGCAGAAGGTTAAAGTGAGGACCTATGGACTTTTGGGGGTGAGCAACCACATCCATGCGCTGTTTGCAACAGCTCTGACTCTTTGAAAAAACATCCACGATACGAAAAAACTTTGCACATATCAAAAAGAATACTTAATTTTGCTTTGTGTGAGGGTGGGGGTGTATGAAGAGAATTAGCTATATATTAAATAGTTACAAAGAAACCGTATTAAATTGTTCGTGTTAAAAAATAAATAGCTATGAAAAGATTAGTAATAATAATTATGCTGTTGGCGGGGATTGTGGTATCAGGACAGACGCCTATACATGTGCCACAGCGTGACACTATTATTGGCAGGGAAGTGACTTATCACTATTATGAAGACTGGGATTTCAGATTAGACACTGGGATATATTTTATATCCTATGCAGGTGATGCGTATAGATATGCTGCGCTACATTACACCGAGACTCCGCTCAAGATCATGGGGGTGGCAATATCACCTACTATCGAATACGTCTTTCTTGACTGGGAGTCGCATCCCGAATGGTTTTTGGACAGTATTCAGAATTGGCATGAATACGTACAGCTGCTGAAACGTGATTCTGCTGGGGTGCATGTGTTGGCAGAAGCCCCGTATGATTTTTATTGGGACACCCACGATGGTGGAAATTTGATGGTGACACAGGCCTCATTGATTGGGATACAGAACAGAGCTTGAACTCCAGAACTTATATCCCTATTTTGGAGGTTTATTTTGACAAACCCATTACAGTGACGGACACTTTCTTTGTGGGCGTTACCAATAATTACTTTTTTGACAAACCAGACTTCTTACACTTCTATAATGTGCCTATAGGTTATCTTTCCATAAACAATACTTATCAGTGGTATCATGTTGGTCCTCGAGGCCTCATAGCGCTCCCCCCTCGCGAGCAACAGGGGGTGCTGGAATGGATATATGGTCCGATTTCTCATGAGCTTCCTATAATCTGGGCCATCTTCGACACAACGGGGATGGGGCTAACGCCACCGGACACTTGCCGTGAGGTGGAGAACTTCAGATGCACGATAATAGATGACATAGTGCGGTTGGCATGGGACGACACGGTGCATGACGAATGGCAGCTGGCGTGGGGTTTGGCAAGCTCGTCGCCCGACAGCTACAGTTTGATGCTAACGCGGAACACATACAAGGTATTGGAGGGTTTGGAACACAATGTGCGTTATGCTGCACGGGTGAGGGCAAAGTGCCCCAACGGCAATACGAGTGAATGGAGCGACACGATACAGTTTATGCTGGGCAGCGAAGGGGTGGAGAGCCCTGTGGGAAGGAGTACCCGAGTGATGCCCAATCCAGCCCACGGGAATGCTTTGGTAGTGTCGGATTATCCTATTAGAAGCATAGAGGTGTATGGAGTGGACGGACGCAAACTGCAAGAGCAAGCCGGCACCGGACGGGAAGAGACGATAGATTTGTCGGCTCTGCCCAAAGGCACATACATTGTGCATGTTGTAACCTCGCATGGCAAGACGACAAAAAAGCTGTCGGTTGAATAGCAAGAGGAACAGACGACAGAAGCCACACAGCGAGGCTTGACCGCGGCGGCTGAAAGTGGCTATAAGCCATCGGCAAAGGGAAAGTGAAATGCTTTCCCTTTGTTGGTATTGGTTTTTGGCGGGAGAATACAAGCGGTATGGAGATAAAGGTTTGGGTATAAGGGAGGCAAGGCGGCAGTATTCCCTCTTAGGGATGAGCGGTGAGGGAAGGAGACAGATGATGAGGGAGGGGTTATTGAGGGTCGATTGTGACGTATCGCAAATCCAAGGCGTTCATGGCGTTGCTGCGCAGACCATGGACATTTTTGTGGGTGAAATGCAGTACTTGGTCGTAGTAGAGGACGATGACGGGAGATTCTTCCATGATTATTTTGTCCATTTTGCGATAGAGACGGATGCGTTCGGAGTCGTCGGTGGTGAGTTTGGCCTTGCGGTATAGTTTGTCGTATTCGCGGTTGCTGTAGCGTGTGTAGTTGGCCCCCGCAGGGCAACGGTTCTCGCTGTAGAAGAGGGAGAGGTAGTTTTCGGCATCGGGATAGTCGGCAATCCAGCTGCCGCGAAACCAAGGGGCTTTGCCTTGTGCTATCTGTTCGCGTAGTGCTGCTGGTGGATTGACATCGACTTTGACATCCATGCCCAGTAGGTTGAGCTGCTGCTGGATGTATTTGCAGAGGTCGAGATAGCTGCTGGTGGTGGCGAGGGTGAGAGTGGGCAATCCCTGACCGTTGGGGTATCCGGCATCGGCCAATAGTTGTGCTGCCCGTTGAGGGTTGTAGGTGTAGCCGTAAAGTCCCACGGTGTCGAATCCGGGCAAGCCGCAGGGCACCATGCCGCCGGTGCCGGGTGTGCCGATGCCGTTGCGGAGGTATTTCATCATCTTGACGCGGTCGAAACCGTAGTTGATGGCTTGCCTTACACGGCGGTCGTTGAGGGGGCTCTGGGGATTTTCCATACGGAAGCCGAGGTATTCGGTGTTTAGAAACGGGGTGGAGACCATGTCGATGCGGTCGGCATATTTGGCCTTGAGTTGACCTGTGCGGGTGAGGATTTCGTCTTTGTAGGAGGCATCGAGGGAGTTCATGAAGTCGAGGTTGCCTTTGATGAATTCGAGGAAGGCGGTTTGTTTGTCGACTATGAACGTGACGGCCACTGCATCGAGATAGGGCAGGGGATGGTTGGAGCTGTCGTGTTCGAAGTAGAGGGGGTTGCGGCGCAGGACGAGTTTGACGCTTTCTTTCCAGAGTTGCAGGCGGAAGGGGCCAGTGCCGCAGGGATGCTGACGGAAGTCGGGGCCGTAGTGGTCGGCCACTTCGTGTGGCACCACGCTGCAATAAACCATGCCCAGCAGGCTGAGAAAGGGGCTAAAGGGCTGTTTCAGGTGGATGATGAAGGTGGAGTCGTTGGGGGCGGAAAAGCTGTCCACTTCGCTGAAAATCCAACGGCCGGGGGAGGCGATGGCGGGGTCGAGTATGCGGTTGAAACTGTAGAGGAAGTCTTGGGCGGAGACGGTGCGGGTGGAGTCGGGGGTGCGGAACAGGGGGTCTTTGTGGAAGTAAACGTCGTTTCGGAGGGTGAATGTGTAGGTTTTGCCGTCGGGACTGATGTGCCATGTTTTGGCGATGGCGGGTTGGGGTTGCAACTGCTCGTCGAGACGAACCAGCCCGTTGTACAATTGGGTGCATCCCCAGATGATGGATTGGTCTTTGGCGAAGGCGGGGTCGAGGGTGGTGATGCCAGCCGACTCGTTATAGCGGAATATTTGTTTGTCGGAATTGTCGGGAATACGGCAACCCGTGGGGGCTGCGATGCACAAGAGGCATAGAATCAAAAGGATGACGGATGTTTTATGGTGTGGATGGTGTGTCATGATTGGAGGGGTGTATTAACGAAGCAGTTTGGTGGCGGCACGGCGCGCTTGGGCTATTATTTCGGTTTCGTCGGGCAATTGGCGGTTCTGCATCAGTATAGAGCCGTTGCAGATCACGGTGTCTACGGCGTCGCCATGGGCGGCATAGAAGAGGTTGGCCAGGGAGTTGTTGTTGGGGACGAAGGCGAGGTTGTTGAGGTCGACGAGAAAGAGGTCGGCAAGCTGCCCGGGGGCTATGCGGCCGGCATCGATGCGCAGTGTGTGGAAGCCATTGGATGAAGCCACCTGCAGGAGTTCCTCGGCAGGGAGTGTGGCAGGGTCGCGGCGAATGCCTTTCTGTAGATAGGCCATGAATTTGGCGGCTTCGATCATATCGAGGTTGTTGCTGCTGGAGCACCCGTCGGTGCCCAAGGCAACATTGACTCCCGATGCTTTGAGTTCGGAATAGGGGAAGAAGTGGCCGGAACCCAGTTTGAGGTTGGAGCAGGGGTTGTGGATGGCGGTGCCGTGGACGGAGCCGAGGAGTTTGTACTCGTCGGGGTTGAGGTAGAGGCAATGGGCGGCGGCAAAGCGTCCTTGGGTCAATTCCAGGACACCCAGACGGTGGAGCAGCTGGAATGGCCGACAGCCGTGCTGGTTGAGGCAGTTGTGTACTTCCTCTTCGGTCTCGGACATGTGGATGTGGTATAGCAAGCCGAAGCGGTTGGCGAGTTGGGCGGTTCGGAGCAGTCCTTTGGGGCTTACGGTGTAGACGGAGTGGGGCGCAATGGCCAGTTGCACCAGGTTGCTGTAGGGCTCGAGGGAGAGAAGGGTGTGCTCGATGAGTTGTTCTGACAGGTCGTCACCATCGCTGAATACGTTGATTCCAAGAGTGCAACGTATGCCGGCATGGGCAGCAGCCTTGGCGGCGTCGGGGATGTGGAAATACATGTCGGAGAAGGCGGTGGTGCCGCTTTTGGTCATTTCGGCACAGGCCAGACGGGTGCCCCAATAGACGATGTCGCTGTCGAGGTGTTTCTCTTTGGGCCAAATCCAGTTGTTGAGCCAGTCGGAGAGGGGCTTGTCGTTGGCGTAGCCACGGAAGAGGCTCATGGCGGCATGGGTGTGCATGTTGGCAAACGAGGGGAAGGCCGCTTTGTTGTGCCCATCAATATGAATAGCATTTGCCGGCATTGGGAGGTTGCTCCCGATGCCGGCAATGCGGTGATTCTCTATCAAGATATTGGTAATCTGCTCGTTCAGAAGGACACTCTCAATGAAAATAGTATCCATTTGTGTGTTGATTTGGAGGGAGGTGTTACAGCAATGTCTTGATAGCGTTGTTATTGTACAAGAATGAGGATGTCGTTGTTTTGGCCTTTCACCACACCGCCACGGATGTCGAAAGTCTGGGTTTCGTTCAGCTCGGTAACCAGACGCACGGTACCTTTCTTTAAGGCGGAGATGATGGGGGCGTGGTTGTTGAGAATTTCGAACAACCCACCTGTGCCGGGCAGCTGTATCAGCTTTGCGTCGCCTTCGAACAGGGTAGAGTCAGGTTTGGTGATTTTTACTTTCATGGCAGCGGGTCTGTTTATTTAGTTTCGGCCAAGATTTTCTCACCTTTCTCGATGGCTTCCTCGATGGTGCCGACGAGCAGGAATGCCTGTTCGGGCAGATAGTCGACATCGCCGTTGAGAATCATGTTGAAACCTTTGATGGTGTCCTCGATGTTGACGAATTTGCCGGGGAGGCCGGTGAAGGCTTCGGCAACGTGGAAAGGCTGGGAGAGGAAACGCTGGATGCGGCGGGCGCGGGAGACGACCAGTTTGTCGGCCTCGCCCAATTCCTCCATGCCGAGGATGGCGATGATGTCCTGCAGCTCGTTGTAGCGTTGCAGGATTTGTTTCACCTGCTGGGCGGTGTTGTAGTGTTCTTCGCCCACAACGTCGGGGGAGAGGATTCGGGAGGTGGAGTCGAGAGGATCGACGGCGGGATAGATGCCGAGCTCGGATATTTTGCGGCTCAGAACGGTTTGGGCATCAAGGTGCGCAAATGTGGTGGCGGGAGCGGGGTCGGTCAAGTCGTCGGCAGGCACATAGACGGCCTGGACAGAGGTGATGGAGCCACGTTTGGTGGAGGTGATTCGCTCCTGCATCATACCCATCTCGGTGGCGAGGGTGGGTTGGTAGCCCACAGCGGAGGGCATACGACCTAACAGGGCCGACACTTCGGAACCTGCCTGGGTGAAACGGAAGATGTTGTCGATGAAGAGAAGGATGTCGCGGCCGCCAGTTTTCTCGTCGCCGTCGCGGAAATATTCGGCCAAAGTGAGACCGGAGAGGGCGACACGGGCACGGGCACCGGGAGTCTCGTTCATCTGGCCGAACACCATGGTGCACTTGGAGTCCTTCACGGCCTGCATGTCCACCTTCGAGAGGTCCCAGCTGCCTTCTTCCATGCTCTTGGCAAACTCGGGGCCATAGTTGATAACGCCGGCCTCGATCATTTCGCGCAGCAGGTCGTTGCCCTCACGGGTACGCTCGCCTACGCCGGTGAATACCGACATGCCGGAGTATTTCTTTGCGATATTGTTGATGAGCTCCTGGATAAGCACGGTCTTGCCCACACCTGCACCGCCGAAGAGACCAATCTTACCACCTTTCAGGAAGGGCTGGATAAGGTCGATAACCTTGATACCGGTAAAGAGAACCTCCTGGCTCGTTGCCAGATTCTCGAACTTGGGCGGTTCGCGGTGGATGCCGTAGCGTTTGTCGTGTGCTGGGTCGGGCATTCCATCGATTGCCTTACCAATAACGTTGAAAAGACGACCATTGATATTCTCGCTGACGGGCATTGATATGGGGCCGTTGAGGGTTACCACTTCGGTGCCGCGTTGCAGACCGTCGGTACTGTCCATGGCAATGGTGCGCATGGTGTTCTCTCCAATGTCCTGCTGGCATTCAAGAATCACTTCGGTGCCGTCGGGACGGACTACCTTTAATGCATCGTAGATGTCGGGTAATGTTACCTCGTCCTCAAAAGTGACATCGACAACTGCGCCGATAATCTGGGAGATTTTTCCTTTAACAGTTTGTTTCATGTATGCTTATATATTATTATTCGTACGAAATTTTTCAAACCTTTGAAAGTGCGAAATTACAATTTTATTCCCAATTGGCAAAATTTTTAACACAAAAAAAATATCAACACGGGTTAATTTATTGTGTTAATTTGTTTTATATAATCTGCCAGGAAGGCACCGTACTATGTTTTTCAGCTCTAATTCCATCATGATAGAAGCTATTTTTGGCAGTGACAAACCACTTTTTTCGACAATTTCGTCGAGTCTCATCTCTCGGTATTCGTTCAGCAGTTTCACGACGGTTTGTTGACTGGCGGTCAGTGTGGCGAAGATGCTTAGCTGCTCTTCCCTCTGACGGTTGCGGTCGAAGGTGTTTTTCCACCCCATCTGATAGAAAAGGTCGCCGGCATTGCGAATCATCAAAGCCTTATTGTTGATGACAAGATTGTTGCATCCTTCCGAGAGGGGGTCGTTCAGTCGGCCTGGCACAGCAAATACTTCGCGGTGGTAACTATTGGCCATATTGGCGGTGATGAGAGCGCCGCCGCGCTCGGCAGCTTCGACCACGATTGTGGCATCGCTCAGTGCGGCCACGATGCGGTTGCGGGCTGGGAAATAAGAGGCGTTTATGCCGGTGCCTATCGGGTATTCGCTCAACAGGGCACCGCCTTGTTCCACAATCCTTCTGGCCAGTAGGCGGTTCTGTTGCGGGTAGACAATGTCTAATCCATGACCCAACACTGCCACCGTGGGCAGGCCGTTTTCCAGAGCAGCCGTGTGGGCTGCGGTATCTATGCCGTAGGCCAGTCCGCTCACTATTGTGGTGCCGTCGGCTTTCATCTCCTGTACCAGTCGTGTGGTGGTTGCCCGTCCATAGTCCGAGCATTTACGTGTACCCACCATTGCTACGCTGTGTTGGGCATTCAGATTGCAGCGTCCAACGCGGTAGAGCAGCACAGGTGTGTCCTCGCAACCCTCCTCGTTGAGTCGTTGTGGATAGTCGGCATCGGTACAGAAAAGAGTGTCCACACCATATCGTTCCATCAAAGAGATAGCCTGTTGGGCCGCAACAAGCGGCTGGCGGCTCTCAATAGAGGCAATGATGCTGTCGTGGCGGAGGAATATGTCCTTCAATTGGGCGTGCGACATGGCAAAAAGTTCCTCGGCATTGGGACAATAGGCAAGCAATTGGCGTATGGTTTTGTTGCCGAGGCCTGGAATCAGTGTCAGGGCTATGGAATAGGGGTTCAAAGGGCGGAGTTGTTAGGTTGATTGATGGTATGTGCAAGGATGCGCAGTGAGGCGAACGAGGCCGAGAGCCGGTTGATGCACTCGTCGTGCGTCACCCACAGGGCTTGGGTGATAGACTCCTCAGTTTGTGGGCGGGGTTGGGCAAGTGGAGCCTGCATGGCAAACCAAGAGGTCTGTTTCAGGTGCCAGCCTCCATATTTGTCGTAGATGTGGTAAGTCTTGGCAATCAGTGCGGGGTGGGGGAGGGCTTCGATTCCCGTCTCCTCCATCACCTCACGCAGGGCGGCCATCCGTAGGGTCTCGCCGCGTTCCACCATTCCTTTCGGCAAGTCCCAATGACCCTCACGATAAATCATAAGGCATTGGCCGTCGGGACTGTGTACCAGTCCGCCGGCGGCTTTGACGAAACGGAAACGGTGGTGGAGAAAGTCAATCCATCGGCGTGGGTCAGACTGTGTCCACACCCATACGTCCGATTGTTGGGCAATCAAGCGGTCGAGGCAGCAATCCGGCTGGCTGTCGTCCATTTCGGTGCAACCCTGTGGCATAACGGTTTTGTCGCGTAGCTGGGCAGGGCAAAGGTACATGAGTGAGTCTTGGAAGGCGATAATCATAATAATTTATAACGCCTGGACATGACTTTTATTGTTGTCCCAGATGTAAAAATTGTCTTCTTGCCGAATAGGGGAGAAGTTGTCGCAGATTCGTTCGTTAATCATCTGTTCGCCCATCCTTTTCCATCAGTTATTCTTTGATAAAAGGAAAACGAAGGAATAACGAAGGAATAACGAAGGTAAAACGAGCGAAGGAAGAACTACCGTGGATTGGGGCGGAAGATGGGTCATGGATTGGTGGTGACGGGGTGGCGACGCAAGTATTCCTCTTTATAGGGGAAGGGACTGTCGCCGTCGGTGGCACCACCATGGAAGCGGAAACAGGTATGCGACGAATAGGGTATAACGTTGTAGGTGTTTAGCTGCTGTTGGCGTGCCTTGTCGGTGTAGGGGATGATGGACACTTCGAACCAGTAACTGCCGAAGCCTATGGTGAGATAGTCGAAGGTTGCAAGACCTGTGGGCTTGTAGACAGTCAGTTCCTTGCAATGAATGGTTTTCATGATGTCTGGCATGTCGCTGGGGATATTCAAGGCGGATGCTGACACATTTAGAGTGTCGGAATCGGCAGGGAGCGGGTAGCTGAAAAAGTTGTTGGTAGATTGGATGCGCAAGAGTGAGATTCCACCTGTCCGAGTGACTTCCAACATGGTGCTGTCGGGCATGGCGGCGTATAGGCTGTTGGCAAGAGAGAGCATGGCGGCTTCGTGTTTGATGCAGTGTTTTTCCATCTTGGCGGGGACTCGCGAACTGCCCGATGGCAGCACCATGAGGACAATGAATGCAAGAAAGAGCAACAGAAGTGTCCACAGAGCAATGACTCTCCCAGGACGTTGACGAAGTCTGAAAAGGGAATAAACAAAGCACGCTACGCCTAAGGGAATGGTCACTATCATCACCATTGAGGACATCCACAGGATGAGAAAGAGGTCTATCTCGCAGAAGAGATAATCCACCGAAAAGAACAGTAGCAACAGGGTATTGACAATGCATACCCCGTAGGCAAGCCTTTTAAGCCAAAGCGGAAAAACTCTTTTGACCATGCTCGGTTAAATGTCTGAATGGACATTGAGCTTAGAACATGTAGCCCATTTTGATGTAAAGGTTGCTGAACTTGGCGTTGTCCTGTTTATCGAGGGCGGTGGCCCAGTCGACACTGAGGACAAAGTTGTCGTTCATGGCCACTTTGAGGCCGCAGCCTGCGGAGAGGTGTGGCGTGTAGAGTCGGCTCTCGTCGTAGAGGTCGGCGGGATTGACTGAACTCTGGGCTGCCTGAACAGGGTCGGACATGACACAGTCGTAGGGTTGCACCACCATGCCGGCATCCATGAAGGGGTTGAGTCCTATATAGAAGTTCTCTTTGCCTATCTTGAAGTGCGCCACCTGCACGCGGAACTCCACATTGGCAAAGGCTACGCCACGGGCGAGGATACGGTTGCGCATGATGCCGCGGATGGAGTTGGCGCCGCCCAGTCCCTCATAGATGACACGCTGCATGTAGAGCTGGTTGAGGTAGGTGTTGAGGTAGAAAGGACTTTTGCCCGCCACATTGAGCTGGGTACCCAGACGGTAGGCAAAGGTGAGACGGTTGGTGACTATGGGCAGATAGTGCCTCCAGCATGCATTTAACTTGAGGTTGTTGAAGTCTTTCATCTCGCCCAATCCGGCATAGTAGGTAAGGAATGCGTCGGCATGGATGCCTCGACGGGGATTCTGCTGGCGGTCGCGGGTGTCGAAGGTAAGCCCACCGTGCAGGTAGGGGTGGTAGCCACCTCTGGCCTCGGCAGGGCTGATATAGCCCAGCGTCACATACTGGTCGTAGAGGGTTCCAACGCCTTCGGGCAGCTTTTTGGCTTCGTCTTTGGTGTACTTGTTCAGCCGTGCCACATCGACGGTGCCCACATTGTAGTATAGCAATCCGATGCCCACATTCCAGTACCAAGGCTTGGCAAGGGTTCCCTGCAGGTCGGCACTGAGGCGGAACATGTCGCGTTTGAACTTGTAATAAGCACGGGTGCGGTAAAGTGCGCTTGACTGGTCGGAGTATTCGGGACGATACAGAGCCTCATAGCCATTGAAGCCATAGAAGTCGCACATTTTGTCGGGCAGATAGGTGAGGTCGATGCTCAGGCGATGACCGGGGATGAGGTACTTGGAGTCGTAGGCAAATCTGTAAAGGCCGTAGTGCTTGGATGTGGTGGCGGCTTCGACGTAGAAAGAGTGGTAATAGTCAGGATAGACGGCTCCGTCACCAAAATAATAGACGTTGGACAGCAGTCCGAGTTGCAGCCCCAGGTCGGCATCGTAGGCAAAGCTGGGCAAGACGCCGAATGTCCAGCCCTTGCGGATATTGGTCGAATCCTGCGCCGACAGGGGAACGGAAACTAAAAGACAAAAGCTAAAAGCCAAAAGGGGTACAAGATGTTTTTTCATAGAGCTAATTGGACTAATTGGACTTATGAGACTTACTATTAAACAATTTCTTCCTGAAGATGAACAGGGCAAAGATGAAGAACGCCGCCGCCAGGATGCCGAGGGTGATGAGGCAGCTTTTCATGCTCTGCGGGCCAAATCCCATAAGCAGCAGCACGGGGAATCCGAAGACGATGGCCGGGATGGTCTGCAGGACAAGGTTGTTGGCGGCGGGGGTCTCGAACTTGGGGTCTATTTCGCGAAGCAGAATCATACCGTTGCTGGCGGTGCCGGTAAGCATGCCGAACATGGAGAAGAAGCCTTCGTATCGATAGTCGGGATAGAGATGCTTGGCACAAGCCCGTACATAGAAGAAGGTTGCCACGGCACCAAGTAGGCACACCAACACGAGAGGTAGCCAGAGTCCGCGCAGGTTGTTGAAGTCGATGGCAGCGGTTCCGGCTACAATCATAAAGTCGAAGCAGGTGCCTGCGATGCGGTCGAGGGTATAGTTGTTGATATATTCGCGTTGTATCAAACGACTTTTACGGAGGTTGTTTATGATGACTTTCACCAGAACGCCAAGCAGGGTACCCCAGAGGAAGTTGAATCCCCATACCATAGGCTTGAGGGTCTTGGTGCCGAAATTGCCGAGATCAAGTTGCTCCACCCCGTACATGAGGAGGAACACCATGGCGTAGACCAGCAGCACAAGGCTGATCTGCACCGTCAACTTGTCGATAGACTCGGCGTGGGGGATCTCGTTATCCGACTGGTAATCGGCCAGCGTATACTCCTCCTTATAATCTCCCGCCTGCCTTTTCAGCCTACCCTTGCGGCGCAGTATGTTCATATATATCACTCCCACCAGACTACCCACGATGAAGCCTGTTGCGGCGATGCTCAGACCGAAATCGGCACCGTGGAAGGCAATGCCTTGACCTTCGGCCCAGCCAGTGTAGGTGACCCCGAAGTTAAGGGCTTGTCCAGGCCCCTGTCCATAGCCCATAGGCAGCAAGAGACCTGCGGCGTAGAAGAAATCGGTTTTGTTCCACAACAAGAACAGCGGGATGGTGATGAGCAATCCTGCAAGCCCCTGCAGAATATAGGTGCTGGCAGTTACGGCTCCCGTCTCTACCACTTTCATGGTAGTAGTAGCACTCCTGATTTTTTTGTTTTTTAGAGCCATGGCCACGAAACCCAATCCGAGGGCGTGATAAGTGATAATCTCCATCGAAGGTTTGTCGACCAATGTGGAAAAGAAACCAAAAGGTTTCAGGCAGAGAATCAGTAACCCCGCCAACAAGGCAGAGGGGAGTAGGCTGCGTTTGAACAGAGGGATGTTGCAACGGATAAGGTTT
>JAEEGH010004782.1_pt1 | contig 34480 bp, 21 predicted proteins | sample 9134181 | NCBI WGS metagenome assembly JAEEGH01 (sample SAMN16246544, study PRJNA631951) | gut metagenome | biome: gut microbiome; feature: rumen; material: DP-attached | host: Bos | place: Iran: Karaj | collected 2018-10
CGTCATCTATTTCTGCGCTGCAACAGATTTCATGTGTGACAACCCAGAAACATACGTCAACGAACACCTGCAAAATGCCATGGCAAAAGGCTTTGAAGCGGTGAAGAATGACCACCTGAAAGCCCACCATGAACTATTTGACCGCGTGGAGCTGGTGATTGGCGACCCCAAAGAGAAACAAGACCTGACCTTGGAAGACCATTGGAAAGACTTCCTTGTCAATGACGACCCATGGCTGCCTACCTGTTATTTCCACTACGGGCGTTATCTGCTCATCAGCTCCACTCGCGAGGACCTGCTGCCACCCAACTTGCAAGGGCTGTGGGCAAACACCATCCAGACCCCTTGGAACGGTGACTACCACCTGAATATCAATGTGGAGATGAACCACTGGCCCTGTGAGGTTTGCAACCTTTCTGAATTGCACCTGCCATTAATTCACTTTGCTGAGGGATTAATGCCTTCAGGAAGTAAGACGGCTCGCGACTTCTATGGTGCCCGAGGCTGGACCGCTCATGTGGTCTGCAATCTATGGGGCTTCACTGCCCCCGGCGAACATCCTTCTTGGGGCGCAACTAACACGGGCGGAGCCTGGCTGGCCCTGCACGCATGGCAGCATTACGAGTTTACGCAAGACACAGTTTTCCTTCGTGAAGCCTATCCATTAATGAAAGAAGCCGCCCGTTTTTTCCTTGATGCCATGATAGAGGAACCTGAACACGGTTGGCTTGTCACCGCCCCGACCACCTCACCTGAAAATGCTTTCTTTCTCAACGACAGCACGCCCGTCAGCGTGTGCATGGGCAGCACAATGGATGTGCAGATCGTTAGTGAGTTGTATGATGCAGTTTGTCAGTCGGCGGAAATTTTGGATGTGGATAAAACTTTTTCCGACAGCCTCCGTGTCGCCAAATCCAATTTTCCGCCTATGCAGGTTAGCGAGCAGGGGTATTTGCAGGAGTGGTTGAAAGACTACAAAGAGGTGGAGCCGCAGCACCGCCATGTGTCGCACCTCTTCGGTCTTTATCCTGGCACGATGCTGACACAGTCCAAGACACCAGAATTAATGGATGCCTGCCGCGAGACCTTGCGCCGTCGTGGCGACGAAGGCACCGGATGGTCGCGGTCATGGAAAATCTGCTTCTGGGCGCGCCTTCACGATGGCGACCATGCCTATCATCTTTTGAGGAACCTGCTCGAACCGGCAGTCCATCTTGACGGAAGCCATTCAGCGGGTACCTACCCCAACCTCTTCTGCGCTCATCCGCCTTTCCAGATCGACGGCAACTTCGGCGGCACAGCCGGCATCGCCGAGATGCTGTTGCAAAGCCATGACGGCGAAATCGAGTTGCTGCCCGCCCTGCCTTCAGTATGGAAGGACGGCTATTTCAAAGGGCTTTGCGCCCGCGACGGCAAGATGGTGGAATGCAGTTGGAAAGATGGCAAAGTCACGCATTATGCTGTGACTTCGCGGTGAGCGCTCTGCTAATCCAGATGGCAAACGGCAACGAGGTCAAGAAAGTGCAAACATCGGCAACGGCTTGTGCGGCTTCGAGTCCTGTGATGCCCCAAAGCCATGACATGATGAAGACCGCAGGCAGGAAATACAAGCCCTGACGGCACATCGAGAGCAAGGTGGCTTGCCATGTGTAGCCTATGTTTTGGAACAGCATGTTGGTCGCAGTGCACATGCCCATCAGCGGGAAAGCAACGCACTGCCAGCGCAAGGCCTGACTGCCCACACGGATAAGCTCGGGATCCTCGCCACGGAACCATGAGATGATGTCGGGCGCAAAGATATAGACTACCGTGCCCAAAACAATCAGAAAAGCCGTGGTGATTGTAATGCAAAACATATAGCTCTCTTTGACACGGGCATAGAGCTTGGCGCCGTAGTTATAGCCGCATACGGGCTGAAACCCTTGTCCGAACCCGATGACGATGGCGAAGCAGAACAAGGTGATGCGCGAAACTATGGTAAAAGCGGCCACGGTAGAGGCTTCGTTACCGGGCAGGGCATAATGCACCGCCATGCGGTTGAGGCTGATGGTGGCCACCACCGACAACGCCTGGCGCGCCAATGAAGGCAACCCGCCTCGCGTGATTTCCTTGTAATAGTATAGGGTAGGGGTGAAGTTCTTCGGTTTGATGTGGACATTGCCAGGTCGCGAGGTGCCCCAAAGCAGCACGCTCCAACCGAAGCACTGACTTACCGCTGTGGCCAATGAAGCTCCACTGACACCCAAGTCAAGTACAAAGATGAAAATCGGGTCAAGGATGATGTTGAGGATGGCACCCGAGGCGATTCCAATCATGCCAAAGCGGGCGTTGCCTTGTAGTCGCAACTGGTTGTTGAGCGTCAGCGATGACATCATGAAAGGTGTGGCAATCAAGATGAAACGCAGGTAGTCATTGGCATAGGGAAGGATGCTGTCGGTGGCGCCCATGGCTCGCGACAAAGGTGAGATGAAGATCATGCAGATGAGGCCTGCAATAGCACCCAAAATCAATGGGGAGAAGAAACCCGTGGCAGCCATACGCCCTGCATTCTGTCCCTGTTTTGCACCCAAGGCCCGTGAGATGTAATTGCCCGAGCCATGCCCGAAAAAGAAGCCGCAAGCATTAATAAAGGCCATGTAGGCAAACGAAACGCCCACGCCAGCCACGGCTTCGGTGCTCAGATGACCCACATAGAACGAGTCCACCATATTATAAATGGTGGTTACGAGCATGCTAATGATGGTCGGCACAGCCATCTTGAGGATCAGCCGCTTGACGGGCTGCTCCGTCATCATCTTATACCGCTCGTTGAGTTTCCGCTCGTCGTTGATGTTGGACATAATCGTCAAATTCGAGCGCAAAGATAAGCCCTTTTTGTGTCACTTTGTCACCCCCAACTGACAAAACCCTGCCATTTTCCACTTTGGCACGAAATATGACTAATGCCCGCCGTTCAATCTTTGAATTTTGAATTATTAAATTTTAAATCAGAATAATTATGGCAAAATTAGCAATCAAACCTCTGGCCGACCGCGTGGTGATTGAACCCGCAGCAGCCGAACAGAAAACCGCTAGCGGTATCATCATCCCCGACACCGCCAAAGAGAAACCCCAACAAGGTAAAGTAGTCGCCGTAGGTCCCGGCACCAAGGACAATGCCATGACCCTGAAGGTCGGCGATAATGTCATCTATGGCAAATACGCCGGAACAGAGTTCCACCTCGACGGCAAGGATTACATGATCATGCGTGAATCAGACGTCATCGCCATCATCTAATCTTTAAATCTTAAATCTTTGAATCTTTAAATCTCGAATAATTATGGCAAAAGACATTCTTTTTAATATCGAATCACGTGACGGCCTGAAGAAAGGCGTCGACGCATTGTCAAATGCAGTGAAGGTGACCCTCGGCCCAAAAGGTCGTAATGTGGTCATCGAGAAATCGTATGGTGCTCCCCAAATCACCAAGGACGGTGTGACGGTCGCCAAGGAAATCGAACTCAACGACCCCGTCGAGAACATGGGCGCCCAGTTGGTGAAGGAAGTGGCTTCCAAGACCAACGACCTCGCTGGTGATGGTACTACTACCGCCACCGTTTTGGCCCAAAGCATCGTGGCCACGGGTCTGAAAAACGTCACCGCTGGTGCCAACCCGCTTGACTTGAAGCGCGGTATCGACAAGGCTGTTGCCGCTGTGGTGGCCTCACTGAAGAAGATGTCGGTGAAGGTCGACGGCGACAATGAGAAGATTAAGCAGGTGGCTACCATCTCTGCCAACAACGACAGTGAAATCGGCGGCCTTATCGCCGAGGCTATGAGCAAGGTGAAGCAAGAAGGCGTCATCACTGTTGAGGATGCCAAGGGTATCAACACCTACGTCGACGTCGTCGAAGGTATGCAGTTCGACCGTGGCTATATCTCGCCTTACTTTGTCACCAACACCGAAAAAATGGAAGCCGTCTACGAGAATCCTTACATCTTGATCTACGACAAGAAGATCTCCGTGATGAAGGACTTGCTGCCCGTGCTTGAAAAGACCTTACAAACCGGTCGTGCCCTCGTCATCATTGCTGAGGACATCGACGGTGAAGCCTTGGCTACCTTGGTGGTTAACCGTCTGCGTGGCTCGCTGAAAGTCGCTGCCGTCAAGGCGCCTGGCTTCGGTGACCGTAGAAAAGAAATGCTGGAAGACATTGCCATCCTGACCGGTGGCACTGTCATTAGCGAAGAGAAGGGCTACAAACTTGAGGATGCCACCCTGCAGATGCTTGGTCAGGCTGACAAGGTCAGTATCAACAAGGACAACACCACCATCGTGAATGGTCACGGCACCAAGAAAGACATCGAAGGCCGCACCGCCCAGATCAAGGCCCAAATCAAGACCACCACGAGCGACTACGACCGCGAGAAACTGCAAGAGCGTCTGGCCAAGTTGGCCGGTGGCGTGGCAGTCATCTACGTGGGTGCCGCCTCTGAAGTGGAGATGAAGGAAAAGAAGGACCGCGTGGAGGATGCTCTGAATGCCACCCGCGCTGCCATCGAAGAAGGTATCATCCCTGGCGGCGGTGTCGGTTTCATCCGTGCCATCAAGGCCATCGAGAAGATGAAGGGCGAGAACGATGACGAGACCACGGGTATCGCCATCATCAAGCGCGCTTTGGAAGAGCCGCTGCGTCAGATTGTTGAGAACGCTGGCCTTGAAGGCTCGGTCGTTGTCAACAAGGTGATGGAAGGCAAGAACGACTTTGGCTTCAACGCCCGCACCGAGGTGTACGAGAACCTGCTCACCACTGGTGTCATCGACCCTGTCAAGGTGTCAAGAGTCGCCTTGGAGAACGCTGCTTCCATCGCTGGCATGATGCTGACTACTGAATGCGTTATCACCAACCACAAGGAGCCTACGCCTCCTACGCCTCCGATGCCCATGGGCGGCGGAATGGACGGCATGATGTAATGAATTGACTGTTGAGCTGTCGTACTACGGCAGCCGCTGGGCAAACGCCGAATATGCGGCTGCCACAATGTGACAGCCCTACAAGCCAGAAATACAGAAAACGAGCAAAAGGCTGACCGCGAAAACGGTCGGCCTTTTTTCGTGGGTGTTGCAATTTTTTCCTATTTTTGCAGGTTATTAATGACCTAGTTGCATAGCAAAATGTCAGAGACCACTCAAAATAAAAAACTCAGGAAACCCAGCCTTCGCAATGTTTCGTTCAAGAAACTGAATCGGAGATATGACTTTTTGATGTCGCATGACGACTCGGGGAGGCCCATTCTTAACTTCAAGCTGAACCTTCTTAATCTGATTCTTGTCATTATCGGCATCGCCTTGTTGCTCATTGTCATCACCATTTTCATCATTGCTTTCACTCCTTTGCGGGAATACATTCCCGGCCGCACGGATACCAGCCTTGACCGTGAGGTATATGAGCTCAATCTTCGCGCCGATTCGTTAAGTCGCGAAATGCAGAAAAAGGACGTCTATTTTGGGAACATTAAGAAAATTGTCGAGGGCTACGATTTTGCCGCCGACAGCACCTTGGCATCGCTAAATATTTATGAGCCATTGCCAAAGGGAGTCACCGACACCATCACGTTGAAAAAATCGGTGGAGGACAGCCTGTTGCGTGCCGAATATGAGGCCCAAAACCAATACAACCTTTTCGGTCCCGATTATCTGCCGCCCACCAAGCCGAGTTCGTTGGTGAAGAATTTCTTTGTTCCCATCAACGGTACGGTCATTAATGGCTTCAATCCCGACAACGGACATTTCGGCGTTGACATCATCTCTGACAGCGACCAGATCATTAATGCCACTTACGACGGCACAGTGGTTTTCTCTTCGTGGAGTATGAACCACGGCTACTGCATCGGTATCCAGCATACCGATAGCTATTTCTCTGTCTATAAGCACAATGCAACGCTGTTGAAAAAAGAAGGCGACTATGTCAAGGCAGGGGAGGCCATCGCCATTTTGGGTCGTTCAGGCGACCAAGAGGAGTCGGAGCACCTGCATTTTGAGCTCTGGCACAACGGCATAGCTGTCAACCCTGTTGATTATATGACCATTAATCGTCCCGACGGAAACTAAAAATCACTATCTTTGCGCCGTTTTTTTCAACGATAAACAAAACCTACTATGACTATATTAATAAAGGTATTACAGTTTTTCCTTTCTCTTTCCATCTTGATTTTCGTCCATGAGTTGGGCCATTTCCTTGCCGCCAAAGCTTTCAAGACCCGCGTAGAAAAGTTCTACCTCTTCTTCGATTGGGGCTTTTCGCTCTTCCGCTGCAAGAAGGTGAACGGCAAGTGGCGTTTCAAGTTTTTCTCAAAGAATGTGCCTGAGAAATACACCGTTACCGAATACAGGGATGCCGCAGGGAAGAAGCAGAAAAACTATGACCCCATCGATCTCAATACTTTGCCCGAGGATGACTGGCGCCGCAGCGATGAAACGGAATACGGCATTGGCTGGTTCCCCTTAGGTGGTTACAACAAAATCGCAGGTATGGTTGATGAGTCGATGGACAAGTCGCAGATGCAACAGCCGCCTCAACCATGGGAGTTCCGCTCGAAGCCCGCTTGGCAACGTTTCATTATTATGGTAGCGGGTGTGTTTATGAACGTGGTTTTGGCGTATGTTGTTTATACTGGCCTGCTTACGAAGGAAGGCGAGCAATATCTGCCCACCTCCGAAGTCAATAAATACGGTATTTCTGTTGATAGTTTAGGCTATGATTTGGGCCTTCGTGATGGCGATAAGATTATGGCTGTCGACGGTGAGTTTATCGAAAAGTTCCAAGACATCCCGATGCAAATCATTCTCGACAAAGCCAAAACTATCAAGGTGGAACGCGATGGAAAAGACACCATTATTAATCTGCCCGAAGATGCAGTCTCCAAGTTGCTCGGTTCTCAGGATGGCAATTTCATCTCATTCCGTGTGCCATTTATGGTGGCTGATGTAATGGACAATAGTGCGGCCAAGGCTGGAGGATTGCAGGAAGGCGATGTCATCGTTGGTATTAATGACATTGAAACGCCTTATTATCAAGACTTTGTAAAGAACATCAAGCAATTCAAGAATCAAGATATTGATGTCAGGGTGGTTCGTGAGTCGGACACATTGTCGCTGGCTATGCATCTGCCTGAAGAAGGTGTCATTGGTGCCTATTTGTCGCCTATCACCAGTTGCTTTGAATTTGAGACTGTAGATTATACTTTCTTTCAGGCCATTCCTGCCGGATTCTCAAAGACCTTCAAGGAACTCGGTGATTATTGGAAACAGGTCAAGCTCATCTTTAACCCCAAAACTAGGGCCTATGAGAGCGTGGGTGGCTTCATCTCCATCGGCAAGATTTTCCCTGATACTTGGAATTGGAGTCTCTTTTGGCGTATGACAGCTTTCCTTTCCATCGCCCTTGCTGTGATGAATATCCTGCCAATTCCGGCTTTGGATGGTGGTCATATCCTTTTCCTGCTTGTCGAGATCATCACACGTCGTAAACCTTCCGACAAGTTCATGGAAGTGGCCGAAATGGTGGGTCTCTTCATCGTGTTGGGATTGGTCATCTTGGCCAACGGCAACGACATCATCAGATTGTTCAAATAAAAAATATCATACTGAAAGCCAAAGCATTAGTATAGCCGTTCAAAAATTAATTTGCTCAAATAAATACTATTTTCGTAAATTCGCGGTTTCAATCGCAGCATTATTGTTGAATTTGAAGACGAAAATATCACATATTGCCATACTTTTTGTCCTGCTATTTTCGGTAGGCATAGGAGCCAAAGCGCAGCAGGCGCCCATCTTTACCAATTACGCAAATTCGTACGCATACGCCAATGCGGGATTTGCTGGTATGAGCGAAGGGATTAATGTGTTGGGTCTGTATCGTATGCAATGGGCGGGCTTTACCGACATGGACGGCAACGAGATTGCTCCTACCACTTTCCTTTTGTCGGGCGACATGCCTTTCCGCAAGCTGCATGGTGGTATGGAGTTTTCCATTATGCAGGACAAGTTGGGCTTTGAGAACAATGTCAACGTGGGTTTGGGTTATTCCTATCACATGGACCTTGGAGGCTCGACTCTGGGCATCGGTGTGGCAGGCACCTTGCTTAACCGCTCTGTCGATTTTGGACAGTTGCATCCCAATCAGGAGAGCGACCCACTTTTGGCGGGCTTGGGCGAGGAGAGTGCAATGATGTTTGATTTCAATGTGGGCCTTTTCTGGCAAATCCCAGATTCGTTCTTCTTGGGCTTTTCGGTCGTCAACGTGCTGGAATCGATGAGTGAGGCACTTAACGACAACTCTGAGACCAGTGCTAGCTTTACCACCGACCGCACGTTCTACGCTATCGCCGGCTATCCGTTCCAGTTTGAGGACCTTCCTTATCTGACTTTTGTTCCGTCGGCCAGTGTGATGAGTGACATCGCCTCAACGCAGTTCAACGCCAGCGCACGTGTAATCTACAATAATGTGTTTTCCTTGGGTGTCAACTACCGCTTTCAGGAGTCTATCGGTTTGATGGCGGGCATCAGTATCAAGGATTTGACCATTGCTTATTCGTACGATATTAATACTTTGGGCTTGGGGTTGCCGGGCTCGCATGAGATAGGTCTGAGTTATTGCTTCAAGCTAGACCTCGACCGGACGCCGCGCGATTATCGCAGTGTGCGTTATTTATAATCTTTGGAGAAAGATGTAGACAATTGAGAAGGCATTAATGATGATTTAAATGGTAATTGGGGGGAAAAAGTAGGAAAAAAAATTGAGTGGAATATAATATTTTCTAATTTTGGCGGTTTTTAATAAGAATCGCTGTTTTGAAAAGTCAGCAAGATTGGATAGAAAAAACATAGAAAAATAAATAGTAATCATATCATTGTCAAGAAGATGAAAAGACTATTGTTCATGGTTTCCGTAGCGTTGCTGCTCACAGCCTGCGGCAATTCAAACCAAGGCGAGTTGGTTGGAGTGCGTAAATCCAACAAGACCTTCAATCAACCGGATCCTTACGGGATGGTGTTTGTCCCACAAGGCAGTTATACGATGGGTGTAGGTGGTGAAGACATCACCGGCTCTTATCTCAATGAGCCCAAAACAGTTTCGGTGTCGGCATTCTTTATGGACGAAACCGAAATCACCAATAATGAGTATCGCCAATTCGTTTATTGGGTCAGAGACTCTATCGCAAGAAGAATTCTTGCCGATAATTTCCCAGACAGATTTGCCATCACCGAGAGTAAAACAGGTGAGGTGTACGACCCACCGAGACTGAACTGGAAGGAAAAGCTCGACTGGAACAGCAAGGAACAGGATGTGCGCGAGGCTCTTGAGCCGATGTATCTCCCTGAGCACGAGAGATATTTCCGCCGTAAGGAAATCGATACCAGAAAGTTGTATTATTCCTATTTTTGGTTCGATATGGTGGCCGCTGCCAAAAAAGACTTTGCCGATGACAAGTTGATCAACAACGACTATTCGCTTGGCGAGGCTGATGCGGGCATTAATGTTGACCGCAAAGGTGCTTGGTCGAACCGTAAGCAGGGTTATACCGACCGTTCCGTGTATGCCCGTGCCGAGGTCATTAATGTCTATCCTGACACGCTTTGCTGGATTCACGACTATAGTTACTCATTCAACGACCCGATGACTGAGAAGTATTTCTGGCATCCAGCCTATGACAACTACCCAGTGGTGGGTGTCACATGGCAACAGGCTCGTGCTTTCTGCGTGTGGCGCACCGAGTTACTCAATGCCTACTTGCGTTCCAAGAAGGATGTCGACCTGTCGGAGTTCCGTCTGCCCACCGAGGCTGAATGGGAATGGGCTGCCCGTGGTGGCAAGATGTTGAATCCTTATCCGTGGGGCGGTCCTAACGCCAGCAATGCCAAAGGTTGCTTCCTTGCCAACTTCAAGCCTAGAAGAGGTAATTATTTGGCCGACGGTGGTCTGCGTACCCTCGTAGTGGGCTGCTATCCTCCCAATGGCTGGGGACTCTACGATATGGCTGGCAATGTTGCCGAATGGACTAACACGGCCTACGACCCCAACTCCTACAACTTCACATGGGACATGAACCCGAACTACACCTATAACGCCAAGGCTGACGACCCGCCGGTCATGAAGCGTAAAGTGGTGCGTGGTGGCTCATGGAAGGATGTTTCTTACTACATGCAAGTTACCACTCGCGACTATCAATATCAGGATACTGCCAACTGCTACACAGGCTTCCGTTGCATCCAGCCTTACTTGGGCCGCAACAAGGGCGACAACCCGAGAATGTCGAGGGTCTATAGATAATAATCAAGAAATCACAAATTAAAAATAACAGAAAAAATCAATCTTTTAAATTACAATTGTCATGGCAAAAAAAGAACTTAGCAAATTCCAACAATTCCTCGTTTCGAGAAAATTCAAAACCTTCATGGGCTACCTCTATGGTTGGGGCGCTTCTGTGGTTATGATTGGTGCATATTTCAAATTGACCCACATTCCCGGTGCTGACTTCATGCTGGCTCTTGGTCTGGGTATCGAAGCATTGATCTTCTTCATGTCGGCTTTCGAGCCTCAGCATGTTGACTATGCATGGGACAACGTTTTCGTTGAACTCGAAGAGGATTGGGATGGAAAGACGCGTACACAATTTGCCACAACAGGCGGTGGTGCTGCCGGTAAGCCTGCTGTTACGGATGCTGAAGAAGCTATGTTGAGCAAGATGTTTGAAAAGATGAATGTCAGCGAAGATACCTTCAAGAAACTCGGTAGAGGTATTGACAAACTGGCTGAGAATGCTGGTCAGATGGCTGACATCTCCAATGCTATGGCTGCTACCACTAACTATGCCAACGCTATGGACCGCGCTACGAAGTCAATCGCCGACTTCTCGAATGCATATGTCCAAACCAACCAGAAGCTTTCCGATTCTTTGGGCAAACTCGACTTCAGCGCTCTCGATGCCAACACCATCAAGAAGGTGGCCAACAGTATGACGTCGCTCAATTCCATCTACGAGCTCCAGCTCCAAGGTGCCGAGCAGACTTCAGCTGCTAGCAAGAAGTTGACCGAAACTATGAACAAGTACATGGATAACCTCAACGCTTCATCACAGAATGCTGGCCAACTCAATCAACAGTTGACCCAGTTGCAACAGCGCTTGTCCGCTTTGAACAATGTCTATGGTGGAATGTTGTCAGCAATGAACATCAAGGCATAATTCTACTCAAACCTGATTGTTTAATATAAAAAAGGAGTAAAATTATGTCAGGCGCAAAAGAAACCCCAAGACAGAAAATGATCGGTATGATGTACCTGGTCTATACTGCCTTGTTAGCTATGAATGTCTCGAAGGACATTTTGGATGCCTTCGACACAGTGAATAGTGGTGTTCAGACCACAAACATTACACTTTCGAATCAGATTAATCAGAAATATGCTGCCTTTGAAGAGCAGTATGGCTTGGATCAGGAAAAAGTCGGTCCTTATTGGGAACAGGCTCAAGCCTTGAGAGAGGAAGCCACCGACCTCATCAACTACGTCGAGGCACTCAAATGGGACTTGGTGAAGAAGATTGAGGAGAAGGATGCCGCTACTGCTCTCACCGACGGTCTGCTGAAATCAGCTGATACAGTCCGCAACGGCCGTAAGATTTACGACATCAACACCTCGAAGGTGAAGTCGAGAGACAACTACAACAGACCTACCGCTTATATGATGGGTGACCCAGAAGGTCCCAGCAGTGGTGGTAAGGCCTACGAACTTTCAGAGAAGATCAGACGTTTCCGTGGTGAAGTGGTCAAAGCTATGGGACCTCAACACATCCACGAAATCGGCTTGATTACCGACAGTATCTATGGAACGAAAGCTTATCTTGAGGAAAACGGCTATTCGGATGCCCAACTTAAGAGACTTCCACTTGAAGGTGAGTATTATGGTGCTAAAATCGGTTACTATCCTGGTGTGACTGACCCGGTGCAAGACAGCTGGGAATACCACAATTTCCATCACACTGTGTTGGTTGCTGACGTCACCTTGTTGAACAAGATTATCTCCGAGGCTGAAACCGCTGAGTTGAATGCCGTCACCCAATTGATGAACAACATTCACGCTCAAGACTTCACTTTCGATGAGATTGGTGCCCGCGTGTTTGCTGAAAGCGGCTATCTCCTGTCAGGCCAGACCTATAGGGCTCAGGCCATGGTGACCGCTTGGAAGAATTCACAACTGACCGCCCGTGTCAAACTCGATGGCGGTGCCGAAAAAGAATACACCAGCAATGCCCAAGGCGTGATTCCGTTGGAATGGAACGTCGGCGTTGGCTCGCATAAATACACTGGTGTCATCGACATGTTGGATCCTGCCACCAATCAGATTGAAGAATTCCCGTTTGAAGGTGCCTTCACTGTGGCTCCTCCTGCGGTGAGTGTTTCTGCTACCAAGATGAACGTGGTGTATCGTGGTATCGACAACCCGATTGCCGTCGGTGGTGGTGTCGGTGGTGAAATCAATGCCACGGCCAGCAGCGGCTCATTGAGCAGAACGGGTAACGGTACTTACAACTTGCGTCCCGGTGAGGCCAACGAGGTGACCATTAATGTCACTTCTGGAGGTTCCAGCCTTGGTAGCATGAAGTTCCGTGTGAAAGACCTGCCGAAGCCTACCGCTATCATCCGTAACGTTGTTAACGGTGTGGTGTCGAAGAGCGCTTTGCTTGCCGCCAACCGCGTGGAAGCTGAGATGAAGGACTTCGACTTCGATGGTGTCCATTATGATGTGGTCAGCTACACCTTCCGTTACAAGACCAAGAGCGGTACCACCAAGGAAGCAAAAGCCAGCAGTGGCGCTTTCAACGATGAGATTAAGAATGCCATCAGCCAATCCAATGTTGGTGACATGTTCGTCTTCACCGCCATTCAGGTGAGAGGTAACGACGGTAAGGTCAAGACCCTCGACACGCCTATCGGTGTTGAAATCAAGTAATGAACAATTTAAACCTTTATAAGATGAAAAAGACACTTGTTTCCATGTTGACCCTTGTGGCGCTTTTCGGCAGTCTGTGCCTCAATGCCCAGACGACTGACATCAAGCCGCCGAAGAACAGCATCCTCTCAGGTCAGCAGCAAATCATGAACGAAAAGGCACCTTCGCCGCTTCCGGTCATTGATGAGTCTAACGTCATGTGGAAGAAGACGGTGATTAGGGAAATCGACTTCCGTCAGAAGATCAATCAAGTGTTCTACTATCCGATTAATCCGACTGAGGATTGGAGAAACCTCATCACAGTGATTTATGATGGCATCAATAGCGGTGACATCACTCCTTACCGTGTGGAAAACAACATCGACGACATGGTGACGCCTTTGACTCGCGACGACTTTGAAAAGGAAAACGTGAAGATTGGCGATCCGCCGGTCATTTGGAAGGACGGTGAAGAGGTTCCGAATGAGATTGTCTTCAAAGATCGTATGATTAATGTAACTCGTTTGAGAATCAAGGAAGACTGGTATTTCGACAAGAAATTGTCGCAGTTCCTTGTCCGCATCATCGCTTTGGGTCCCATCGTCGTTGACGATGATGGCGGTCTCTCGCAGGTGTGCTGGATTCCATACGAGGAGTCTCGTGATGTGCTGGCTAAGGCTTTTGCCTTCAACCGCAATAACTCGGCCCAGCGTCGCACTTATGACGAAGTCCTTCAAAAACGTATCTTTGATAGTTATATCATCAAGGAAGAAAACGTTTACGACCGTTACATCAACTCCTATGCTTTCAATATTGACGCCCTCTACGAATCGGAGCGCATCAAGAACGAAATGTTCGACTTCGAGCAAAGCCTCTGGGAATATTGATGGTTTGCTTATGACAATGGAAAAGGACATCCGCGAGGGTGTCCTTTTTTTATACACCGAATGGAACATTAGTTTCATCCACTTTTTATGCAGACCGAGAGGAAAAACAATCTTTTTTTGTTTTCTGCAGAAATAAATTGCAACTAATTGAATTTTTTTCTTGGCTTTTTCCTTTCTATGTTATAGTTTTGTAAGCTCAAATTCAAGATAATATCTTTTATTTCGAAAAATCCACAAAACAAATTCAACATTATCAACAACTAAATTTTTAGCACTATGAAAAAAGTTTTATTTCTAATGCTGGCATGTGCCTTAGGCTTCAGTGTCTTTGGCCAGACCATCAGCTTGCGTTCGGCTGACAAAGCAGAATGCGTCAAGAGTGACATGAATGGCCTTAAGGCTTCGTTCTCTTTTTCGAGCCTTGATGCTAGCACAGTCGAAACCCCACTTGGTGAACTCTCGGAAATCCGTATCGAAGGTACCTATCCCAACGGCAACGTCGGCGAGCCTCAGCTTCCAATGTTTACAAGGCTCATAGCCATCCCCACAGGGGCCACGCCCGTTGTTACGGTGGGCGCTCATTCCGAAACGCAATATACCTTGAGCGACTATGGCATTGGCACAGTCTCCGCCATGCAGGCGCCTATCCGCAAGGACGTTGAGCCGAGTACGGTGGAATACGCTTTCAGCGAGACTGCATACGCCCGTGACAGCTATAACGACAATCCGATTGCCATGGTTGAGGTGCTCGGCACCATGCGTGGCATCACGCTTGGCCGACTCATCGTGCAACCCGTCCGTTACAACCCTGTCGCTGGCACTGTGAAAGTGTTCAACGACATCGAGGTGAACGTCGACTTTCAAAACGGCGACGCCGAAAGCACGGAAAAGATGTTCAAGAGCACCTGCAGCCCTGCCTTCAGAAGCGTCTACGACCAAATCTTCAACATCGACATGCTGATGGATGGCAATAGCAAAGATGCCTACACCGACCACCCCGACTTTTACAATACTCCAGTCAAGATGTTGGTGATCTGCTATTCGGGCTTCCAAGGCAATGCAGCCCTTAACAGCTGGCTGGAATGGAAGCTCCAGAAAGGCTACTATGTCGACATCTACTACACCAGCGAGACAGGTACTACGGCAAGCGCCATCGCTTCGTTCATCAAGACCAAGTACAACGCCTCTGTTTCGGCAGGCAACGCCTACACATATCTGATAGTGATTGGCGACACGGGACAAGTCCCGCAATACATGAACAAAAACATAGACTCTAGTATTGGCAATTGCGCTTCCGACCTCGGTTATTCAAGCGTCAATTTCTCGTCAAGCACCAACAACTACTTCCCGGATATGTACTACAGCCGTATCTCGGTGGAAAATACCACACACCTGACCAACTATATGAATAAGGTGTTGACCTACGAGAAATTCGAGTTCACCGATGGCGGCAACTATCTGAACAACGTCATCCTCGTGGGCGGTTGGGACTCGAACTGGACTGCTCGCGTGGCCAAGCCCACCATCAACTACGGCACCAACTATTACTTTAACAAGAGCAATACCACTTACGGAGGCTTTGGTAGTGGCACTATCAATGCGACCATCTCCACAAGCTCCACTGCCGGTTACAGCGGCAGCAACAACGGCTGCTACAACGGCATCAACAACGGTGTTTGCTTCTTGAACTATACTGCCCACGGCGACAAGCAGGAATGGTATCAGCCCAAGATGACTGCTGCCCATGTTGCCACGTTGACCAACACCGGCAAGTATTTCTTCGGCGTTGGCAACTGCTGCCTCACAGGCAACTTCAACAACACTACGACAACCTATTCTCCTGGTTCTTCCATTGGCACCAACGCCTGCTTCGCCGAAACCATGATTCGCGTGCCTAACGCGGGTGCCATTGCCTACGTCGGCTGCTCACCTTATTCCTATTGGTATGAGGACTTCTACTGGGCAGTAGGCGCACACTCCTACTCTCAAGGCAACTACCCGACGACAACGGCATCTTCAAAAGGTGTATATGATGTCATGTTCATGGATCAATATTGGAACTCCGCATCAGCACTGAATTATGTTGGTAACCTTGCTGTGCAGCAAGCGGTCACCAACAGCAACACCAATTCCAGCATCACCTCTGGCAACTGCAAAAACTCGGCCCACTATTACTTCCAGTTCTATCACACCTTTGGTGATGGTTCCGTGATGCCTTATGTCACCAAGCCGGAAGCAAACAGCGTGACGATTCCCAGCACGGTCAATGCCGGTGCCACCTCGATCACCGTCAACGCCTTGGCTGGTTCCTACGTTGCCGTTACCAACAACAGTTCAGTCATCTATGGCGTCGGCGTGGCCAACAGTTCAGGCGTGGCAACGGTGAACTTCACCAACGCCATCCCAAGTAGCGGAACTTTATATGTCGTTGTCACCCGCCAGCAATACCAGCCCTATTTCGGCACCATCACTATTGGTGGTGGCAGCTCGACCACATATTACACTGTGAGTGCTACAGCTAGCCCAACGGCAGGCGGTACCATTACTGGTGCTGGTAGCTATGCCCAAGGCAGCACATGCACTTTGACTGCAACACCAGCCACGGGCTACGAATTCACTAAATGGACGAAGAACGGCACGCAGGTGAGCACCAACGCCACCTACAGTTTCACGGTGAGCGCCAACGCTACATACGTGGCCAACTTCACAGAGGTGGCAACACCCGATCCTGGCACCGCCACAGAGATTACCATTGGCAGCGGTAGCAGCACCAACGCTTACCTCCCGACTTACGCCTATTACAACTACTCGCTGACTGAGCAAATCTACACGGCAGCCGAGATTGGTCAGGCTGGCACCATCACAGCCGTGAGCTTCAAGGTCGGCAACTCCAAGTCGACCACGAGAAATGTAGACCTGTACCTAAAGCACACGACCAAGACCGCCTTCACGAGCAAGACTGGTTGGGAGACCCTCTCAACGAGCGACAAAGTCTTTAGTGGCAACGTTACCTTCAACGCCTCTGGTTGGACCACTATCACGCTGAGTACACCATTTGTCTACAATGGCACGAGCAACCTCGTCGTCGGGATGGACGACAATACGGGCAGCTATGTGAGCAGCAGCTCCAATAGCCCGAAGTTCTATGTGTACAGCACCAGTGCCAACCGTGCCTTGCGCATCTATAACGACAACACGAACTACAACCCGGCCTCGCCGAGCAGCTACAGCGGTTCCTATGTCACAAGCAACAACCAGATTATGTTCGCCATGAACGCTGCAGGTGGCACGCAGGTCAACACCTACACCATTACTGCCACGGCCAACCCGACTGCTGGAGGCACTGTCACTGGCGCAGGCACCTATGACGAGGGTGCAACAGTCACTCTGCGCGCCACAGCCAACAGTGGTTATGCTTTCAGTAAGTGGACAAAGAACGGCACTCAGGTGAGCACCAATGCCACCTACAGCTTCACCGCCACCGCCGATGCAGCCTATGTGGCTGTGTTCACGCAGAACAGCTATGCCATCACTGCTACAGCCAATCCGAGCAATGGTGGTACCGTGAGCGGCGCGGGTAACTATGCCTCAGGTGCCACTTGCACCTTGGTTGCCACACCTGCTACAGGCTACGAGTTCACTAATTGGACCAAGAATGGCTCACAGGTAAGTACCAATGCCAGCTACAGCTTCACCGTGACTGGTGCTGCTTCCTATGTGGCTAACTTCACCGAGGTGTCAACACCTGGTCCCGGCGGAGATGTCACTATTGGCAGCGGCAGCAGCACTAATGCCTACATCCCGACATACGCTTACTACAAGTACTCTCTCACCGAGCAGATCTTTACCGCCGCTGAGATTGGCCAGTCGGGCACCATCACCGCCATTAGCTTCAAGGTGTCGAATGCCAAGTCGACAACGAGAACTTTGGCCGTCTATATGAAGCACACCACCAAGACCGCTTTCACGAGCAAGAAGGGTTGGGAGGCCGTCTCCTCGTCCAATCTCGTTTACAACGGATCTGTCACTTTCAATGCCAGTGGTTGGACCACCATCACCCTAAGCACGCCGTTTGAATACAATGGCACCAACAACTTGTTGCTGGCTGTCGACGACAACACGGGCAGCTACGTGAGCAGCAGCTCCAACTCGCCCAAGTTCTATGTCTATTCGACTGGCGCCAACCGTGCTTTGCGCATCTACAGCGACAACACGAACTACAATCCGTCCTCGCCGAGCAGCTACAGCGGTTCCTATGTCACTTCCAACAATCAGATTATGCTCAGCATGAGCGGCAGCAAGGTTGTTGGTAACGAACCTGTGGCCGTCAGTGAGGACAAGGTGGTGGTTATCTATCCTAACCCCGTCGAGAGAGGTTCCAACTTCACTATTGAGTTGCCCGACGACATGGTTGCCGCCCGCGTTGATGTGTTCAACGCACAAGGCGCCTGCGTATATCAAGGACAAGGCAACGGCAACGTCGAAGTGTCGTGCGACAAGATGACTTCAGGCCTTTACATCATAAGGATTAGTGAAGGTGACAAAGTCTTGTATGGCAAAGTAATTGTCAGATAAGGATATGGAATCCAACAAAAAAGCAGCTGAGAAATCAGCTGCTTTTTTTGTTGTCGGAGTGGCCCGACTCGAACGGGCGACCGCTTGCACCCCATGCAAGAATGCTAGCCAACTGCACCACACCCCGATTGCCTTAGCGGCTGCAAAGATACGAATGTTTTTTGAATTGATGTTCAATTTCCGAAAAAAAAGTTACCTTTGCAAGGTATAACTCTAAACTCTAAACACTAAACTCTAAACTTAAGAAAATGGAACATATTGAATGTCTGATAATTGGTTCAGGTCCTGCGGGCTACACAGCCGCTATTTACACCTGCCGCGCTGATGTAAAAACCGTGATCTACGAAGGCTTGCAACCTGGTGGACAGCTCACCCAAACCACCGAAATCGAGAATTTCCCTGGCTATCCCAAGGGTATCAACGGCCCTGACATGATGGAAGACATCCGTCAGCAGGCTTTGCGCTTCGGTGCTGAGATTCGCGAAGGCGAAGTCACTGGCATTGATGTCAGTCAGCGTCCTTTCAAAGTGACTACTGAATACGACGGCGAACTTTTGGCCGATTCCATCATTGTCTCTACGGGTGCGGCAGCGCGTTATCTTGGCTTGCCTACCGAAGAAGAATTCAAAGGCGGTGGCGTGTCGGCTTGTGCCACTTGCGACGGCTTCTTCTATAAAGGCAAAGACGTTGCTGTTGTGGGTGGTGGAGACACCGCTTGCGAGGATGCCACCTATTTGGCCAAACTTTGCAACAAGGTCTATCTCATCGTCCGCCGTGATGTGTTGCGTGCCTCGAAGGCTATGCAGCATCGTGTGTTGAATACGCCTAATATTGAGGTTTTGTGGAAGCACCAGACTAAAGAGCTTTTTGGCGAGCAGCAAGGCTTCATGAAGAAACTGAAGGGTGCAGTGCTTTATCATAGCGACACCAAAGAAGAGCGTACCATCTATGTGGACGGCTTCTTCGAGGCCATTGGTCACACGCCCAACACCGAGCCGTTCAAGGGCATCCTCGACATGGATGAAGACGGTTACATCATCACTAAGTCGAAGTCGACGGCCACCAGCGTGGAGGGCATCTTCGCTTGCGGTGACTGCCAGGACCGCATTTACCGTCAGGCTATCGTGGCTGCCGGCACGGGGGCTATGGCTGGCATTGAGGTGGAGAGGTTTTTGGCGGAGAATAAATGATCCTTCAAACGGAAATAAAGATTCAACCTTTGGAGCAGACCATCGCATACGGCGACGGTCTGCTCTTCCTGGGTTCGTGCTTCGCCGATGAGGTGGGCGGCATTTGCCGTGGCTTAGGCTTCGATGCTATGGTGAATCCTTTTGGCGTGCTTTACAATCCAGCTAGCATTGCGCAGTCGATGGAAAGACTGGGCAACGGAAGCCCATTCGTCCACGATGAAGTGATAGCAGTAGGAGAGGGGCAATACTGCACTTTCAGCCACAATACGGCGTTCTGGAAGTCTTCTGAGGAGACGTTGTTAAAACATGTCAATTCGGTGCTTGAAGTTGCGCACGCGCAGTTTTTGAAGGCAAAGTGGGTGGTCATCAGCTTGGGAACATCATGGGTGTTTCGCAATACTGAAACTCAGAGTGTTGTATCCAATTGCCACAAGTTGCCGGCCAACCAGTTTGAAAGACAGTTTTTATCGGTAGAGCAGTCGTTTCGTTACTTTTCTGAAATCGTTCAGCAGTATCCCGAAAAGCAGTTTGTTTTCACCGTGTCGCCCTTAAGGCATCTGAAGGACGGTCTGCATGAGAACCAGCTGAGCAAAGCGGCTTTGCTGTTGGCTGTAGACGAAGTGTGCAAAGCATTTGATAACGCGCATTATTTCCCAGCTTACGAAATCCTTTTGGATGAATTGCGCGACTATCGTTTCTATAAAGAAGATATGGCACATCCTACCGAGCAGGCTGTACGATATGTTTGGGAACGCTTCACTGATTTTGCCATCGACCCGAAAGAAAAGCCAGCCATGAAGGCTGCCGCCGAGCTGAAGCAAATGTTACAACATAGACCTTTGTTTCCTGAGAGTGAGACTTTCAAGATGTTTGAATTGCAGAAAGAGAAGAAAATCAGTGAGTTGAAGAAATCTTTCCCTGATATCTGTTTTGAAAATTTGGGTTGAATAGTCCAAATCTCTTATTTCTTGATTTGCTCGAACCCCTTGCCGTAGGCACCCATTACAGTGTTCATTGTCATGAAAGCCTTGGGGTCTTCATCTTTCACGATACGTAAAATCTGTTGTGACTCACGTTTGTGTGCCACTACCATTAGGATGGGGCCTTCGCGCTTGGTGTACCAGCCTGTGCCATTAATCATTGTCACGCCGCGCTGCATCTCATTGGCAATGCGCTCAGCCACCTTGTCGGGTTCGGTAGTGAAGATGAAGGCTTGCACCGACTGCTTGTTGCCTGTAAGTACGAGGTCGATGCAATAGCTGCATACGCCCATCACGACGAAGCCGTAGATGATGGCTTGGATTTTGTCGTTCTCGATGACGAAATAGGAACAGGAGATGATGATGATGTCGAGCAGCAAAATGACACGTCCTTGTGAGATGTTTCGGTATTTGCAGACCATCATCGCGATGATGTCGGTGCCACCTGTGCTGCCGCCTTGGGTAAAAGCCACACCGATGGCCAAGCCCGCCAAGCCGCCACCGAGAATAGCTGCAAGAATCTTTTCCTCGACAAAGGGCTTCATGGCACCCATCGCATGGGGATCCGTCTGATACAACAGCATGGGTTCGGTGAGGTAATGCTGCAATAATGACATGAACAGCGATGCCACGATGATGGAGTACACCGTCTTGATGCCAAAAGAAGGCCCCAGCACCTTAAGCGAGATGAGCACCAAAATAGCGTTGATGACGAAAACGGAGATACCCGTTGAGATGCCTGTGGCATAGAAAATCAAGGTGGCGATACCACTGACGCCGCCGCCCAATACATGGTTGGGAATGAGAAAGGCCGTCCAGCCAAAGGCCATCACAAACAAGGCCAAAGTGATGATGAAATATCGCTTCACCTCCGCCCAAACGTTTTTCTTGTCTGCTTTCATACTCCGATGATTTTATGCGACAAAAGTAGGGATAATTTGGAGAAAAACAAAAAACGATTCTTTTTCGCCCAATTTTCTGTGGCGTTTTTTTGCTTTTTTCTTTGGTGTATTAGGTTTTATTACATATTTTTGTCGCCAATATGATAAATCTCGCCTTTAAAAAGCGATAGGTAAAACTAAAATGAACAAATAATACAAATCAAAAAAATCAAAGCAATATGTACAAAAAGACTTTACTTTCATTGATGATGACGCTTTTGCTTGCCTTTATTGGCGTGGCGAAGGCGGATGTTGTGGAGATTGGCACTGGAACTAGTACTACCTACCAGTTCCCCGTCAATTCGCTCTACAACTACTCTTTCACGGAGATGATTTACTCCGCTGAAGAGATTGGTACCGCTGGTACGATTAACAGCGTGGCTTTCCATTTCAATGGAGCCAATGTGCTGGAACGTACTGTGGTCATGTACATGAAGAACGTCGATAGAAGTGCTTTTGCGAGCACGACTGACTATGAAGACGTTACTTCAGCAGACGTCGTTTTCACAGGGACGCTTGCGTCTGAAGCCGTTGACGGCTGGGTGACGCTGGAGCTTGACACTCCCTTTGACTACGATGGTTTTAGCAACTTGATGATTGCCTTAGACGACAACACAGGAAGCTGGTCTTCGCGTTACTTCTATTACACGGAGACCACGAATGCTGGTCTTTGCTACTACAGCGACACCGACAATCCTGAGCCTTCAAGCTTGGGTGGTTACAGCGGTAGCAAGGTTTTGAGCAGCAACCGTCCGAACGTCCAACTTGAGTTTATCCCATGCGAGCAACCTTCAAACTTTGTGGTTGATGACATCCAGGCCAATCAGGTTCACTTTACTTGGGAAGGCAGTAGCGACAATTACAATTTTGAGTACAAGGAAGCCTCTGAGCAAGATTGGAATTCCATTACGCTTGCCAACATTTCTTCTTATACAATGATGGGTCTAGAACCTCAAACCGACTACAACGCTCGCATTCAGAGTATTTGTACCGACGGGTTGAGTGCTTGGAATATCTTGAACTTCCGCACTACTCCTGTACCTGCTGAAGTGGGCGACGCATGGAGTGACAATTTTGAAGGCACCAGCTGCGGTTGGGAGCTCATTAACGGAGAACTCACCAACGCCTGGGTATGGGGCACCGCTACCAACAATGGCGGGACGCATGCTCTCTATGTCTCCAACGACGGTGGCACCTCCAATGCCTATACCACCAATAGCGAAGCCATAGTGTATGTTGCCAAGCTACTCCACTTCACAGAAGGCATATTTGAATTCTCCTACGATTGGATCGCCAATGGTGAAAGTTATTATGACTACCTGAGAGTCGCTTTGGTGCCCGCATCGGTGATGCTGACCGCTGGTACAAGTGCTCCTTCAGGTTTCGGCACCTCATCCTTGCCTAATGGCTGGATTGCCTTAGACGATGGTGGCAAGTTGAATATGGTTACCGAATGGCAAAGCCAAAGTGGGTTTGCCAATGTGACCACTGGCAACTATTACTTAGTGATGGCTTGGAGAAACGACTATAGTGCAGGTACCAACCCTCCAGCGGCTGTCGATAATGTGAGTATCGCCCGTATGAATTCGACTAATACCTACACCATCACAGTCGACGCCAATCCTCCCTATGCAGGTACGGCAACAGGCGGTGGAGAATTTTACTTTGGCGATACCTGCATAGTGACCGCTACGGCCAACCCGGGCTACAGTTTTGTCAACTGGACGAAGCATGATATAATGGTCGGAGAGTATTACAGGCCCCAATACACTTTCACCGTTTCGGGGAATGCCAACATTGTGGCCAACTTCCAGCCAATGACATACTATAGCTGGGTCACAAGTGAACCCTATGGAGGTGGCGAGGTTGAAATTATTGCTGAAAACACCTGGGAACTTTATTACGGTGACACAATCACCCTCCAAGCCACGCCTAACAATGGCTATAATTTTGTCAAATGGTACGCAGCGGGAAGAGAAGGCAGAGCCCTCGTGGAATTATCCTCTGATCCCACCTTTACTTTTGTATTAAATGCCAATCTCTTGGACACTCTTTTTTCGGACTTTGAATATGGCGGCAATGCTATCGAGTTTATTGCCACCTTTATCGAAGGCATAGGCGACTGCATTCGTCCCACACAGTTCACATCAACTGAGGTAGGTCCTGATTTTGCCACCCTCAGCTGGACTGAACTAGGCACTTCCCAGTCATGGAGGTTGTACTACCGCCCTGCATATACACCGGCATACGTCCCGTATGATTCTCTTGAGATTTACCAAAATCCATATACACTTACAGGTCTCCAACCCAGCACCTATTATGAAGCATATATAGTTCCTTCCTGCGGCATTACGGATGGCATAGCAAATGAATACCTCGCAAGCAACACTGTAATATTCACCACCCTCGATGCCTGCCCAGCCCCCTTTAACTTGCAAGTGAGCAATATCACCCATAACAGCGCTACGGTAGCATGGACTGGCTATAACGATGAATACACTTTAAGTTACAGAGTACCCGTGTTCAGCGAGAACTTTGAAGGTGGTGAAATACCTCAAGGATGGAGCAATGAAGGCGATGCTTCTTGGACTGTGGGTGTTGGTGATTTCACCCCCGACACTATTGGCACACATAATGGTAACTATAATGCAAAGATTACCCACAGCAACTCCCAAGATCAAACCTATTTTGTCACACCTTCTATGAATTTGGGTGGCCAAAACGACTTGGTACTCTCTTTCTGGTATATCAACAGATCTTGGGGCGGCGATATTGACGAACTTGGGGTTTACTACCGCATTGGCGCACAAGGCGCATGGCAACTGTTATGGAGCACTACAGAAGCACATGAGACGTGGACAAACCAAGTCGTTGAACTGACGGGACTATCCGATAACTATCAGATTGGCTTCTTGTTCACGGACCATTACGGCTACGGCGTTGGCTTGGATGACATCGTCATTGCCCATGAACAAATTAGTGAGTGGACGACATTGTCCAATGCTACTAACCCGCAAGTACTCACCGACCTCACACCTGGCACAAACTATGAAGTGAGAGTTATGGGCTCATGTGATGAAACACAAACAGGATGGAGCAATAGTGCATTCTTCACCACAAACGACGCTGTATACTACACCATCACAGTTACGGCCAACCCAGCCACTGGTGGTAACGTGACCGGCGGAGGCACTTATATGCAAGGCGCAAGCTGCACATTGACTGCAACAGCCAACACGGGCTACACCTTTACCAACTGGACCAAAAATGACGGCACGGTGGTTTCCAATAATGCCACCTATACTTTCAACGTCACTGAGTCAGGTGCTTACGCGGCCAACTTCACGCTCAACAGCTACATGGTCACTACCTCGGCCAACCCGACCGAAGGCGGAACCGTCTCCGGCGGCGGCACATACAACCATGGGCAAAACATCACCCTTACGGCAACGGCCAATGAGGGATACACCTTCACCGGTTGGAGCGATGGTGTTACGACTAACCCGCGACAGGTGACCGTCACAGGTCCTGCAACATACACGGCGAACTTCCAGCTCAACAGCTACCAGGTCACGGTCACGGCCAACCCGACCGAGGGCGGTAGCGTCTCCGGCGGCGGCACATACAACTACGGTGCCACCATCAACCTCACAGCCACGGCCAACGCGGGTTACACCTTCACTGGTTGGAGCGATGGTGTGACCGACAACCCACGTGAAATCACCGTCACAGGTCCTGCCGAATATGTTGCCAACTTCAGCACTGACAGCTACCTGATTACAGTCTCAGCCGAACCGGCGGCGGGCGGAACCGTCTCGGGTGGTGGAGTCTACAGCTATGGTGCCACCGTCAACCTCACAGCCACAGCCAACACGGGTTACACCTTCACCGGTTGGAGCGACGGCGTGACCGACAACCCGCGTGAAGTAACCGTCACAGGTCCCGCAGAATACACAGCCGTCTTCCAACTCAACAGCTATCAGGTCACGGTCACGGCCAGCCCGACAGAGGGTGGAACCGTCTCGGGCGGCGGAACCTACAGCTACGGCACCACCGTCAACCTTACAGTCACGGCCAATACAGGTTACACCTTCACCGGTTGGAGCGACGGCGTGACCGACAACCCGCGTGAAATCACTGTCACAGGCCCTGCCGAATATATTGCCAACTTCAGCACTGACAGCTACCTGATTACTGTCTCAGCCGAACCGGCGGCGGGCGGAACCGTCTCGGGTGGTGGAGTCTACAGTTATGGTGCCACCGTCAACCTCACAGCCACAGCCAACACGGGATACACCTTCACCGGATGGAGCGACGGCGAAACGGCCAACCCGCGTGAAATCACCGTCACAGGTCCTGCAGAGTACACGGCGAACTTCCAGCTGAACAGCTACCTGGTCACCGTCACGGCCAGCCCGACGGTGGGCGGAACTGTCTCGGGCGGCGGCACATATAACTATGGTGCCACCGTCAACCTCACGGCCACGGCCGCCACGGGCTATACCTTCATAGGTTGGAGCGATGGTGAAACGGCCAACCCACGTGAAATCACCGTCACAGGTTCTGCGACATACACGGCGAACTTCCAGCTCAACAGCTACCTGATTACGGTCACGGCCAGCCCGACCGAAGGCGGTAGTGTCTCGGGTGGCGGCACATATAACTATGGTGCCACCGTCAACCTCACGGCCACGGCCGCCACGGGCTATACCTTCACAGGTTGGAGCGATGGTGAAACGGCCAACCCGCGTGAAATCACCGTCACAGGCGCTGCCGAATATGTTGCCAACTTCAGCACCGACAGCTACCTGATTACGGCCACGGCCAGCCCGACCGAAGGCGGTAGTGTCTCGGGAGGCGGCACGTACAGCTACGGTGCCACCGTCAACCTCACAGCCACGGCCAACACAGGCTACACCTTCACAGGTTGGAGCGATGGCGAAACGGCCAACCCGCGTGAGGTCACCGTCACAGGTCCTGCAGAGTACACGGCGAACTTCCAGCTGAACAGCTACCTGGTCACCGTCACGGCCAGCCCGACAGAGGGCGGAACCGTCTCGGGCGGCGGCACGTACAGCTACGGTGCCACCGTCAACCTCACGGCCACGGCCGTCACGGGCTATACCTTCATCGGCTGGAGCGACGGTGTGACCGACAACCCACGTGAGGTCACCGTCACAGGTCCTGCCGAGTACACCGCCGTCTTCCAGCTGAACAGCTACCTGATTACGGTCACGGCCAGCCCGATAGAGGGCGGAACCGTCTCGGGAGGCGGCACGTACAGCTACGGTGCCACCGTCAACCTCACGGCCACGGCCGTCACGGGCTATACCTTCATCGGCTGGAGCGATGGCGAGACGGCCAACCCGCGTGAGGTCACCGTCACAGGTCCTGCCGAGTACACGGCGAACTTCCAGCTGAACAGCTACCTGGTCACCGTCACGGCCAACCCGACCGCGGGCGGTACAGTCTCGGGCGGCGGCACGTACTACCATGGCGAGACGGCCACGCTCACGGCCACGGCCAGCGTAGGATACACCTTCATGGGATGGAGCGATGGCGAGACGGCCAACCCACGTGAGGTCACCGTCACAGGTCCTGCCGAGTACACGGCGAACTTCCAGCTGAACAGCTACCTGGTCACCGTCACGGCCAGCCCGACCGCGGGTGGTACAGTTTCGGGCAGTGGCACGTACTACCATGGCGAGACGGCCACGCTCACGGCCACGGCCAGCGTAGGATACACCTTCATGGGATGGAGCGATGGCGTGATGGACAACCCGCGTAACGTCACCGTCACGGGTCCTGCCGAGTACACGGCGAACTTCCAGCTCAACAGCTATCAGATTACGGCTATAGCCAATCCGAATGCAGGTGGCTCGGTAACAGGCAGTGGCACCTACAATCACTTCCAAACTTGCACGCTGATTGCTACGCCAAATGCATATTACGTCTTCACTAATTGGACCAAAAATGGCCAGGTAGTATCGACTGACGCTACTTATAACTTCACTGTTACCGAAGGCGGAACCTATGTGGCCCACTTCACCCGTGTCAGCCATCAAATCACGGCTTTGGCTAATCCCACAGAGGGAGGTAATGTTTCAGGTGCAGGCTCCTACACTCATGGCTCAATTTGCACCTTGACAGCCACGGCTAGCACAGGTTACCACTTCACCAATTGGACCAAGGATGGAGTAGTAGTGTCAAGCAATGCTTCCCATAGCTTCACTGTGACGGAGGATGCCACTTATGTGGCCCACTTCAACCTTAATATGTACATGGTCACTGTTTCTGCCGACCCGACAGCGGGTGGTATGGTGTCTGGCGGTGGTTCATTCCTCTTTGGAGCGAACTGTACCGTTTCCGCTATGCCTAATGCAGGCTACACTTTCACCAACTGGACGAAGAACGGCACGGTGGTCTCCACCGACGCCGCTTATACTTTCACCGTGATGGACAATACCGACCTCGTTGCACACTTCAACCTCGACCACTACAACATCACTGTTTCAGTGGATCCCGAAGCTGGTGGTAATGCTACTGGTGGTGGTAGCTTCACATACGGTGAAACTTGCACCTTGACAGCCACAGCCAATACTGGGTACAGCTTCGTCAACTGGACAAAGAATGGTACTGTGGTGAACAGCAATGCCACGTATAGCTTCACCGTTACTGATAACGGGGACTATGTGGCTCATTTCGCTGTCGCACGATACACAATCACTGTTTTGTCGGAGCCTGCCGAGGGTGGTAACGTCTATGGAGGTGGAACTTACGATTTTGGTCATATTGTCACTTTGCGTGCTGTCGCTCACGAGGGCTATGAGTTTGTCAACTGGACCAAAGACGGTTCTGTTATCTCGACAAATTCTATACATCCTGTTCGTGTGACTGAAGATGCCGAATATGTGGCCAATTTCCGTATCAACGTCTTTGAAATCAAAGCCAAGACGGATCCGGAGTACACAGGCGACATCGAAGGTGTTGGCTTCTACAACTATGGTGAGACTTGCACACTGACGGTTACGCCGCACAGTGAATATGAGTTCATCAATTGGACTTTAGACGATCAAGTCGTTTCGGAAAGCGAAACCTTCTCCTTTGTTGTGACAGAAGCACGCGACTATACCGCTCATTTGCGGCATTTGGAAGGCGTTGTTGAACAAGGTGGCATCACAGTCTCGCTGTTCCCGAATCCCGTCAAGAACAAACTGACCATTGAAGCTTCCGAACCTATCAAAAAGATTGAGATTTACACCAGCAACGGAGCTTTGGTGTGCAGACAGAACAGCAGTTCCGACAAGATAGAAATCTATGTTGACAAGTATGCCATTGGAACCTACACGATTCGTCTGACCACCGACAGTGCTGTTGAAATCAGAAAGTTTGTGAAGGAATAAGACCTTATTTCAAAAACACATTTTCCCCGTCGCATAGTTTTGCGGCGGGGTTTTTCTATTTAAACCATAGGCGTTTTTTTCAAAGGGAAGTGGTCTCAGGATTACATTTTTTTTGAGAAAAGAAAGAATCTAATTATTTAATTTGTATTTTTGCAAAAATAAATCAATGATAACAAAAATCTTTGCCATGAAACATCGTATACTCATCTTAAGCTTTCTTTGTTTTTCGTTGTTGTTCGGCCTTTCATTAACTTCAATGGCACAGGATTCGGAACGTCAAACCATAGTTGACCCGCTGACTGTTTCAGGTACGGTCGGAACCCAGCTTACTTCATCGTGGAATAATGCCGACCTGCATTACAATTCCCCGTTTTCGACCTCTACTTACGCTAATATGACGTTTAATGTCTATGGTATCAGTGTTCCGATGAGTGTTAATTTGATCAACGTAAGTGCCGAACAGTTCACCTTTCCCAAGCCGACTTTTACGATCAACTTTAAGCCCATGTGGAAGAAATTCACCTTCCATTTTGGTACGTCTTCAATGAATTTCTCCAACTATACGTATAACGGCATTTCCTTCGATGGTGTTGGTATGGAATATAGGGGCAACAAGTTCCGTTTCGGAGGCTTTTATGGAAATTTCAACCATGCCACCACCTTCCGTACCCAACTCGATGAGCGCGATGCCATTCAATACCTTTCCGACTCGTTACTTGGTTTGAACAATGTAGCTTATACCACCTTCCCGCAGTTCAAACGCAAGGCATACGCTGCCCATGTAGCTGTCGGTAGCATGCGTAATTATGTGGATCTCAGTCTTCTCCATGCCGTTGATGACCTCAATAGTTTGCCATCGCAATGGTATATGTACAATGTGTATTCCGCCGACATGATTGACACCACTCTTTTTGTGCGCGACTCAACAATCAAAGGACAAGAAAATCTGGCGTTGGGTTTGAAAGGACATTTTACCATTGGCAAATGGGTGATGTTTGAGACCAACTTGGGAGTCAGTTTGTTCACTCCCGATATCACACGGGATGAAGTGGTGCTGGAGGGAGAAGGCGGTGGAATCACTTTAGCCAACAATTTCATAGGCGGAATACGAAAAACGGGCTTATACAATGTACGTTACGGCAGTGAGGTCCGCTTTGCTGGCGATGCCTTGTTGAATCTGAATTTCAGCCCTGTCTCCACAACGTTAACTTACCGTTTTGTGCGACCCGACTATACTTCTTTGGGAGCCAACGGATTCAACCAAAACTCTCAAACTTTTGGCGGCAATATTTCTACATCTTTGTTTAGCAATATCGCTTTCTTGACCTTGAACGGCTATTTGCAACGTGACAACATGGACAAAAAACAGTTATACACCAATCAGGTTGGTTCTTATACCGCTAGCTGGAACAATTCCTTTGGTGACAATGTAGCTTTGTCAATCATGTACAATGGCGTGACGCAGAAACAGCTTGACGGTGTGTTGGCCGTCCCTGAGAACATTCGCATCAACCAGATTACCCATTCCTTTGACCTCTCTCCCAGTTATACCTTATCGCTTGATAATGACCACACTTTCAGTTTGAATTTCAATTTGTTGGAGAATAAGAACCTTAACAAGCAAATGGAAGGGATGAGTTTCGATGTCACCACTACGAGTTACGGACTTGGTTATGATGTCTATCTTCCAAGCTCACGGCTTTCGCTCGATGCCAATTACGATTACTCTCTGTCGCGCTCCTCGGGCAGTGACTATAACTCCCACTGCCTTTCGGGTGGCACTACCTATCACTTTATTAGAAAGGAGAATATGACTCTTTCTGGCAACGCCAGACTGACGATGGCCTATAACATTGAGAAGACGGAAGCTGAGGAACTTACAGACTCGGAGAAGCAGGTTCTGAACTACCTCGCCCGTCGCATAGGTGCAGAAGCTAGCACAGAGATGACCAATGACTTATCTGTTGCTGCCCGTCTAGGTGCCTCGCTGAACTACATGGATCGCCACAATGCGTCCATCTTCTTCTCTATCAGTAATTATAGTGATAATATCATCATTGGTCAGCACGTAGCTGTCAATACCGATGTACGTCTTATGGTGGAGTACAGCTATAGTTTCGCTTCACGCCTGATAAAGTCAAAAAAACATAAATAACAGTGCAAAATAATAAACAAATCTTGATATGAAACGCATTATCCGAATTCTAGTTTTGGCTATTACTCTTGTTACGGGACTAACGACCGTATCGGCACAGACAGTTCAGGTGCTGTTGAGCCAAAAAGTTCCCGCCCTGCCAGCGACAGTGACCAGCTATTTGGATGGTCCGTTCCGTTACTTCAACATACAGTTTATCGTGAACGGTGCGGGAAATGAAGGTCTGGACATTTTCTTTGACATGGAGATGACAGTCAATACCAGCCCGCTTTATGTCCGTACTCGTCCAGGTACAGTTCCTATGCAGCCTATTCACCTTTCCGAGGGAGTCAACAATATGAGGGGTGATGAGTTGAATACCCAGGTTCTGATCCGTACGGAAACCAATTTTGATTACAATAATATCATCGACGCACAACAGTTACCTGAAGGCACCTATACGCTTTGCTTGGACTTTTACCGTTGGAGTGATAAGGACAATCCGGCACGAGTCCCAATCACCATCGGGCCTTGCCCTACATTCGTCATCTGCTATTCGGGCTCCGCACCCGAACTGGTGTCTCCCATGGCAGGTGCGCAGATGACCTTGAATGGTGACATGGTTGTGACACCTAAGCGGAAAATCAATTTCTTTTGGACTCCCGTCATCTCCAACTGTGCTGGCAGAAATACCCGTTTCAAATATAAATTGAAAGTGGTGAAGGTGCTGAATGGGCAGAACTATCAGGACGCCATCAAGTATAATCCGACTGTCCTTTCAACAGAAGTGCGCAACAACAATTATGCAGTATTTGATACCTTGCGTGATATCAAGGTACAGATGGAAAAGGGGGTGCTCTATGTGGCACAGGTGCAGGCCGAACAAATTAAGTTCAGCAGTTCAACGGAGAACTTCATCATCTCCAATGAGGGCAAAAGCCAGCCAATGCCTTTCTATTGGGGTTATGTCTTCGACGACGACCTTCTCGGTTCCAAACTGGGAGGATTGATAGACCCCATTTTCCCTCCAGAAATCCCAGGCGGGGAGAATGTTACCCCTCAAGGCAAATCTTCGAGACGTTATGGTTATACCGTGGAGGACGAAATCGAAGACGGAGATGACAGTGAAGGAGTGGATGGTCTAACCCAATGGGAAGGCGGTGTTGAGGAAGTGTCGGGATTGGAATCCATTATGGATGAAATGAAAATGCAGTACCTCGCAAGCTTTATCCAAGATGCCGCTACTGTTTCTAGTCTTACCGAGGCTTATCCCGATGAACGAAAATATGTGCCCACTCCCAAGCGTCATTACGTTGAGAGCGACGGCTATTACACCGTCCCGATGACCGATAATTTAGAGGTTAGTTTTATGCCCACACGACATGAATCGCTGAAAAATGTCTCTTACACCATAGAGTTATATGAGAATATAGAAGGTGCTGACATTGACAGCATTACCTCCTATGAACCGCTGTTCATCGAGAGAATTGAAGAGGTGCCTGAGAGCTATAATAAGATGGATAGTCATGAAATGGTTAGCCGCACCCTCGCTGGATGGGGTTCTGAGCTGGAACAAGGCAACCTCTATTATCTGCAACTGACAAGTCTCTATACTGTCGATTATTGGAAATATTCGATTGCTGACACCAGTTTTTACGTTAATGAAATGTTAGCAGAGCATGTCCATGATACCGTCTCACGTGAGTTTGTGGAGGAAGAATTGGCATATTCTAATGGGGTCTTATTCCGGTGGGGTGATGACCCAGAGGCACCAGATTTTAAGACACCACAATGGAAGGCTCCAGTAGATCGCACAGGCGACGACATCTATGACCCGGTGAATTACGGACTTCCCACCTCAGTGCCCGAAGTACAAAAGGCCAAAACGTTCCCTGTTTCTTGGACACCTGTCAAGAATGTAGTCAAGGGGGATGAGGTGGAGTATGAGGTGAATGTTTATGAGCTGAAAACTGGTCAAACCTTGGAAGAGGTTGTTTCAAAGAATGAGGTATTAATCACCCGTACCGTGACCGATGCCAATGAAATCTCCGAAAACGACAAGGATTTCTTCAAGGCATTCTCGCCCAAAAAGACATACGTGATGACGCTTAGCACCATAGTTAATAGCGAGGACAACACTTATCACTTCGAGAACGGCAACAGTGCGCTTCCTATCGTATTTAAGATAGTGAAGTAAACACTTAGCGGTGTCCTAACGCAACTAGGTTACGGGGGCGTAAATTCAAGTAAAGGATTTACGTCCCCGTTTTGTGTCTTGCCGTCTACAAGGTTTGGATTCACCAAAGTTATTGGATTCAAAAAAATGTACCGATCCTTGTCACAAGACGGCTCTTTCAAACGTCTTGTAAATGTAAAAGCTCCAAAGATGGACCCTGAATTTGAAAAGACATATCGAAGCTACTACCCAAAACTGTTCAGGATTGCGACCAAGATGCTGCAAGACTCAGAGGGTGCAAAAGATGTCGTACAAGACGTGTTCACAGCGTATTATTTCGCGATGAACAACGAGAAAGTCATTCGCGACACGAAAAACTGGCTTGTCAGGAGTACCATCAACAAGGGAATCGACTACAAACGAAAAACGGCTAGGACCGTCATGATGGAAAAACCACTCGAAACAAATGAAAGCCCCCAAGACGAGGCTCCCGACATCCTCAACGCGATAGCTCATCTCAATGAGAAGGAACAAACGCTTGTCGTGCTTTACAGCGAAGGTTATTCCTACAAGGAAATTGCGGAAATGACGGGGCGCAACCTCTCTTCCATAGGAAAAACCCTGTCGAGAATCATGGATAAAATCAAGAAACACGTGCTATGAAACATTTGAACGACAAAACGATACAAAGCTATATTGACAATGAATTGCCAGAAAGCGATAGAAAGAAGGTGGAAATGCACCTCGAAGATTGTTCATCGTGCAGGCTAAGACTCGAAGCACAACGATCTTTCTCCAAAAAAATGAAGAACTCGTTGGATACCTTGGTTCCGAATGACGTCTCAGTGCCAGAATTCAGTTTCGGAAGGGCGACAAGGCCAGAAGTGAACATCACCCGCATTGTCTTTATCTCCTCTTTGGCAACCGCCAGTGCCATAGCGCTTATCGTGATGGCAATCAATCTGTTGTCGAAACCCAAACCAACTGATTACATCTTCGACTTTTACACCATCGAAGATTACGACGCAAACAAACCTTCTGCCGAACAGGAATTTGCCGAGTTCAAGATGCAATTACAAACTGAAAAAACGGATATTAACCTTTAAATATCAAAGCCATGAAGAACTTATTTTTAATCATTGTTTTGGCCGTTGCAACTTGTTTTCAAGTTGATGCGCAGGTGATTCAACTCGTTCCCGACGAAACCTACGGTCAAGGGAACAAC
>JAEEGH010004785.1_pt1 | contig 34468 bp, 29 predicted proteins | sample 9134181 | NCBI WGS metagenome assembly JAEEGH01 (sample SAMN16246544, study PRJNA631951) | gut metagenome | biome: gut microbiome; feature: rumen; material: DP-attached | host: Bos | place: Iran: Karaj | collected 2018-10
ATGCCAGTTCATATACAATAGGCTCAAATTCTACTCCTACCGCAAGAGTAAATAGAGGGGAAATGGCTGATGCGTACTATGGACTTTCGGATAATGCCTATGGTATCAAGGAACTTGTTGAAGCAGAGCTGAACACTCTGTCGCCTGCAGATATAGAAGTTGCCGCTGAATGGAATAATGGAGACAAAAGTGCTGTCAAGATAAATACAAAAACTACGTTCCTAATAGATGAGGATGCTTCGCATTATAGCATCGGATTCGCGCTTGTAGAGGATGGAATGAAAGGTAATGGCGATGACTGGATTCAGAATAATTATTACTCCGGCAGATCCATCAGTGACCCGAACCTACAGTCTCTGTCAGCGCTTCCAAATCAGCTAACTGATACAGAATATAATCATGTGGCGGTGGATGCCTGGGGAATCATTCAGGGAATAGATGGCTCCGTGAAAGACATACAAGCAGGTGTGAAACAGGAATTTAGTCATGTGTGTGACATTTCTCAAAACGGATTGATACAAGACAAATCAAGATTGACAGTCGTTGCCTTGCTTTTCGACAAGAAGACTGGCAAGATTTGTAATGCAGCAAAGACAGCAATTGGAGATTATCGTCCTACAGTGGTTGTGACGGCAAAGAGTTACACTCGCGCCTATGGGGAAGCTAACCCTGTATTTGAGTACACAACGGAAGGAGCCAATCTGAATGTTCCGCCCATCATTACCTGTGAAGCCTCACATACGTCCCCCGTAGGTAATTATTCGATTGTTATAAAAGAAGGTGAGGCGACGAATATTGATGCCACTTATGTCAACGGTACACTGACTATCACCAAAGCACCGTTGACCATCAAAGTTGGTGACTACACCAAGTTGCAAGGCAGCGAGAATCCGGAATTCACATTGACTTACGAAGGGTTGAAGAATGGTGAGACGGAAGCAGTATTTAGTAAGAATCCTATTGTTACGACGACTGCAGACAGGAATTCACCCGCTGGTGTGTACAATATATTCGTTACTGGTGCTGAGGCTCAGAACTATGAAATCAGTTATGTTGCAGGAACACTGACCGTGGAAAAGAGGCCTAAGGGCGATCTCGATGCCAAGGGCTATACGGATGTGACTGATGTGGTAGCTGCCATCAATCATGTTCTTGGTGAGAGAACGCTGAATTATGACGAGAAGGAAATTCTCGACATGAATGATGACGGAGATTTGAACGTCGGTGACATCATCCTGCTGGTTAAAGCCATTCTGGAACAGGGCAATGTGGTGAATATTCCTGTGATGGCACGTGGCGAAACTGAAAACATTGACCTGACTATGTACACGGCCATGCAGCTGACTGTGAATGTTCCGAATGGGACCAGAATCAGAGACATACGACTGGCAGGTGACAATAATAGCTCGCATAGACTGATGTATCAGCAGAAAGACGCCGAACACTATACGGTGGTAGTATACTCCATGAGTAACCAGAGGTTCAAAACCGTTAATGGCAGCCTGTTGGAAGTAGATATGGAAGGTGAGGGAGAGCCGACAACAGCCAATGTGCTGTTGGCAACTCCAACAGGCGAACGTACCTTTATCAATTCATTGCCCATAGGGACAGTGACGGGTATCAGCATCGTCGGTGCTGACCAGGCGGCAACAGGTAGTGTATATGACTTGCGAGGCAACAAGGTGCTGGATAGGGGCGCTTCCATGAAACAACTGCCGAAGGGCGTGTATATCATGAATGGTAAGAAATTAATAAAGTGAACTTATGAACAACAAGATATTTGCAATGATAGTAGCACTACTCGTTCTGATGGCGGGCAGTGTACGGGCTGAGAGCCTGAAGGCAGACAACGTCATCATGAACGCTGGAACCCAGAAATCGGTGGGGGTGACGTTAGCGCAAGATGGGGAGAAGTATGCCGGATTCCAGTTTGACGTAGAACTTCCTTCTGGTGTTTCTCTTATCAGTGAGGAACTTGTGGCGGCACAAACAGGGGACATGACTTTGGTGAAGAGGACTCAGGATGACGGCAGTATCCGATTCATCGTCTATTCGCCGACCCTGTCAAAAGTTCATGCGGGAAAGGTCATGACGCTACAGCTGAAAGCAGACAAGAAAGCAAAGGCTGGAGATTATGGCTTGAAACTGAAGAACGTTATGTTGACTGATGCCGATGGTCACATGACTTACCTCAGCGACGCTGCATCATCGCTGACTGTCGCACCGCCAGTAAAGGTGACAGCCATCAGCATGGAGCGTGAATATGGCGACGAAAACGGTATGCTGGACTATGAGGTAAGCGAGAACTACACAATAGGTTTGCCAACCATAGATTGTGCAGCAACCCAGTATTCTCCTGTGGGTACCTATTCTATTACTGTCGGAAAAGGGAGTATAGAAGCAGATACGGTCACACTTGTCAACGGTACGCTAACAATTACGAAAGCACCATTGACGATTAGTGGTGGGGAGTATAAGATGAAGATGGGTGAACCTCTGCCGACTTTCAAGGCATCCTATTCTGGCTTCAAAAATGGTGAGACAGAGGCTGTACTAATACAGAAGCCAACGTTGACAACAACGGCAACATCGAGTAGTGAGCCTGGTACGTATGACATTAACGTGTCAGGTGCAGAGGCTGAAAACTATGAGATTATGTATGTAAATGGAACACTGACAATAGAAATCAATTCTTTCTCGCTGACCTATATGCTTGATGGAGAAGTATACAAAACGGTCAGTTATGACTACGGAAGCATTATCACACCAGAGCCAGCCCCCTCGAAGGAAGGATACACCTTCTCAGGCTGGAACGGTGTTCCTGAAACCATGCCCGCCCATGATGTAACGATAACAGGTTCGTTCTATATCAACAAGTACACGTTGACATATATGGTTGATGATAAGGAATACAAGTCCTTTGAGATAGAATATGGTACTTCAATCACTCCAGAGACAGAACCCGTCAAAGAAGGCTACACCTTCTCTGGATGGAGTTGGATACCCAAGACTATGCCTGCTGAGGATGTGACAATAACAGGAACGTTTACTATCAACAAATATAAATTGACATATATGGTTGATGGCAAGGTATACAAGTCTTACGATATAGAGTATGGTGAGAAGATTACCGCAGAGCCAGCCCCCTCGAAGGAAGGTTATACTTTCTCTGGATGGAGTGGTGTTCTTGAAACCATGCCAGCCCATGATGTTACGGTAATAGGAACGTTTACCATCAACAAGTATAAGTTGACATATATGGTCGACGGCGAGCTATACAAGTCTTACGAGATTGAATATGGTGAGAAGATTACTCCCGAGCCTGCACCCACAAAGGAGGGATATACTTTTAGTGGATGGAGTAACATTCCAACCACGATGCCAGCAAATGATGTAACTGTTACAGGTACGTTCTCAAAAGGAACTTATAAACTGATTTACATGGTGGACGGTGAAGTCTACAAGACTATCAGTTTTGACTACGGTATTGCTATCACACCAGAGCCAGATCCCTCGAAGGAAGGATACACCTTCTCAGGTTGGAGCGGCGTTCCTAAAACGATGCCCGCCCATGATGTGACGGTAACAGGCTCGTTCTATATCAACAAATACAAGTTGATTTATATGGTTGATGATAAGGAATACAAGTCCTTTGAGATTGAGTATGGCACTTCAATCACTCCAGAGACAGAACCCATCAAGGAGGGCTACACCTTCTCTGGATGGAGTTGGATACCCAAAACTATGCCTGCTGAAGATGTGACGGTAACGGGTACGTTCTCTATCAACAAGTATAAGTTGACATATATGGTTGATGGGAAGGTATACAAGTTTTACGAGATTGAGTATGGTGAGAAGATTACTGCAGAGCCAGCCCCCTTGGAAGAAGGTTACACTTTCTCTGGATGGAGTGGCGTTCCTGAAACGATGCCGGCTCATGATGTGACGGTAACAGGTACGTTCTCTATCAACAAGTACAAGCTGACCTATATGATAGGCGACGAGACGTACAAGGAGGTAGAGATTGAGTATGGTTCAACAATTCCGACTGAGCCACAGCCCGATGGTGACTATGTGCGCTTTGAATGGGTTGGAGTACCTGAGACGATGCCTGCACACGACGTGATAGTATATGCTGACTTCGAGACTGGCATTACGGATGTCATGGCGCTACAGGGCGTCAGGTGCATCTATAGTCCCAATGGCAAGCGTATCAGTAATCTACAGAAAGGCGTCAATATCATCGTGATGAACGACGGCTCAGTCAAGAAGGTATATGTGCGGTGATGGTTAACCATCACTGCACGATATGCACATCGCGCTGCGGGAACGGGATTTGGATGCCGTTGGCGTCGAGGGTGTCGTAGATGCACTTTAGGACATCGCTCACGACGTAGGACTTCTTGGGGGCATCGGCCCACACGAAGAGATTGAAGTCGATGCTGGAGTCGTTCATCTGGGAGACCACCGACTTGACTGGCTTCGAGGGATCCATCCACTGGTGGTGCAGGCTGTTGACGGCATTCTCCACCAAAGTGGACACCTGACGCAGGTTCGAGCCGTAGGCCACACCGAAGGGTACAACGGCAAGGACGTAGCCGTGGTTGCGGGTCAGGTTCTTGTAGTTCTTGGTGAACAGCTGGGAGTTCTGGAAGGTGATGATTTCGCCATAGAGCGACTCCACGACAGTGGAAGTGTAGCTGATGCTGGTGACCCGACCCATAGTGCCATCCACCTCAATCCAGTCGCCCACCTTCACACGGCCTGCCATGAGCGAGGCACCGTAGTAGATGTTCTCGATGATGTCCTTAGAAGCGAAACCGACACCTGTGGACAGACCACCCGAGATGGCAACCAGCCACGTGACGCTGATGTTGAGGATGCTGAGCGAGAGAAGCAGCCAAATACCCCAGACGAGTACTTGGATAACGTTGCGTCCCATGACCTCGCGGCTCTGTGCGGTGGTGGGATCCTGCTGCTCGTAGTGCATCCGCATGAGCTGAAGTATGGTTTTAGAGAGGTAGCGGAACAGGAACCATAGGTTGATAACCATCGAGAGCTTGGTGATGCTGACTGTGAGGTTACGGGTATCGATGAACCGGCGACGGAAGAGCTGCATGCAGAGGTCGCTCAGGTTGAATACATCGGCAGCCCAGTAGATGCTGAGCATCACCGACAGCACACCCATGACGGGCAGCAGCACGGTGTAGAGCAGCTGATAGAACCAGCTACGAGTGACAGGTGCTGACTCCAGCCCGTGACGACTACCATAGAGGTGAACGTACTGGCTGACGCAGGTGATGGTGAGTATGCAGGTAAGCTGCATGATCCACCAGATGAGGATTTGTACGCTGAGCAGCGTATAGCCTGTCCAGGAAAGGCAAACCGACGCGATGAACACGGTAAGCGAGATGTAGGTGTATAACATGTCAGATCGCGGCACGTTGCGGCTCAGGCGGCGGATGACGCTCCATTGCCACAGCGTACAGGCAAGCAGCACTGGCGGGAAAATGAGGTCTACCAGTTCGTTGGGAATCAGGATGATGCGGAATGCGATGACAATGAAACCGATGATGATGAGCGGGGCATAGATGCGGAAGGCGCTGCGGATCTGACTGCCATCCACACGCAGCAGTAGCGAGATAAGGATAACGCCCAACAGCCATGCGTACTCTATGAGCAGGTCGCTGGCCATGATGAAGAAGTTCTGATGCAGTGTAGCCCGCAACACACCCATGATGATGGCAAAGGTAATGGTGGTGGTGGCAAAGATGATGCAGGTGCGCTTCTTGAGGAACTCCTCCGTCTGCAGCCGACGGGGCAGCAGGAAACGGAAAGTCAGCAGGTTGAGGGTTATGGCGATGATGACATAGACGGCGATGACGCCGAACAAGCCGAAGATGACGCTGCTGTCCCACTGCGACCCGGTAGCCGTAGATTTATACTTGTCGGCTACAGTTTCCCTTGCCTGCCGCAAGTTCATGCGCCACTGACGGAGGATGGAGAAGTAGTTCTGACCACCGTTTTTGAAGATGCTGGTCTGTATGTCGTTGTAACGCTGGTTGGCATAGTCGTTCAAGTTGCTCAACCGGGTTTCGGTCAGCTCGTAGTAGTGAATGTAGTCGGCTATCTGGGCGCGGTTCTCGGTCAAGGTGTTGCGTATGTTGACCGCCAGCGTCAGGCAGACGTTGCGGTTCACGCGGGAACGGTCGGTAAGCATGGATTCGGGCATGGACTTCAGGCAGGTCACCAGGCTGTCGTACTTGGCAATGTCGGCATCGGTGTTGGCTAAGAAGGTCTTGAACGGTATCTGCGAACGTTTAAACTCATAATACTGTCCGGTGGCCTGATGGCAAGCGTAGGTCATGTCGAACACATGGTTCTGCTTCTGCGAGTAGAGCATCAGCTGGTTCTGTCCGCTTTGCTTCATCGTCTCTACCAGCTGACTACGTATCCGTTCGTTCTGTTCCTTCCGCTCGGCAGTCATACTTGTCAGGTTGCGTCGGTACTCGGTCAGTTCCACCCGCAGTATCTCTAACGTCTGGTCAAGGTCACGTTCTTTCAAGACAGCATGGCACTCGGTGAGGCACGCCGTCAGGATGATGATCATCAAAAATAGTCTCTTCATCATAGCTCTATATTGGTTTTCTGGGTGCAAAGGTAGTTAAAAAATTTGAGAAAAGGCTCAGTTCTCAAATAAATATCGTATCTTTGCACCGATGATACTCATTGCAGACAGCGGAAGCACCAAGACAGACTGGGTGCTGACCAAGGACGACGGCAGCATAGAAGGCCGTTTCAAGACAGAGGGCATTAACCCCTTCCACCAGTCGGAGGATGACATCCTGGCCATCCTGAAGACCCTTCCCCTACCCTTCCCAGAAGAGGGCGGAGAATTGAGAGTCTGTTTCTACGGAAGTGGGGTACGCCCGGAACTAGAGCCGAAGATGGTAAGACTGCTGCAGACGGTATTGCCCAAGGCAACGGTGGAGGCTCACGGCGACCTGCTGGGGGCTGCACGGGCTGTATGCGGCCAGTCGCAAGGCATTGCCTGTATACTTGGAACGGGAGCCAATTCATGCCTGTATGACGGCAACGACATCATACAGAACACGCCGCCGTTAGGCTATATCTTAGGCGACGAAGGCAGCGGTGCCGTCCTCGGACGACACTTCCTGAATGCATTGTACAAAGGCTTTATGCCAGAAGCTATAGCAGCTGATTTCCAAAAGGATATGAATATGACGATGAGCGACGTCATAGCGCGTGTATACCGCCAACCTATGGCAAACCGCTTCCTGGCTTCGCTGTCGCCATTCATCAGCAGCCACCTGCATGAGTCGACGGTCAGGCAGCTGGTGGTCGACAACTTCCGCGACTTCTTCCGTCGCAACCTCGTGCAATACAGACGTACGGACTTGCCCGTAGGCTTTGTAGGCAGCGTGGCATTCCATTACGAAGCACAGCTGAAAGAGGCTGCCGCCAGCGAAGGCTACACAGTAGGGCGTATCCTGAAAAGCCCCATAGACGGGCTGGTGACTTACCATAGTAAACCTAAGAACCAAAAACAACTACAACAATGAAACGAATCCTATTCTCCCTAACGACCATTGCCCTGTTGGCAGCCTGTGTCCCAGCGGCACAGCAGCAGTCGTCATTCGTCACCGTCAAGGACGGCCATTTCGAGCGCGACGGTAAACCTTATTATTACGTTGGCACCAACTTCTGGTATGGTGCCATACTCGGCTCTGAGGGCCAGGGAGGCGACCGTCAGCGACTCTGCCGCGAACTCGACGAGATGAAGCGCATGGGCATCGACAACCTGCGCATCCTTGTGGGCAGCGACGGCGAGCGAGGCGTGGCGACCAAGGTGGAACCTACGTTACAAGTGGCACCGGGAGTGTACAACGACACCATCCTTGCCGGGCTTGACTTCCTGCTGACCGAAATGCAGAAACGCCAGATGGTGGCTGTGCTCTACCTGAACAACGCGTGGGAGTGGAGTGGCGGATACGGGTTTTACTTAGAGCATGCTGGAGCCGGCAAGCAGCCGCGTCCCGATGCCGACGGCTACCCGGCCTACATGCAGGCCATGAGCAAGTATGCCACCAATGAGCGGGCACACCAGCTGTTCTACGACTATGTGCGCTTCATCATAGGCCGCACCAATCGCTATACGGGGCTGAAGTACACGGAAGACCCAGCCATTATGTCGTGGCAGATAGGCAACGAGCCGCGTGCCTTTGCCAAGGAGTCGCTGCCCGCCTTTGAGAAATGGCTGGCAGAAGCCTCGGCACTCATCCGGAGCCTCGATTCCCAGCATCTTATCTCCATCGGCAGCGAAGGATCGTGGGGATGTGAGAATGACTACGAGTGCTACGAGCGCATTTGTGCTGACAAGAACATAGACTACTGCAACGTCCACCTGTGGCCCTACAACTGGGGATGGGCAAAGCCCGACTCGCTGATAGAGAATCTGGAACGGGCCTGCCAGAACACCAAAGACTACATTGACCGGCACTTGGCCATCTGCGACCGGCTGAACAAGCCATTGGTCATGGAGGAATTCGGCTATCCCCGCGACGGTTTCAAGTTTACTCTTGACACCCCGACCCAGGGACGTGACGGCTATTACAAGTACGTGTTCTCACTGGTTGCCGACAATGCCGAACAGGGCGGCAAGTTCGCCGGCTGCAACTTCTGGGGATGGGGCGGATTTGCGCAGCCTCGCCACGAACAGTGGCAGGTGGGCGACGACTATACAGGCGACCCGGCCCAGGAGGCACAGGGCCTCAACTCGGTCTTTGCCACCGACACCACCACCCTGCAAGTCGTCAGGCAACAGGTCAGCAGGATGAACGATGTGAGGAACAAACAGTAAGCAAGATGAAACGGATGATAACCATACTCGGCCCGACGGCCAGCGGAAAGACACCGATAGCGGCAGCACTGGCAACCCGCATCGGTGGCGAGATTATCTCGGCCGACTCCCGACAGGTGTACCGGCGGATGGACATCGGGACGGGTAAGGACCTGGGGGACTATGGGAACGTCCCCTATCATCTGATTGACATCTGCGAACCAGGCACGAAATACAACCTTTTCCAATATCAGCAGGACTTTTTCGATGCCTATAATAATATAATAGGTAAGAATGTGGTACCGATACTCTGCGGCGGCACGGGTCTCTACATCGAAGCGGTGCTGAAGGGCTACAAACTATCGCCAGTACCCCAAAACCAAGAACTGCGCGACAGACTGGAGGGCAAGTCGTTAGAGGAACTGACACAGATGCTCACTTGCCTGAAGGAGCGTAACGGGTCGAACATGCACAACAAAACGGACGTAGACTCGGCACAACGGGCCATCCGTGCCATCGAGATAGAAACATACAATGCTGAGCACCCGGTTCCGCGGCGGGAACTGCCGCCTGTGCCGTCACTGATTATCGGAGTGGATATAGACCGCGAACTGCGTCGGCAGAAAATTACCCGACGGCTGAAAGCCCGATTGGAAGAGGGAATGGTAGACGAGGTGAAGGCCCTGTTGGACAGCGGCATACCTGCCGATGACCTGATTTACTATGGGTTGGAATACAAGTTCCTGACGGAATACATCATTGGACGGTTGACGTATGATGAGATGTTCAGCCGCTTAGAGATTGCCATCCATCAGTTTGCCAAGCGGCAGATGACGTGGTTCAGAGGTATGGAGCGGCGTGGCTTCGAAATAAACTGGATAGATGCAACCCTTCCGATGGAAGAAAAAATAGAGAAGATACTAAGACTATGGTAGAGACAACGAGGTGGGGCGTGCTGTATTGCCCCAAGACGGGAATCAACAACAAGCGGAAACGCTGGGAAAAGATTGAGACGGTGCTCAAGGAGCGCGGTGTCGTGTTCGACATGGTGCAGAGTGAAAACAGCGACAGCGTGGAGCGGCTGATGACCATGCTGATCAACAACGGCTACAAAACCATCATCATTGTGGGCGGAGACTCGGCACTGAACGATGCTGTGAACTGCCTGATGAAAGTGGAAAAGCAGGAACGTGACAGCATCGCTTTAGGGCTGATTCCCAACGGCGTGATGAACGACTTTGCACGCTTCTGGGATTTCGACGAGGACAACGTGGAACAAACCGTCGACTGGCTGCTGAAGCATCGTGTCCGTAAAGTTGACCTCGGCTGTATTCGCTATACCAACAAGAACCAGGAACGGTGTCACCGCTATTTCCTGAACTGTGTGAACATCGGTATGACGGCTGACATTATGAACCTGCGCCGCCAGACGAGGCGGCTGTTCGGCAGTCGGACGCTGTCGTTCATATCGTCGCTCTTTGTCATGCTGTTTCACCGGATGGAGTATAAGATGAATCTACGCATCAACAACGACGTGATAGACCGTAAGGTGATGACCGTCTGTATAGGCAGCGGTCCTGGATACGGCCAGACGCCTAACGCTGTGCCCTACAACGGAATGCTCGACGTTTCGGTGGTCTATCACCCCGAGGTCGTTCAACTGATAGAAGGACTGTGGCTACTCATTTCGGGCCGTTTCCTGAACCATCGAAGCGTACACCCTTTCCGTACAACGGAAATTATTGTGAATGAAGCCAAGAAGGCTATGGTGGGCATTGACGGCAGGCTGATGAAAACTCCTGTAGGGCCATTCCGGGTCGATATCGAGCAGGAAGTCATCAGTTTCTTGATACCCGATTAAAGATGAGCAAGGCGGCAAATGTGAAATAATTCACTATTTGCCGCATATTTTTTGCATTATTTTATGATGTTTGCCTTTTTTTTATTACCTTTGCAGTCGAATTCAGAAAAACAAATTGTTATAACATTATAAAACTTTTATGAATTTCACTTTGTTTATTACCGTCTTGCTGACGGCATTTACATTGGTGGCGGCAGCTTACCTTGTGGCTAAGCTTATAGGTCCACGCTCATACGCAAAGGTGAAAGGCGAACCCTACGAGAGTGGTATTCCCACCCGGGGTACGTCGTGGATACCTGTGAGTATAGGCTTCTACCTGTTCGCCATCTTGTTCCTCATGTTCGATGTGGAAACGGTGTTTCTGTATCCATGGGCAGTCGTGGTGAAAGACTTCGGTGTGATGGCATTGCTCTCCATCGGGTTCTTTCTTGTAGTATTAGTGCTGGGTCTGGCCTACGCCTGGCGGAAAGGAGCGTTGGAATGGAATTGAAACCGAAAATCAAGTCGATTCCTTACGACGAGTGGAACGACAACGAGTCGTTGGAGAAGATTATCGACGAGCTGCATGAGGGTGGCGTGAACGTCATCACAGGTTCGCTTGATAAGCTGATCAACTGGGGACGCGCCAATTCGCTGTGGTCGCTGACGTTTGCCACGTCATGCTGCGGCATCGAGTTCATGGCCTGCGGATGTGCCCGTTACGACTTCGCCCGCTTCGGCTTCGAGGTGACGCGTAACTCCCCCCGTCAGGCCGACCTCATTATGTGTGCCGGCACCATCACCCACAAGATGGCTCCCGCCATGAAGCGTCTGTACGACCAGATGGCCGAGCCGAAGTATGTTATTGCCGTCGGCGGATGCGCCATCAGCGGTGGCCCGTTCAAGTCGAGCTACCACGTGGTGAAGGGCATCGAGGAGATTGTACCCGTCGATGTGTTCATCCCCGGCTGTCCGCCGCGCCCAGAGGCTATCATGTATGGCATGATGCAGCTGCAGCGCAAGGTGAAGGCCGAGAAATTCTTTGGTGGTGCCAACCACAAGCAGAATGCCGAAGAGGCAGCGTTAGGCGTGTCGAACGAGGAACTGACGTTCCGTGCAAAGCATGACGATCATCGCCGTGAGCCAATGGTTATCACCGATGTTCCTCAGGAGTTTGTTGACGAATTAAAGAAAGAACAGGAGGCAGCCGTATGAAGTTAGAGTTCTTATCATTTGAATTTGGCAAGTTCGCACAGGAGATGCAGAACTTGAAGGAGAAGAAGGGCTTCGACTTTCTCGTTACCATCGTTGGCGAGGACTTCGGTGCCGAAGAGGGCCTTGGCTGTATCTACATTCTCGAGAATACCAAGACCCACGAGCGTTGCTCTGTCAAGATGCTGGCCAAATGTCAAGTATGCGGCGATGGTATCGCCGCCAACGGAACAGGAGATACCGACGGACAGACGATTTTCTATATCCCTTCCGTGATTAACATCTGGAAGGTGGCCGACCTGCTGGAACGCGAGGTCTACGACTTCTACGGCATTGTGTTTTTGGGTCATCCCGATATGCGCCGCCTCTTTCTGCGTACCGACTTCAAGGGACATCCCTTCCGCAAGGACTGGAAGTTTAACGACAAATATTCGTTAGAGGACGACGTGGAGCCCGACTACGGCTTAGAGTATTATTTGGACAAGGACGGTAACCTGCAGTCAAAGCAGAACAAGCTGTTTGGCCCTAACGACTACGTTATCAACATCGGCCCGCAGCACCCCGCTACCCACGGTGTGCTCCGTCTGCAGACGGTGCTCGACGGCGAGACCGTCAAGCGCGTTTATCCGCACCTCGGCTATATCCATCGTGCCATTGAGAAGATGTGGGAAGGCATGACCTACCCACAGACTCTTGCTTTAACCGATCGTCTTAACTATCTGGGAGCCATGCAACATCGCCATGCACTGGTGGGTGTTATCGAGGAAGGAATGGGCGTAGAACTGACCGACCGCATCAAGTACATCCGCACCATTATGGATGAGCTTCAGCGTCTCGATTCCCACCTGCTTTACACCTCATGTGTGGCTCAGGACTTAGGTGCGCTGACCGGTATGCTTTATGGTATGCGTGACCGCGAGCACGTGCTGAACTGCATGGAGGAGACCACCGGTGGACGACTGATTCAGAACTACTACCGTATCGGAGGCTTGCAGGACGACATCGACCCGAACTTCGTCAAGAACTGCAAGGACTTGGTGAAGTATCTGCGTCCTACGATTCAGGAGTATATGGATATCTTTGGTGATAACATCATCACTCATAACCGTTTGGAGAACTGCGGCCCGATGAGCCTTGAGGATTGCATCAGCTATGCTGTAACCGGTCCTGCCGGACGTGCTTCGGGTTGGAAGAACGATGTCCGAAAGAACCACCCGTACGACATGTACGACAAAGTGGAGTGGGAACAGTGTACACTCAGCGGCTGTGACTCTATGGATCGTTATCTGGTTCACATCAACGAGATGTACCAGAGCCTGAACATCATCGAGCAGTTGATAGACAACATTCCCGAGGGAGACTTCTATGTAAAGCAGAAGCCCATTATCAAGGTGCCCGAGGGACAGTGGTACTACTCTGTCGAGGGTGTGGCTGGTGAGTTCGGCGTGTATCTCGACTCTCGTGGCGACAAGAGTCCCTATCGCATGAAGATGCGCCCGATGGGACTCTCGTTGGTAGGTGCCTTCGACCCGATGCTGCGTGGTCAGAAGATTGCCGACCTCATTGCTACCTGTGCCGCTATTGATGTAGTTATTCCTGATATTGACAGATAAAAGCGAAGGATTATGTTTGATTTTAGTATTGTTACACAATGGTTCGACGCTCTCCTGCGAGATACCCTCGGATTGGGAGATTTTCTGTCGATATTGATTGAGTGCGTGCTGGTGGGCGTGGCTATCCTCTTGGGATATGCCCTCATCGCCATCGTACTTATATTCATGGAGCGTAAGGTCTGTGCCTACTTCCAGTGCCGTCTTGGCCCGATGCGTGTAGGCTACTGGGGCTTGCTGCAGGTGTTTGCCGACGTGTTTAAGATGCTCGTCAAGGAGATCTTCTTCGTCGACAAGGCCGACAAGGTGCTCTACCTCGTTGCTCCGTTCTTGGTGATTGTCGGCTCTGTGGGTGCCTTCTCGTTCCTGCCCTGGAATAACGGCGCTACGGTACTCGACTTCAACGTGGGCATCTTCCTGCTGACAGCCATCTCGTCGATTGGCGTGGTGGGTATCTTCCTCGCTGGATGGGGCTCTAACAACAAGTATTCGGTGGTTTCGGCCATGCGTGGTGCTGTGCAGATGATTTCTTACGAGATGTCGCTCTGCCTGTGTCTCATCACAGCCGTCATCCTGACGGGCACGATGCAGATGTCAGGTATCTGCGAGGCTCAGACAGGCCCGTGGAAATGGCTCATCTTCCAGGGACACATCCCTGCGCTGATTGCCTTCTTCGTGTTCCTCATTGCCGGTAACGCTGAGGCCAACCGCGGCCCGTTCGATATGGCTGAGGCTGAGAGTGAGCTGACCGCCGGTCACCACACAGAGTATTCGGGTATGGGCTTCGGCTTCTTCTATCTGGCCGAGTTCCTCAACCTCTTTATCATCGCAGGCATCGCCGCTACGGTGTTCCTCGGCGGCTGGGCTCCCGTAAACATCGGCATCGAGGCCTTCGACACGGTGATGGACTACATCCCCGGCATCGTCTGGTTCCTCGGCAAGACCTTTGCCCTGGTGTGGCTGCTCATGTGGATCAAGTGGACATTCCCCCGTCTGCGTATCGACCAGATTCTGAAGTTAGAGTGGAAGTATCTCATGCCGCTGGCACTCATCAACCTTGTGCTGATGACCGTCGTGGTGGCTCTTGGCTTATATATTAAATAAGGTATAGCAATGGAAGAAAACAAAACATATTTCGGAGAAATCGGGCACGGCCTCAAAACGTTGGCTGTTGGCATGAAGACCTCCTGGAAGGAATACTTCAAGGACTTCTTTACCAACAAGTCAACGGAGCAGTACCCCGAGAACCGCAAGACCACACTCCACGTAGCTAAGCGCCACCGTGGCCGTCTCGTCTTCAAGCGCGACGAGAACGGTGCCTACAAGTGTACGGCTTGCACCCTGTGCGAAAAGGCATGTCCGAACGGCACCATCAAGATTACGGCCCACATGGGCGAGGACCCGGAGACGGGCAAGAAGAAGAAGGTGCTCGACGACTATCAGTACGACCTTGGCGACTGCATGTTCTGCCAGCTCTGTACGAACGCCTGCAACTTCGACGCAATCGAGTTTACAAACGACTTTGAGAACGCCACCTTCGACCGTGGCAAGCTGGTGCTCCACCTCGACAAGGAGGTCTATCAAGGCGGTTCGCTGCCTAACCTCATAGACGGCGGTGCTCCCTTCGAAGTCGGTAAGTTTAACACCAAAACCAAGTAAGGACTATGGCTAATATCGTAATGTTTGCAATTCTTGCCGTCATCATCCTCGGCTCGGCCGTGATGTGTGTGACGACGAAGCGGATTATGCGAGCCGCAACGTTCATGTTGTTCGTGCTCTTTGGCGTAGCAGGTCTTTACTTCCTGCTCGACTACACTTACTTAGGCGCTGCTCAGATTTCGGTCTATGCTGGCGGTGTGACGATGATTTACATCTTCGCCATCCAGCTTGTTTCGAAGCGCACCCTGCAGGGCATGGTCGAAAAGATCAAGTGCTCGCGAGCCATCGGTGCAGCCCTGCTCGCTGTGGTGGGCCTGGCTACCGTCGCCTTCGTATTCCTGAAGAATGAGTTAATATGTCGTGCTGCCGACGTGGTCGACGCCGAGGTGCCAATGGCTACCATCGGTCAGGCCCTCGTAGGCTCCGAGAAGTACCAGTATGTGCTCCCCTTCGAGTTCATCAGTATCTTCCTGCTGGCCTGCATCATCGGCGCACTGGTTGTTTCACGTAAAGTTAAGGAGGATTAAGCTATGGTACCCGTACAATGTTATTTCGTGCTCTCAGCACTCCTGTTCTTTATCGGTGTCTATGGTTTTGTGACTCGTCGCAACCTCATCGCCATGCTCATCTCCATCGAGCTGGTTCTGAACGCCGTCGACATCAACTTTGCGGCCTTCAACCGCCTGCTGTATCCCGGTCTGAACGAGGGTTTCTTCATGACCCTCTTCTCTATCGGTGTCTCGGCAGCTGAGTCGGCTGTGGCCATCGCGATTATCCTGAACGTCTATCGCAACTTCAAGAGCGATACAGTAGACAGCATTACTAACATGAAAAGATAAGTAAGTGATTATGGATTACGGATATACAATTTTCATTCTTCTGCTGCCGCTGTTCTCCTTCTTAGTGTTGGGATTGGCGGGCATGAAGATGTCGCATAAGGCAGCAGGCCTCATCGGTACCTGCTCATTGGCTCTGGTCACGATACTCTCTTATTACTGCGCTTTCCAGTACTTCGGTGCCGACCGCGTGGACGGAGTTTATCAGACTATCGTGCCCTATAACTTTACGTGGTTGCCTTTGGGCGCCCTGCACTTCGACATGGGTATCATGCTCGACCCCATCTCGGTGATGATGCTCATTGTCATCTCCACGGTGTCGTTCATGGTCCACATCTACTCCTTCGGCTACATGCACGGTGAGAAGGGCTTCCAGCGTTACTACGCTTTCCTGAGCCTGTTCACCATGTCGATGCTCGGACTGGTGCTCGCCACCAATATCTTCCAGATGTATATGTTCTGGGAGCTGGTAGGTGTGTCGTCATACTTGCTCATCGGCTTCTACTATCCGCTGCATGCCGCTGTGGCAGCCTCCAAGAAGGCATTCATCGTCACGCGCTTTGCCGACGGTTTCTTCCTGGTGGGTATCCTCATCTTCGGATTCTATACCGATTCGTTCTCGTTCTCGTTTGCCGGACAGGGTGCCGACATCGTGATGGGAGCCGGTACGACGCCGTTCATTGCCGGCAATGCCGCCAAGGCCGTTGCTGCCGGAGGTTTCATCCTGCCTACAGCATTGACGCTGATGTTCATCGGTGGTGCCGGTAAGAGTGCCATGTTCCCGTTGCACATCTGGCTGCCCGACGCTATGGAAGGCCCGACGCCCGTGTCGGCCCTTATCCATGCCGCTACGATGGTGGTCGCCGGTGTCTATCAGGTGGCCCGTATGTTCCCCTTGTGGATTCAGTATGCCCCCGAGGCTATGAGCATCATCGTCTGGATAGGTGTCATTACCGCCTTCTATGCTGCTGCCGTAGCTTGTGCCCAGACCGACATCAAGCGCGTGCTCGCCTTCTCTACCATTTCGCAGATTGCGTTCATGATGGTGGCACTTGGCGTATGTACGGAGGCTGTCACGGGTCATGAGCATCCGGGTAGTGTGGGTTACTTGGCTGGTATGTTCCACCTCTTCACCCACGCTATGTTCAAGGCTTGTCTGTTCCTCGGTGCCGGTTGTATCATCCACGCCGTCCACTCCAACGAGATGGCGCTGATGGGTGGCCTTCGCAAGTACATGCCTGTGACCCACGTCACGTTCCTCATTTCCTGCTTGGCCATCGCCGGTATTCCGTTCTTCTCGGGCTTCAGCTCGAAGGATGAGATTATCTCGGCCTGCATGAACTACAGTCCTGTGGTGGGCTGGATTATGACCGGCATTGCCGCCATGACCGCCTTCTACATGTTCCGACTGTACTACGGCATCTTCTGGGGCACAGAGAACGTGGAGGCTCACGAGCACCACACGCCGCACGAGGCTCCGCTGACGATGACCGTTCCCCTGATTGTGCTGTCGGTCATTACCGTCGGTGTTGGTATCTACACCACGCTGGCTGGCTTCCTCGGCTGGGGCGGTTCGTTCGGCTCGTTCGTATCGGCCGACGGTCACGACTACACCATCCACTTCGATGCTACCGTAGCCGCAGTCAGTACCGTCATCGCTATTTGCAGTATCTGTCTCGCCACCTATATATATAAAGGTGAGGAGCAGCCCATTGCCGACCGTCTGAAGCAGACGATGCCCAGACTATGGCAGGCTGCCTACAAGCGCTTCTATCAGGACGAAATCTGGCAGTTTGTCACTCATAAGATTATCTTCCGTTGCGTCTCGCGTCCTATTGCCTGGTTCGACCGTCACATCATCGACGGCACGTTCAACTTCGCAGCTTGGGGCACCAACGAGGCCGGCGAGTCCATCCGTGTTTGGCAGAGCGGCGATGTCCGCCAGTATGCCGTCTGGTTCCTCACTGGTGCTGTGGCATTAACATTAATCCTTTTAGCAATCTAAAGATATGAATATATTAAGTTTATTTGTATTGATTCCCGTCCTGATGCTTTTAGGATTGTGGATTGCCCGCAACCTCAATCAGGTACGTGGCGTGATGGTGGCAGGCTCTGTGGCTCTGCTCGCCCTCTCCATTTGGCTGACATTCTATTTCATTCAGCAGCGCGCTGCAGGCAATACTGCCGAGATGCTGCTGGCGGCCTCTACCCCGTGGTTCAAGCCGCTGAATATTGCTTACTCTGTCGGCGTCGACGGCATCTCGGTGGTCATGCTGCTCCTGTCGAGCATCATCGTCTTTACCGGAACGTTCGCCTCGTGGCAGCTGAAGCCGCTTACCAAGGAGTACTTCCTCTGGTTCACCCTCCTCTCGACCGGTGTGTTCGGCTTCTTTATCTGTACCGACATGTTCACCATGTTCATGTTCTACGAGGTGGCCCTCATTCCGATGTATCTGCTTATCGGTGTCTGGGGCAGCGGCGCTAAGGAGTACGCTGCCATGAAGCTGACGCTGATGCTGATGGGAGGTTCGGCCCTGTTGATTATCGGTATTCTCGGCATCTACTTCTTCTCGGGTGCAACGACGATGAACGTCAACGAGATTGCTGCCCTGCACAACATTCCGGTGGACATGCAGAAGGTGTTCTTCCCCTTCATCTTCATTGGTTTCGGCGTGCTTGGTGCTCTGTTCCCGTTCCACACATGGTCTCCCGACGGTCATGCTTCGGCGCCCACGGCTGTGTCAATGCTGCACGCCGGCGTGCTGATGAAGCTCGGAGGCTACGGCTGCTTCCGTGTGGCAATGTACCTGCTGCCTGAGGCTGCCCAAGAGTTGTCGTGGATATTCCTCATCCTCACGACTATCTCAGTAGTCTACGGTGCCCTCTCGGCCTGCGTACAGACCGACCTGAAGTATATCAATGCCTATTCGTCGGTATCGCACTGTGGCCTCGTGCTCTTTGCCCTGCTGATGATGACCAAGACGGCTGCTACGGGTGCCATTCTGCAAATGTTGTCGCACGGTCTGATGACGGCCCTCTTCTTTGCGCTCATCGGTATGATCTACGGTCGTACCCATACCCGCGACGTGCGCCGTCTGGGTGGCCTGATGAAGATTATGCCGTTCCTTGCTGTAGGCTACGTACTGGCCGGTTTGGCCAATCTCGGTCTGCCGGGCTTCTCGGGCTTTATTGCTGAGATGACTATCTTCGTCGGTTCGTTCGAGAATGCCGACATGTTCCACCGTGTCTGCACCATCATTGCCTGCACCTCGGTAGTCGTCACCGCAGTTTACATCCTGCGTCTCGTCGGAAAGATTCTCTACGGCGAGGTCAGCGACCCGCACTATCTGAAACTGACGGATGCTACGTGGGACGAGCGTCTCTCCGTTGCCACCCTTATCTTCTGTGTGGCCGGTCTCGGTACGTTCCCCTTCTGGGCTTCGAACGTCATCAACGACGCCGTGATTCCCATTCTCAACAATATTAACATGTAAACGATAGGAGGATTAACAATGAATTACGGACAATTTTTACAAATGATTCCCGAGGCTACGCTGGTAGCTATTCTGATTATCGTTTTCTTCGCCGACTTCGCCCTGTACCGCAGCGAGAAGAAGAGCCGCACGCTCTACATCCTGACCGCAGCCCTGATGCTGCTCCAGCTTGTGCCCTGTGCGCTGGCTGAGCCGACGTCGGCCTTTGGCGGACTCTATGTCACCTCGCAGATGGCCAATGTTATGAAGACCATCCTCACCGCCGGTACGCTCATTGTCATCATCATGGCGCAGCCTTGGATTGAGGCTGCCGGGCGCAAGACCTCAGGCGAGTTCTACATGTTGATAGTGTCAACGCTGCTCGGTATGTACATGATGATTTCGTCAGGCAACTTCCTCATGTTCTTCTTGGGTCTTGAGACCGCCTCAGTGCCTATGGCCTGCCTGGTGGCTCTCGACAAGATGAAGAAAATCAGTGCCGAAGCTGCTGCCAAGTACATCCTGACGGCAACGTTCTCGAGCGGCGTCATGCTCTACGGCATCTCGTTCGTCTACGGTGCTGCCGGAACGCTCTACTTCGACGACATCGCACAGGTACTGGCAGGCATCTCGCCCTTCAGCGACCAGATCTATCTGCCCATACTCGGACTGGTGTTCTTCTTCAGCGGCCTGGGCTTCAAGCTCTCGCTGGTGCCCTTCCACTTCTGGACGGCTGACACCTATCAGGGAGCACCGACGCCCGTTACCGGCTATCTGAGCGTCATTTCGAAGGGTGCTGCCGCACTGGCTGCCTTCATCATCCTGACCAAGGTGTTCGGTCCGCTGGTTGAGCAGTGGGAAATGATGCTCGGCATCATCATCATGCTCACCATCACTGTCGGTAACCTCTTCGCCATCCGCCAGTCAGAGCTCAAGCGCTTCATGGCCTTCAGCTCTATCTCGCAGGCCGGTTACATCATGCTGGCTGCACTGGGCAACTCGCAGATGGGCGCTACGGCGCTGACCTACTACGTGCTGGTGTATGTCGTTGCCAACATGGCTGTCTTCACCGTCATCAACGTTGTCGAGCAGAACAACGGCGGCCGCACCGATATGGCTGCCTACAACGGCTTCTACGAGACCAACCCCCGTCTGTCGTTCCTCATGACGCTGGCTCTGTTCTCGCTGGCCGGTATCCCGCCGTTCGCCGGTATGTTCTCAAAGTTCTTCGTGTTTATGGCTGCCGTCGGAGGCCATGAGGCTGCTCCCTTCTGGGTTTACCTCGTCGTCTTCGTCGCCTTGATCAACACGGTGGTGTCACTCTACTACTACCTGCTCATCGTCAAGGCCATGTACATCAAGAAGACCACCACGCCGCTGCCCGCTTTCCAGAGCGATACGAACACGAAGCTGGCCCTTGCCCTCTGCACACTGGGCATTGCCGCCTTCGGTATCATCTCTTGCATCTACGACTGGATCGCTGCTGCTACCGTGTAAGCGTGAGACAACACTTATAGTTGTCCCTGTTATAGTTATTTTTCCCCGAATCGCTTGGCGGTTCGGGGATTTCTTTGTAACTTTGCGGCGTTGTTGAAATCATAAACTTATCCTAATATGAAGAAACTATTATTGCTCAGCCTGATGATGGCCGCATTCGGCACCGTGCAGGCACAGAAAGGCCAGCCCCCGCTGGTGTACACAGTAGAGAACACGGGTAGCAGCTTCAAGCAGCCCGCCATGCCCGGATGGGACCAGCTGCCCGAAATCCGCGAACTGCCCGACCCGCTGAAGGGCGTGAAGAAGTTCAAGAAGTGGTCGCAGCGCCGCAGCGACATCAGCCACATGATTCAGCACTACGGCATCGGCACGAAGCCCGCCGTTGAGCCCGGTCAGGTGAAAGCCCGCATGTCGGGCGACACGCTGATTGTCGACGTGACCGTCAACGGCCAGACGCTGACGCTGACCTCCGAGATACGCTACCCGCAGACGGGCCAGCCGCCCTATGCGCTGATGATTGGCACGAGCATGATGTCGCTGCCGCGCCAGTTGTTCGAGAACCGCCCCATCGCCATCATGAACTTCCGCGAGAAGCAGGTGAACGACTACGGACAGTTCGGGCGTCACCACGAGCGTGGCGAGCACAACTTCGACCGTCTCTATCCTGCGCTGAAGGACAACGGTGCCTACAGCGAGTGGGCATGGGGACTGAGCCGCCTGATTGACGGACTGCAGCAACTGGGTCCCGAGGTGACGAAGATTGACACCAAGCACATCGGCGTGACGGGCTGCTCGTATGCCGGCAAGATGGCCCTCTACTGCGGTGCCTTCGACGAACGCGTGGCCCTGACCATCGCCCAGGAGCCCGGAGGCGGCGGGGCTGCCGCCTGGCGCAAGTCGCATGAGTCGAAGGTGCGTGTCGAGGATATCGACAAGACCGACTACCACTGGTTCCTGGAGAGCCAGAAGACGAACTTCAGCGGCGACTCCGTCTACCGTCTGCCCTACGACCAGCACGAGCTCTGCGCGATGGTCTGTCCGCGTGCCCTGCTGCTGTTGGGCAATCCCGACTATGAGTGGCTTTCCGATCCTGCCATGCTCGTCTCGGCCCAGGCTGCCAAGAAGGTGTGGGAGTTCTTCGGCATCGGCGACCGCATGGGCTGGAGCATCGTCGGCAAGCACGGCCACTGCCAGCTGCCCGAGAGCCAGTGGCCCGAGGTGCAGGCCTTCATCGACCGCTTCCTCTTAGGCCGCGACGCCGACACCCGCAACGTCAGCGTCGTCAAGGACCTGTAGTTCAATCAACCTAAAGCTATGATACCTAAGAACTTGATTCCATCAGCCCTGCTCGTCGCCACCTGTCTGGCGGCGGGCAGTCTTCGTGCCCAGAACCCGGCCATCTGCGACCGCTATACGCCCGACCCGGCACCCTACGTTCACGGCGACACGCTCTACCTCTTCGTCGACCATGACGAGGACCAGACCTTGAACGGCTACTTCACCATGAAGGACTGGCTGCTCTACAGCACTGTCGACATGGTGAACTGGACCTATCGCGGCACGCCGCTGACGTCGGCCACCTTCTCAGCATGGGCCAAGCAGGACAACGACTGCTGGGCCAGCCAGTGCATAGAGCGTAACGGCAAGTGGTACTGGTATGTGACGGCCACCATCAAGGGCCAGGCCTATCCCGGTATTGGTGTGGCCGTGGCCGACAACCCTGCCGGTCCCTACCGCGACCCCATCCATAAGCCGCTGGTGCAGGGCTGGTTCAAGATCGACCCCACGGTGATGATCGACGACGACGGTCAGGCGTACCTCTTCTATGGCAATAACAACCTATGGTACGCGAAGCTGACGAAGACGATGACCGCCATCACGGGCGGCGAGAGGGAGGTGAAGACCAAGGACGAGAAGGCCTTCGGACCCTTCAAGGGCTACAACGACGACGGCACGCCGAAGACCAACTTCGAGGAGGCCTCGTGGATTTACAAGCGTGGCGGCAAGTACTACCTGGAATATGCCGCCGGCGGCGTGCCCGAGCACTGGGCCTACTCGACGGCCGACAAGATAACCGGCCCGTGGACCTATCAGGGCAAGGTGATGGGGCTGGCCGACAACAGCTTTACCATTCACGGCGGCACCGTGGAGTACAAGGGCCACCACTACCTGTTCTATCACAACGGCAAGCTCCCCAACGGCGGCGGCTACAAGCGTGCCACCTGCATCGAGGAGTTCACGCGCAACGAAGACGGCTCGCTGCCTCTCATCAAGGCCACGACCAAGGGCGTCAGTCCGCTTCAGACGCTCGACCCCTTCGTCAGACAGGAGGCCGAGACCATCAACCAGTGTCAGGGCGTGAAGTGCATGGGCGACTATAACGGCTGCTACGTGACGAACATCAGTACTGGCGACTATATCAAGGTGCGCAATGTGGACTTCGGCGAGGCTGGTGCCCAGGCGCTGACGGCGAAGGTGCGCGTCGAGAAGAAGTGTACGCTCGTGGTGCGCATCGGCAGCAAGGGTGGCACCATCAAGGGCCGTCTGCCTTTGGAGCCTACCAACGGTGACTGGCAGGAGGTAACCTGCGACCTGACGTCGCCCATCAACGGCGTGCGCGACATCTTCTTCACCTTTACGGGCAGCGGCACGTCGCTCTTCGACTTCGACAGCTGGCAGTTCTCCGAACAGCCAACCCACATCTCCCACATTGCCCGTCCTGCCCATTCCCCCCATCCCGCCTACAACCTCAGCGGCCTCAAAGCCACCCCCAACACAAAAGGCATCACAATCGTCAACGGAAAGAAAATACTGAAATAACCAACCAACATGAAGCAAACCATTCTATCAATCCTCCTGCTCGCAGCAGGACTGATGCCGGCCCAGGCCGACAACATCACCGTAGGCGGCACCAGCCGCTCGTATAATATCATTGTCCCTAAGAACCTCGGGCAGAACCGTCCGCTGCTCATCTTCTGTCACGGCTACAACCAGGATGCCGGATGGATGCAGAACAGCGAGTTCAAGAACGACAACGTCAGCATGGAGGCTGTCTGCGACACCGCCAAGTTTGTTTGCGTCTTCCCCAACGGCATCGACCGCGCATGGGACACCGGCGGCGACCGCGACATCAACTTCATCAAGGCCATTATCGAGCGGATGGTGACGCAGCATAAGATCGACCGCAACCGCATCTATCTCGGCGGCTTCTCCATGGGCGGCATGCTGACCTACAATGCCATCAACAAAATGTCTGACCAGATTGCCGCCTTCGTCTCTTGCAGCGGCCCGTCGGTGGTAACGCCCAGTTCCAAGACGCGCCCGGTGCCCATCCTGCATATTCAGGGGACGGCCGACAACTGGGGCGGCGTGCAGCCGGCGCTGAATCCTTGGATCAAGCACAACGGCTGTTCGACGACGGATAAGGTCATCAACAACTACAACGGCTTCAGTGGTGCTAAGCTGCACATCTGGGGACCCGGCAACGACGGCGTCGAGGTGCGGCTTCTGGAGCTCAAGGACAAGGGGCACTGGATTTGCAAGGAGCCGCAGGTCTATACAGGTAAGGAGATCTGGAACTTCTGCAGCCGCTACTCGCTGAACAAGACCACGCCCAACGTCAAGATTACCTCGCCTTCTACCGGCGGAAAGCACATCAGCTTTGCGCCAAAGGGTGAAGCCGTGTTTCCCGACATCACCATCACCGCCACGGCCGACGACCCTAACGGCACCGTCGAGAAGGTGGAGTTCTACGACGGCACGACGCTGATAGCCACCTGCACGGAGAAACCCTACAAGGCCACGCTCACGGGAGCCAAGGCCACCAAGCACACACTGAAGGCCGTTGCCACCGACAACGACGGCGAGACGAGCACCGCCACCGTCGAGGTGACCATGCAGGCACCGACAACGCTTACCCCCTCGACCGATTTCAAGGAGGCCAACGCCCTGCCCGCCGGATGGACCACCTACGACAGCAGCGAGCGCCGCACGGGCTATAGCAGCGGCTACTCCTCGGGCTGCCGCGTGCTGCAGTTCACCGGCTCGTCGAAAGGCTTCAACTATGGTCTCTACTTCCGTAACATCAACGGAAAGGCTCATCAGGGCTGGGCAAAGTACGGACTCAGCGACGGCGGCACGACGCTCAGTCTGGCTCCCGGCCACTACACGCTGAAGTACAAGATCTGCAACTGGAACATGGCTGACTTCGGACAGGTGGAAGTGGGCATTGAGCGCCGCACGGGCAGCACGACGATTGCCAGTCAGACCTATATGCCGAACATCAACATCGGCAACGTGGCCTCCAACAATTTCAGCAGTCCTCAGCAGCAGACCTTTGAGTTCGACATCGCCGAGCAGGGCGACTATGTCATCGCCATCTATTCGGCCGCCTCAGAGTGGAGCGACTGTATCGTCGGTCAGCTCAGCCTCACCGCCAGCAGCTATCTGGCAACGGGCATCAGTCAACCCTCCACCCTCCACCTTCCACCCTCCACCACCTACGACCTTCAGGGACGGCGAGTTGAAAGTCCGGCCAAAGCTGGATTGTATATCAGGAACGGGAAGAAGGTGTTAATCTCCAAGTAACTTTAAACTTTGTTAATTTATTTCGTTTTAGTGCAAGGTTTCGCTTTTCCGTAGTTATTTAGGAAAGAAGTGATCCTATGATGAGATATATTCTGCGTGACATCTCGGTTCTGGTGTTGCTCATATCAGCAATGCTCTGCTCATCGTGCGCAACAATCATTTCTGGCTCCACCGCTGACATACATATCGACGGAAAGGTCGATGAACCTCTCACCGTAGTCACCACCCACGGCGAATATCAGGATTTGTCATTACCGGCAACCGTCAAGGTCAAACGTCGCAGCCTTGACGGGCAGCACATACAAATCAGTTCTCCAAGCTATGCTTTCAGCGACATCGTGCTGAGGAAATCCGTTAATCCCTGGTCAGTCCTCGATGCCTTCCTCTACGGTGTCCCTCTTGTCGTTGACCTGATGACGAATGCTGCCAGTGTGCCTGCGCAGAACCGGTTTTACGTCACTCCTGATGCACCGCGCTCTCAGGCAGACTCCCTTCGCCGTGCCGACTCATTACGGTTGGTAAAAGCGGCCGAAGAGGTCAGACAGGCGCAGCAGCTTGCACGTCAACTGCCAGAGCGCTATAACAGGCATGAAATACGTTGCGGCCTTGGATTTGGGCACTGCCAGGCCAGTCATGACAGAGACAGGATGATTGACGCCAATATCCAACGTTATAGCATACTCGCCGAAGGAGAGTGTTTCGACATTGTCGGTGATTCTTATCTGCAGGCAGGGGTGGAGTATCATTACCGGCTTAACAGGAAATGGGACGTTGGCGTGTTGGCCGATTGGGGCATATCGAGAGAAGGCTATTCCTCATACTATTATCAATCCGTGCATGCTGACCCTGTTACTGCTGATCCCGAGTATTTCGCCGATGCCAATGAGCAATGCCGCTTTTTCGTCTTTGCCCCATCCTTGCGTTATACTTGGTCCGAGCGGCGCTATTATCGCAGTTACTCACGCATCGCCTTAGGCGCCATGCGCCATCATCTCACCTTTGACTACAAGCGTTTTCCGTGGGTTGGCTACCATCCCGACGAGGCATCGTACACCGCCCAGATACCGGTATTCACCGATAGTACGGACGAGATAAAATGGCGTATGGCCTACCAGCTGACCGCCATTGGTTTTTCTTTCGGCAGCCAGTCCTTCAGTTTCTTCGGCGAGCTTGGCTATGGCAGTCTTGGAGTCGTGCGACTCGGTGCGTGTTGTATGTTTTAAGGCACAGGGGGCATCCCTGATGAAATAAGGGAGCTTACTTCACCTTAGCGTTCTTCTCGAGCGTCCAGTCCTTGCGCTGCAGAATGGCTGGGCTGTCGCCGACGAACATCTTCGAGGCGTCCTTGTCGGCCTTCAGCTGCCAGTCGAGCCAGGCACGGGCAACGATGGCAAACTCACCGCCGTTGGGCTGGTTGTAGGTGCCGCCGTGGCCTACCGGCAGGTTCACGGCGATGGCGGGCACGTGGTCGATGCGCTTGAAGTCGTCCATACCGTTGTTGTAGGCAATGTCAGTCTCGCCGCCGAGGATGTAGATGATGGGGCAATGAATCTCCTTCAGCTTCGACTTGGCCACGCTCGGCATGCCGCCCATGCGCGGGCCGCCGCCCTCAACCTGGTCGAACAGTCCGCTGTTGCAGATCATAATCGAGGTGACGCGCTAGGTAAGAAATAGTCTTGTTTTCATAAAGGAAATGGTTTTAGTTGTTGATTAAAAGCTTTACGGGTGCAAAGATAATGATTTTTTCCGAATTGCCGCTCCTTTTTCCGTCTTTTTGTTTAGAATAGTTTCCGTGCAACTGAGGGGACTGTCAAAACCTCCGATTTCCCTCCGAATCTGTCCCGGGAAAAATTCGTAAACATCAGATTGTTTTGCAGGTTTCGAAAAGATTTCGTACCTTTGCACCCGAATGAGACAGCGCGTGAGTATTCTGGTGTTGGCGCTGGCCGTAGTGGCCGGTGTGCTCCTGAGTGGTTGTGGCGGCAATCCTCGGGCGGTGGAGTTGTTGGCCCGCGCCGACAGTCTGATGATGAACGGGCGGACCGACTCTGCGCTGACCGTCCTCGACAGTCTTCTGGCCGACGCCGACCACCTCTCGCGTCGCCAGGAGATGCGCTGCCGGCTGCTCCGCATGAATGCCATCAACAAGCTCGACACCGTCTTTACTGCCGCCCATGTTGCTCAGGCTCAGATACTGACGGACTACTTCGACAGAAAAGGGACATCCAATGAGCAAATGCTTGCTCACTACCTCTTAGGCCGCACCTACGCAGACCAGCGCGAGGCTCCAATGGCTCTGCATTGCTATCAGGAAGCCATCGATTGTGCCGATACCACTGCTTTTGACTGCGACTTCGCACAGCTTAGTCGCATCTACAGCCAGTCAGCTGATATTTTCTATCAGCAGGGACTATATCATAATCAGATAGAATATGACAATAATGCCGAGTTTTATGCATGGCGTGGAAATGACACATTGGCCGCCTTGCAGTGCTATGCCATGAAAGCTACAGCCTATGACCAGCTGCAAATGAAAGATTCCGCCATCTTGATTTTTGAGGATGCCATTAGGCAATTCAGAGCCTATCATTATAATAAGGTGGCTGCTGGCTTCTCGGGTGTGCTGGCCAGGATGTTGGTTGATGAAGGTGCTGCACCAGCATCTTTGCTTTACGATTATGAGGTAAATTCCGGATTCTTTAATGCTGATGGAAACATAGATAAAGGCCGCGAAATATATTACTGTTGGAAAGGACTATACTTTCTTAACAGGAACCAACTTGATTCTGCCGAGCAATGTTTTCGAAAAGAGTTGCATGAAGGAAAAGACTTTGATAACCAGAACAGTGGTTCTCGGTGGTTAGCTCATTTGTTCTCTATTAAAGGTAAGCCCGATTCTGCAGCCAAATATGCTTTTTATGCTTACCAAATGAATGATTCCGTCTATGCACAAAGGGCTCTACGTGAGATAGAACAGGCCAAGGCGATGTATGATTACACACGCCAACAGGAGATAGCTCAACAGGAGCAACAGAAATCAGAACAGAAACAGCGTGTCATTTGGTATATTATCATTTTGTCAGGAGCGATAGTAGCCTACGCGCTTTATAGGTTGTATAGGAAACAGGAAGAGTATAAGCAGTTGGTTGAAGAACATGTGTCAATGCAGTCAGAAGTGATGCAACTTCGTGAATATAAAGACAGCTACGACCAATTGCTTCTTGAAAAAGAGAGGCAGGTTAAGAATCCTGGAACGTCCAAAGAAGAAATAGAGACTATAAGATTGGAAAAGGACAGATTTGAGCAAATGCTGAAAGAAAAGGAAGATAAGATTGAACAACAGAAAGCAGATATCAAGAAATATAAACGATTAGCCCGTCAGGAGAGGGACAATATTCAGAAAAAATTAGAAGATGCTACAATATACAAACTTGTATCTGATAAAGCAACAAAAGGCCTGAAACTTACTGATGAGGAATGGAAAGAATTGGAGAAATTTGTCGTTAATCGCCTTCCTGAATTCTATATGTTTGTTTCTTCTCGTGAGTATGCCTTAACTACAATCATGTACCATGTATGTATTCTTGTACGTTTACAGGTTCCCTTTTCTTCCATTGGTAACATGATGGGCGTAAAGGCTCCCACCATAACAAAAGTGTGTGGTGTTGTCCTCAAAAAACTATTTGGAAAAGAGGGTAGTGGGAAAGTCTTGGAGCAAGAATTAATACAATTTAACTGAATTACGGCATACTAATATTTATGCTAATTTTCACAATTCGCTAAATTCCAGCGAATTGCAATGCTGCGTGCTAATTTTTATGCTAATTCTGAATAGCACTTTTCCTTGTCGCTCTTACCTTAAACAACTAAATTTGCAGCCGAAATGCGTTAACTTAGATGTTTAATTTAAAAAGGATTACACATGAAAAGAAGTAAATTGATTGCGACATTTATTGGTCTCGCGTTATTTATTATGCCACCTTCAATTCTGTCTCAAGGAACAAGAGGGCAAATCGAATTTGATGTAACTGGTGACAATAATGTCCCTGGTACTCCAGGACATCCGAAGGTTCCTGTCCCGCTGCCCAACCTGTGGCAGAATGGTTATCAACTCGACTTTTATGGTCCCCATCCCGACTATGTGCTCCGTATCGTAGATGCGACAAACACGCCTGTCTACGTTACCGCCGTACCCTCGTCACAGACTCAGGTTATGTTACCCACCACGCTCAGCGGTACTTATCGTATTGAGTTGATTATGGGGAGTTGGTTGTTCTATGGCTTTATCGACCTGTAAACAATCTTTTCTATGGTAAGTGCCCGTGCGGGCACTTACCAACATTAAACTAATAACAATCTAAAAAACATCGTGATTATGAAAAAATGATTATTTCAATGCTGCTTATAGCAGCTCCAGTAGCAACATTTGCCCAATTAAAGGTGTTCTCTGATGGTAAAATAAGTGTGAATAGACAAACCAAAAACCCTGGAGCCATGTTAGCTGTGGAGAATAATGAGTATACAGGCTATAGTAATTATAATATGAGTGTCATAACGGGTAATACCGTGCAAAGCAATAAATACAATTTAGGTGTATATGCATCGTGTTATTCCAGCACAGCTCTTAGTTCAGGTCGTTCATTTGGCCTACTTGGCACAGGAGGCAATGCTACTTCTGGTTATAACTATGGGATATATGGAAGACTTATGGGTGACAATAATGGTGCAGCTGTTGTCGGAACATTGGCAAGCGACATGGGCATTTATATACCAGGTAAATATGCTGGCTATTTTGATGGTGTCACAAAAGTGGATGGAACTCTTTATGCAACAAATGTAGTTAATACGTCAGACATTCGTTTGAAAGAAAACATAACTAACCTCATTGACATTGAAGATGGAAGTACGACTCTGGAGAAGATTCAGAAGATGAATGTTATTGAATACAATTTTAAGTCAGACCAACATATACCTGATGCGGAAAAGGATACAATGAGAACAAGTATTGTGAGAACGGAAGATGAGATTTCAAAAGAAAGGCATTACGGTTTATCTGCTCAGGAGCTACAGGCTATCTATCCAAACTTAGTAAAGGAGGGACAGGACGGATATTTGGGAGTGAACTATATAGAGCTGGTACCAATTCTGATTCGAAGTATTCAGGAATTGAAGCAGGAACTTGACAATGTGAAAGGTGGAAGTGGTGATATGATGATGTCGCGAAATGCTGCTACCGCTATGACCATGGCTAATGCTACTGGCAACAAACTTTATCAGAATACCCCTAATCCATTTAAGGAGCAGACCACCATCCGCTTCTCATTAGATGATGATGCTCAAAATGCTGCTATCTGTATCTTTGACATGTCGGGCAAGATGCTGAAGAAAATGCCAATTTCATCGGGAGAGAGCAGTGTCTGCATTAATGGTTGGGAACTTGGTGAAGGAATGTTCCTCTATACTCTGATGGTCAATGGGCGTGAGATAGACACGAAACGGATGATATTGTCGAAATAAAAAGGGAAAGATTATGAGACACATTAGTTACTATACCTTATTAGCTCGTTTATGTGCCTATACCAATCTCTATGCGCAACAAAATGATGATAAGCATAGCGCTTGTGTTGAAGAACAGTCAGGACAGACAGGTCTATTGTATGAAAGCTATTCGAATTATACGGAGTCTACCATTGTAATATCTACAACTGTCGTTTGGAATACGAACCAGCAAATCTATGACAATATCATTATTGCAAACGGAGGCCAACTCACGATACAAGGCAACACACAAATGATGGGTAGTAACAACATGACAGTGCAATCAGGCGGCAAGCTGATTGTCGATGGCGGAAACCTATCCAATGTGGACCTTACTCTTAACTCTGGTTCTTCCTTGGAAATGATCAATGGAGGCATTTTGGAGTCTCGTAGTGGTTTTTCTGTTCCTGTAGGAGCTTCCGTTGTCATAACAGAAGGAAAAATTTCTTGACTATTTCGTGAGTAATGCAACAACGTCATCACAATCGCCTGCAGTATTTCCAGGAACTATCCAACACGTCAAGAGACTTCTATATCAGATATGTTAGCCAATTCATCAGCGTCACAGCCGATACCAGAGTACTGGAAATCGGCTGTGGCGAAGGTGGCAACTTGCTGCCTTTTGCCAGTCTGGGTTGTTCCGTGACAGGTTTAGACATTGACAGCGGACGGATACAGCAGGCTGTTCAGTTCTTTCAGTTGTCTGGGCAAACGGGACGCTTTCTCTGCCATGACTTCCTGACCTGCCCGCTGCCAAACTCACGGGAAGAATGCTTCGACCTCATATTAGTACACGACGTTATAGAACACATTGCACCGCAAGCCAAACTTCCTTTCTTACTGCACATTCATGGTTTTCTCAGATATAGGGGGATTGTTTTCTTAGGTTTCCCCGCATGGCATAATCCGTTTGGAGGCCATCAACAGATAAGCGTTGGATTTGCATCGAAGCTGCCTTTTATCCATCTGCTGCCCAATCCACTCTATCAGTGGATGCTTCAATCCAGTGGAACTTCGTTAGCACTGATAAAAGAACTGATGGACATCAAACGGGCGCGAATGACCATTGAGCGGTTTGAAGAACTGTCGGCGTCAGCAGGTTTCATCGTCATTGACCGTGTGCTGTGGTTCATAAATCCCCATTATAAGCAGAAGTTCAATCTGCAAGCCCGGAAGTTATGGCCATTTATAGCGAATCTGCCGTATGTCCGTAATTATTTCACTACATCTGCTTTCTATGTCATATCAGGCAATCATTTTATAAAACAAGAGCCATAAGGTGTTTTGGTCATACGTAATTAAAAGTACAATTGTAAAACTAATAAATCTATGAGTCCGTAGGAAGAAATATCACGAAATGTTTGGGTGTCTGAAGGAATCTTTGTATTTTTGCACCCGAAGACATATAATAAGACGAAGCAACCGCAGCTTTTGTTTGTCTCTCGAATTAGCTACTCAAAAGACATGAACGAAGCAAGATGGCTGCCTGCTCACGCATTCCATAATGGAGGCGTGGGCATTGGCAGTATCAACAAATCGTTCATGGGTCGTAGCTAAACCCGAGAGACATTGTTGTAATACATCCAATTCCCCCACGTCCTCCGTTTCTTTTCTCTTCTGCGCCTCGCGGCGTATGTTATATGTGTTTAATAACAAGAAATTAACGGAAAACGTGAATATGAATCAACAAAAAGAAGTCCCAGACAATCTGGGCAGACTTGGCGACATGCTGCCCGCCGATGTCATGAAGATAATCAACGAACTGCTGGAGCAACTGCACCGGGCAGACAAGGAGCACCAAGGCAGCACCACCGTGATCAACTACTACGCACAGGGTAGCCAGCATGTGGATAATCAATACATCTTCGGCGAGAAGGGACACCCCGCCCCCGGCCCCGCCCCTCAGAGGGGTGGGGAGCCGCCGGAACGAATACGGCATAGCATTGGGTTGCTAATGGAGGAACGGTCTGGCGACGAGCCGCTGTTCAATCAGCAGAGTCACTGGCAGGCGGTGTACCGCATACTGGTGGATAAGGGCTACTGCCGCGACTCCGATTTCGACGGCTTCGACACCTTCATCCGGCGGGTAATGCCTGACGAGGTGAACAAACCGTATAAGAAGGACTCGGTGAGGAACATCAACAAGACGAGTTTCAATAAGCCGTTCGACAGGTGGAAATACGATCCGGATGACTATGGCACTCGTAAACCGTTTGAGAGAATGGAGTCTATTGCCCGGCGTTTCAAGGAAATTTTAGAGGGAAACGGGCTGTAATATGAAAAAAGTGCCAAAAAGTTTGGAAGTTTCGGGAATTATATATATCTTTGCAACGTCAATCTAAGATTGGCTATCCGGGCAGAATCCCGAGTTGGGGCAGGACCATATCGCCACCGTCCCGTTTTTAAAGAGTTGCTTCGGCGGCTCTTTATTTATTATATCGTTTTACGAAGGTCTTGAAGAAGTCGCGGCTCTCGACAGAAGTTCGTTTCAGAAGTATCGACTTGTTGCCTTTGAACACGAGGACTTCCATGGCATTTGGGTTGATTTCGAAATATTTCTTGATGCTACCCGCCAACGAAATAGCACGATAATCGGTTGCCATGTTTAAAAGTACATGTGTTGTCTGGCCTACGGATTCATGCAGGCGATTCATGACTGAGGCTTTCCCCAGGATAGTCTTTAAGTCGTACATCTTATACACCCCTTTGTTCTCGAAGATAAAGTCGGCCGTGCGGATGCCTTTTGGATTGGGCAGGATATACACCTTGTTACCGTGAGCAACAGCTTTTCGGGCAGCATCTAACAGAGAGGGCATGTCTTCCTTGTGACTACCTTCGGCTACAAAAATGTCCTTTTCGTTTTCAACAGGCTTGAAGATATACAGCCCTGTCAGCATTTTCAGTTGACGGACGAAATCGGCACCCTTCAGTATGTGTAGCCGTGCAAGCTCCTGCGCTATATCGTATTCTGGCATGACTTTCTATCTCAGATAATAATATCGACTGCAAAGGTATGAATAAGTGAGCAGAATGCCAAATTTTTCTCTCACGTTTTCCCATACGCGTTCTCTTTTCCCCGGATTTTTCCCCCGATAGGTTTTTTCTTGCAAAGCCCCTGAGTATTTTGTAACTTTGTATGCAAAAAACATTCTGACTGTCTATGAAGGAACGAAAGAAATCTGAAGAGAAGAAGGAGCATAAGAAGCCGTGGCGGGAGTACACGGCCACGGTGGAGGACATTCAGAACTTCCTGATGGACCGGGTGCTGCTCAGGCACAACGTGATAACGGGGCGAGTGGAGTTCCGCATCCCCGATACAGACAACTGGCAGCCCATCAGCGACCGCATCGTCAATT
>JAEEGH010004786.1_pt1 | contig 34462 bp, 24 predicted proteins | sample 9134181 | NCBI WGS metagenome assembly JAEEGH01 (sample SAMN16246544, study PRJNA631951) | gut metagenome | biome: gut microbiome; feature: rumen; material: DP-attached | host: Bos | place: Iran: Karaj | collected 2018-10
AAGACCACCCAAGTTTTTTAGCGGCAGAAATATCAAAATGCAATTGATAGACGCCCGTTAAAAACAAAAACCCTATGTCAAAATAATCATCAACCCTGTAACCAAGGTCTGCCTCAAAGCGGTGGGGGGCACCTAAACTTCGCTGATAAGAGATTTCTCCGCAATACCATTGATTGCCACCGCTAAGGCGCACACCTATGGCATTGTTTTGTGCCTTTGCCGCAAAGGCTAAACCCATAACTGCAACAACAAGAAGAATTACTTTTTTCATTAAGAACAGAATTAGTAGTTTACATATTGGACATGAAAAACTTCAAACCAGGTGGCACTTTGTTTGTCCGATTTTCCACTGCAAAAGTATGAATAAAAACCATCTTTTTCACGCACAAACGTGTCATTACAACCTTTTACAATAATTTGATGCTGATAATCAGGGTGTTGGTGTTTTGGATTACAAGTTTTTTTTGCGCTTGCTTTGTGATAGTAGCGTGTCTTCGACACGCTTTGGATTAGTCCTCTTCTTGTGGAGGGTTGTCAAAGAAGTGCTCTTGTTGTAGTTCTACCAGTACGGCCTTGATTTCACCGTATTGGTATTCTGGGCCAAGCACTTCTCGCGCAATGTTGATTTGAGGGTCGAAAGTGGACTCAAAGTACTCTAAAATCTCGTTGTATTTTTCTTTTTCAAGGATCTGTGAGGCTTTGAGAGTGCCTTCTTCCACATAATGGACCAAATGACCGAGAATCGTGCTGATGGCTAGACCTCTTTCCTTGGCGATCGCCTCGACCGACAATCCATTGTCAAACAATTCTTTGGTGATACGATAGGTGTCGCCTATTTGTCTCTTTTTGGTCACTTGAGAAAGATCTCCGATGTCGGTAGTTTGAGGGTCTTTGCCAATGAATCGTAGCACAATGTCCAATATTTCGGCTCCATAATTCCTGACGCGCTTGGTGCCCATGCCTTCGGTTGCCCTCAGTTCTGAAAGGGTGACGGGTTTATCGGTCGCACTGGTTTTGAGGGTTTTGATAGGTGCGATGTTGGAAGGGGGCACATCATCGGCTTCGGCTCGTGCTGCACGCCAAGACAGCAAAATGGAATAAAGACTGCCATTCTTGCTCGGCTCAAATTTGATTTCCACCTTCTTCTTTCCGTTTTTCTCTGCCTCTATGGCTTTCACCGACTTGGTTTTTTGGTATTCCTTGACCGTGAAACCCTCTTTGCAAGCTTCCAAGCAGCATCCTTTCAGATAGATGTCTTCTTTGAGCAACTTCAAGGCTTCGGTGAGTTGCTCATTGACGGCTTGGTTGTCGGTCTTGAAGGGCAAGTCGAACAAACCCTTGGCGATGGCTTTCAAATGCTCGTCGAAATATGCCACACCTTTTATTAGACGCTCTTGCAAAACTGGGTTTTGCTCGCATGAAGGCGCTTGTTCATGCAGCTTCTGAATCTGGCCTTCGAATTTGATACCGACTGAACTTAGTTCCTCATGTATCTTGTTGCGTCGCTGCGAGAGGTCTTGGATCAACGAGTGCTCAAAGAGGGTGTCGTTGTCGTAAATCACCTTCATCAGCCTGCCAAAGTCTTTGTAGATGCCATCAAAGTCGATGAGTTCGAGCATGGTCTCCAGTTCGTATTCGTGGCGCAACTGGTCGACTTTCTCTTGTGTAGGCTCTTTCTCGGGAAGCATTTCAACAAACTGGTTGACAGAGAAATCGTTGACCAAGGCGTTGGAGCTGATGCGCGTCTTCAGCACGAGGCCTTCCAACGAGGTGCAACGGCTGAGGGCGACATAGACCTGTCCGTGGGCAAATGCTTGTCCCGCATCAACGATGACCTTGTCGAAGGTGAGGCCTTGGCTCTTGTGAATGGTGACCGCCCATGCCAGACGCAAAGGGATTTGTGTGAAACTGCCAATCTCCTTTTCTTCAATATCCTGATTCTCAGCATTGATGGCGTACTCCATATTCTGCCATTTCAGCTTTGGAACGGTGATGCGCTCTCCGTCGCTTTCCACGGTGACGGTGCCTTCCTTTTCATCGTAGCCCACCAACCGTCCGATCTTGCCATTGAAGAAAGCCTTCTCTGGAGTGGGGTCGTTTTTGACAAACATCACCTGCGCCCCGACTTTCAGCTCCAATTCTTCCTTGGTGGGGTAGGTGTTTTCAGGAAAGGTGCCGTGTACTTCTGCATTGAAAGTCAGCGTCTTATCCTTGATGGCGGCCAGTTTCGACTCGTTGATTTGGTCGGCTTGGTAGTTGTGGGTGGTCAGGGTGATGTAGCCTTCTTCATCCTTGGGCACGAAGCTTGGTTTGAAGCGGCTGTTGAGCACCCTTACGCAATCGGCATCCATTTGGTTGTTGCGCACCTTGTTCAACAGGGAAATGAAGTCGTCATCGTGTTGGCGGTAGATGTGTTCCAGCTCCACGCAAACATAAGGTGCTTTTTTCAGCACTTGGCTACCAAAGAAGTAGGGGGTGTCGTAATAGGGCGACAACACTTCCCATTCTTCGGGCTTGGCCACAGGTGCCAGCTGGTGCACATCGCCAATCATCAGCAGTTGCAACCCGCCAAAGGGTTTCTGCGAGCGGCGCACACGGCGTAACACGGCATCAATGGCATCCAAGACATCGGCACGCACCATACTGATCTCATCAATAATGAGCAGGTCGAGGCTGCGCATCAGGTTGATTTTCTTCTTGTTGAGTTTTTGGTATTGCGCGGCCATTGTTTTTGCATTGTAGCCTCTACCTAATGCGTTTTCTGGCAGTTGCGGTCCAAAAGGCAGTTGGAAGAACGAGTGGATCGTTTGTCCGCCCGCATTGATGGCGGCCACTCCCGTTGGTGCCACCACGACCATGCGCTTGTAGGTCTTCAGTGGAAGATTCTTCAAAAAAGTGGTCTTTCCCGTGCCCGCCTTTCCTGTGAGGAAAATGTGCGAGTCGGTGTAGAGCACCAGTTCTTCGACGAACTCAAGTTTCTGGTTAGTAAAGGTTTGCTGCGCCATGCTTTGGATTGCGTTCATTTGGCTAAAGTAGTGATTATTTTTCATTTTTATGGTGGGGTATTAGTTTTTGTTGTAATTTTGCAGGCAGAAAATTAACTAGCGGACGGGAAATGCCAAATAGCAAGCTCGTTTCCGATAGGCTAATTTGAAAGTCCACACTGCGGATAAGGTTAAGCATTGCTCCTTTCAGGTGTGGACTTTCTTTTTATTTATTTCTATGTTATAATAGTATTTGCCTCCTTTTTGGAATTGTACTGCTAATCGTATATTCTCTTTCTTTCCATCTATAAGGCATTTACACTTGAAATTCAAATATCCGATGATATTAGGACCATCCGTAGTCTTTGGATTTCCCCAATTGTTGTATTCAGCATATTTGATGATTTCTGGCAACACTACTACTGCCGCAGCTTTTTTAAAGTATATAGCTTCGCCAAAAGCGGTCTTTCTTGCTGATGTGACAGAAATGATAATAGGCAATCCCGTGTCAACATTTATGACAACCTTCCCTACATATTTGTTTTTAATTTGGGCAAAAATAACAGTTCTCAATTGTTGTAGTTTCAATTCCTTCCATTCAGCAGGTGTTTCAGCTTTTGGAATAACGCTTTGTTTGTATCTCTTGCTTTCCATCTCGAATTAGGATTTAATTCTGCAAAGATGCATCTCCCTTAAAGATAAAGCCGTTGAACAAACATTTGTTGTCGACAGTAGTCGTTTGTTGTCGTTTGCTGTCGGGTATATTGTTGGTTTTTATTATCTTAAATATTTTTCTAAACTGTGGGTGTCGACTATGACTATGACCTTTTTATCGAAGTTGAAGTGTTCATAGTCATTGTCATAAACCATAGTCAAAAAACAATTCTGCAAATCAGCGCTTCCTAAAGAAACATTTTCCTATCTTTGTAGGCTCAAATTTGTAATCATCAACAAATCTATATCCTATGAAAAAAGTATTCACTGCAATTGTGGCATTGGCTCTCGTTTTCTGTTTCGGAAAAGCCAACGCTTGCACTAACTTCTTGATTACCAAAGGTGCATCGACTGATGGCTCCTGCATGATCAGCTATGCTGCCGACAGCCATGTGCTCTACGGCGAACTCTATCATTATCCTGCCACCGACTGGCCCGAAGGCGCCATGCTCGATGTGTACGACTGGGACGGCGGCATGTTCCGCGGCCAAATTCCACAAGTGGCTCACACCTACAATGTGGTCGGCAATATGAACGAATGGCAACTCGCCATCGGTGAAACGACCTACGGTGGCATCGAAAGCCTTTGGGAAGGCCCCGGCATCATCGACTACGGTAGCCTGATTTACATCACCCTGCAGCGTGCCAAGACCGCCCGCGAAGCCATCAAGTGCATAGGCGAACTGGTGGCCAACTACGGCTATGTCAGCGAGGGTGAGTCATTCAGCATCAGCGACACCGAAGAGTGTTGGATCCTCGAGATGATTGGAAAAGGCAAGCATAACAAAGGTGCCGTATGGGTGGCTCGTCGCATCCCTGACGGCTATGTGAGTGGTCACGCCAACCAAGCTCGTATCACCACTTTCCCGCTGGCCAAGAAAAACAAGACCAGCATCACCTTCAAGAACATCGATAAGCTCTTGAAAGACCCCAAGATTGATTGCGTCTATTCCGATGATGTCATCAGCTTCGCCAAGCAAGCCAAACTGTATGATGGTCCCGATGATAAGTTCTCGTTCTCCGATGTCTACAACCCCGTCACTTTTGACGGTGCCCGCTTCTGCGACATGCGCGTATGGGCCATGTTCAACAAGGTGACCGACAACATGAAGGACTATTGGGGCTATGCTACGGGTCGCGACATCAAGCGCGTGCAGCCTTACACCGCTGGCATGTGCCAAACCCCTGATAACTTCCCGACCAACCGCATGCCTCTTTGGGTGCTGCCCAACAGGAAAATCAGTGTACTCGACATGATGGACTTCATGCGCGACCACCTCGAAGGCACCGATCTCGACATGTCGCAAGATGTGGGTGCTGGTCCGTTCCACTGCCCCTACCGCTGGCGTCCTATGGATTGGGAAGTTGACGGCGTGACCTATGTGCATGAGCGCACCACCGCCACCCAGCAGACGGGCTTCAGCTTCGTTGCCCAAAGCCGTGGCAATTGGGAATGGCCCATCGGTGGCATCATTTGGTTTGGCGTTGACGACACCGACAACTGCGTCTACTGCCCGATGTACACCTGCATGACCGAGATTCCCGAGTGCTTCCGTGAAGGCAATGGCTCGATGAGCGAGTGGTCGGAAACCTCAGCCTTCTGGACCTTCAATCAGATGAGCAACTGGGCTTACACTAAGTATAACTACATCCACCCCGAGATTCGCAAGCGTCAGCGTGAGTTGGAGACCAACTGGGTGGAGAAGGAAATCCCCGCCTTGGACGAACGCGTCAATACCATCAAGGGTAGAGAAGCTCAGGTGAAGGAATTGACCAAGTTCTCATGCGACCAGGCCTCCAAGATGACTCAAATGTGGAAGCAGTTCTACCATGAGCTGTTCATGAAGTATATGGACGGCAACCTGAACACCGCCCAGCCCGAGAAACCTGGACAGAAGTACACGCCCATCAAGAGCGAGCACCCCAAATATAGCGACGAGTACTATCGTATCCTCATCGAGAAGACGGGTGACAAATATAAAGCATATTAAATTATTTGAATTACAATAAATTACAATTATCAAATCAATGAAAAAAGTATTAGGAATCATTGCAATGGCCATCCTTGTTTCGGTTGGCCGCGTGTATGCCGATGAAGGCATGTGGCTCCCGATGTTTGTCGAGCGCCTGAACTATGTTGACATGCAGAAAATGGGTCTGCAACTAACCCCTGAAGAGCTTTACAGCATCAACCACAGCAGTCTGAAGGACGCCATCGTGGGTCTTGGCAGCGAAGCCATGCCGCGCGGCTTCTTCTGCACGGGCGAAATCGTGAGCGAACATGGTTTGCTCTTCACCAACCACCACTGCGGCTATGGTGCCATCCAAAAGCTCAGCTCCGACCAACACGACTATTTGAGAGACGGTTTCTGGGCCAAGAACTATGGCGAAGAACTGCCCGCTCCCGAAATGACCGCCAGCTTCCTCATCCGCATGGAAGATGTGACGAAAGTCATTCTTGCCGAGGTAAAAGACGGTATGGACTATCAGGATCAGCAGGCTGCCATCCGCAAGAAAATCAAAGAGCTGGAAACTGCTGCTTCTGAAAATGGCAAGTACAACCCCGTCATCAAGGGTTTCTTTGAGGGCAATGAGTACTACATGTTCGTTTATCAAGTGTTCCCTGATGTGCGTCTCGTGGGCGTTGCCAACTCTTCGATTGGTAAGTTCGGCGGTGACACAGACAACTGGATGTGGCCCCGTCACACTGGCGACTTCTCGATTTTCCGCGTCTATGCCGACAAGAACGGTAATCCTGCCGCTTACAGCAAGGACAATGTGCCGCTGACCCCCAAGCATCACCTTCCCATCAGTCTCGACGGTGTGCAAAAGGACGACTTCACCATGATTTGGGGCTTCCCCGGCAGCACCGAACGCTACATGTCGAGCTACGGCATTGACTACAATGTCGACACCTTCTATCCCACTATTATCGATGTCTTCGGCAAGCAACTCGAAGTTATGGAAGAATACATGAAGGTCGACGAACACATCAACCTGATGTATGCCGACAACCATGCTGGTTTGGCCAACACTTGGAAGAATTTCATCGGCCAGTGCAAGATGCTCCGCAAAAACAAGGTGAGCGAGAGCAAGGTGGCTCTTGAAAAAGACTTCACCAATTGGGTGAACAAGAACAACAAGACCGAATACAAGAACGCCCTCCCGAACTTGAAGGAAGCCTACAAGAACTTGGGTGAAGTGGCCAAGTATGTCTATTATCCCAACTTTATTTCGAGCGTTGGCGCCGCTGGCATCGCTGCCCAGTTTGGTTCCTACTATCAGGCTTATGTGGATAAGGACAAAGACGCTGAGGCTATGGCGTTGACGCTGCTCCAGCAGATGAATGTCGACGAACTCTTTGCCGAGACCGACCCACAGGTGGAAAAGAAGACCTTTGCCGAGATGCTGAAGACCTACAAGAATGCCTTCAAGGCCGAGGAACTGCCTGAGATTTACACCATTATCGATAAGAAATTCAAGGGTGACATTGATGCTTTCACTGAGGATGTCTACACCAACTCCATCTTCGCCACGCCTGAAAGCATCAAGGCTTTCATCGCCAACCCGAAACCCAAGAAGATTGGTAAGGATTATGCCTACATCATGAACACTTCTATGATGGAAGTCATCATGAACCATGTGGGTGAGTATCGTCAAGCCATGCAGACTGTCAGCGAGAACGACCATGTCTTCGTGAAAGGTCTCCGTGAGTACTACGCTGCCACTCAACCTGGCAAGAGCCTCTATCCCGATGCCAACTCGACCATGCGTATGAGCTACGGTTCGGTGCAAGACTACATGCCCGCCGATGCAGTTCACTACGATTACATCTGCACCGCCAACGGTATCCTTGAGAAGTATGTCCCTGGCGACTATGAGTTTGACGCTCCCAAGCGCCTCATCGACCTCATCGAAAAGAGAGACTTTGGCGCTTACTCCGACGACAATGGTGAACTCGTTGTATGTTTCCTGTCGACCAACGACATCACTGGTGGCAACTCCGGCAGCCCCATCATGAACGGCAAGGGTGAACTCATTGGTTTGGCCTTCGACGGCAACTGGGAAGCTATGAGCGGTGATGTCAACTTTGAGCCTAAGTTGCAACGCACCATCAATGTCGATGTGCGTTATGTGCTCTTCATCATCGACAAGTACGCCGGTGCCACCAACCTCATCAACGAACTCGACATCCGCAAGAGCGAACCCAAGCCGCTGCGCGTGGAAGAGGAAATCTAAAGTATAGATTTGTTGAGACGATAAAAAATCGGTCGTTTGGATCCAAGCGACCGATTTTTGTTATTTTTGCACCCACAATTATCAGATTTTGAAATGAACAAACGGGTGAAAGATATTTTATGGATTCTGAGTATTGCTTTTTTTCTGTTGCTATTGGTACAAACCCAGTGGCAACCCATCAGACTCGACCGTTTGGCATTAAAAAACGACCCCAAGAAAGCCCAAAAGCCAGAATTGACTTGGGAGAATTACAAGAACGACTCTTTTCAAATACTAACTGAGAACTATCTAAGGGAAAACTTCGCCTTTAGGGAATTTGGGATACGCACCTATAACCAATATTGTTATTCCCTTTGGAAAAAAGCATGCAATTCTTTTTTCTTTCCTGGAAGAGACCACTGGATGTATTATAGCCCAGGTGTGTTTGATTATTACGGCAAAGAAGCCCCCAAGTTTTTCGAATCCAATGAGAAACTGAATGAATATGTCGACCATCAGGTGGGTATGTTGAATGAGCTAAGGAGTATTCTCAAGGAAGATTTTGACATAGAGCTGCTTACCTTCATTGCTCCAGACAAAGCCTTTGTTTATCCCGAGCATCTCCCAAGGATGCAACGCGATACATCAATGGAGCATCCAGCGGCCTGCTTTTCCCGAAAGTTTAAGGAAATCGGATTTCCCAATATTGACATGACAACTTGGTTTGCCCACATTGCAGATACTTCATCGAAGCTACTTTTCATGCCGATGGACACGCATTGGATGTTTTCCGCTGTCTATGGTTACGATTCATTGTTCAGGTTGATGGACAGCTTGAATGACTTTGGCATCCCAAAAATGAAGATTGACAGGATTACTTCAAGTCCTTATAAAAGACGTCAGGATGATGAGGCTACACTTAATTTGCTCTTCAAAGTGAAAAATGACACACCTGCATATCATGCTAATATCAGTGTGGAGGCAGATAGTACAAGCCGGAAGCCAAGAGTGCTGTTTGTGGGCGACTCTTTCATTTTTGCCTTTGAGAACTTGTTGCCTAACATGGAGTTGATTTCTTATTATGAAAATTGGTTCTATTACGATAAGGTGTACAAAGGTTTCGATAAAAGAGAATACAAGATAAGTGAAATCAACCGTTTGAGAAGTATTCTTAATGTGGATTATGTTGTTGTTTACTCCGTTGGTTATCAGTGGTGTAGAGGAACAGATGGGTTTGTTGAAGATGCATTAAGTTCTATCAAAGATTCTGAAAAAGTTGAAGTAGCACTGATGATGAACGAAATAGAGGCCAAGCCATATATGATGGAAATGATTAAGGAAAAAGCCAAAGACAAGGGTGTCACGATTGAGGAGATGCTCGAACTCGATGCAAAATGGGTTATTGAAAACGAAAAGAGATAATCATGGTATTCAGCAGCAACATATTTCTACTCTATTTTTTGCCCCTTTTCCTGCTATGTTATTTCCTGTGTCCGAAAAGTTTCAAGAATTATGTGATTCTGCTTTTTTCCATCGTCTTTTATGGTTACGGTGCACCCGATTTCATCCTTTGGTTGCTTGGTTCCACGATAGCCAATTTCTTCTTGGTCAAGCTGATGTTCAAGACGGAAAAGAAACCACTCAAGAAATTGTATTGTGGTTTGGCTGTTATGGTCAGTCTCGGCCTTTTGGTCTATTACAAATATGCCAACTTCTTGATAGACAACCTCAACGCGCTATTAAGCATTTTCGGCGCCAATCCTATCAGGATAGTGAAGGTGCTGCTGCCCATTGGCATTTCGTTTTTTACTTTTCAGTCCATCACTTACGTTATTGACACCTACCGTGGCAACAATGCACCGATGGACAAACTGAGCGATTACATCGTTTACATCATGATGTTTCCTCAACTTATTGCAGGGCCCATCGTGCGTTATTGTGACATTGAGGGCGAGATTCGTCACCGTGAATACAGGAGCTGTGAATGCCTGCAAGGCCTGTTTCGTTTCGTTATTGGCTTATCAAAAAAGGTGTTGATAGCCGATGTCATCGGTGCTCAAGTAGACGCGCTATTAGCCACACCTCTCGCTACAATGGACACTGGAACGGCTTGGATTACCATTGTTGCTTATACCATGCAACTTTATTTTGACTTCGCGGGCTATTCCGACATGGCCATCGGTTTGGGTCGCATCATGGGATTCCATTTTCCGGAGAACTTTGACAATCCTTATAATTCGGCAAGCATCACGGAGTTTTGGCGTCGCTGGCATATCACTTTGGGGGCTTTCATGCGCAATTATTTGTATGTCCCTTTGGGAGGCAACAGATGTTCGAAGCAAAGAATGTACTTCAACCTTTGGGTTGTGTTTTTGCTGTCAGGTTTGTGGCATGGTGCCTCGTGGAATTTCGTTATCTGGGGTGCCTATCATGGTCTATGGTTAGTGCTGGAACGCATGGGGTTGAAGAAATTCTATGAGAAGATTGGCAAGGCGCCGAGTGTCATTATCACTTTCATCATTGCCGTTGTGGGGTGGGCCATTTTCCGTATTGAGGATTTGGGCCAGGCTTTCACTTTCATTTCGAGGCTTTTCATCTTCGATTTCAGTACTTTCAGAATTCAAGCTGATGCCCAATTCTATACTCTACTCATCATTGCGCTTGTGTTCTCGTTCATCACTTTATTCCCGTTTGGGAAGAAACTTCAAGATGTTATATTCTACAAGGAGTATTCTACTATTGGGACAATCATCGTATGGCCTTTGGCTGTTTTTGTGTTGTATTTTTGCATTGCCGCTATCAACGCGGTAGGTTTTAGTCCATTCATCTATTTCAGGTTTTAATATGAAGAAACAGGTATTAATCATATTGGGTTGCCTTGCTGTCCTTTTTGGGAAAGCCCAAAATGACACAGTCCTATTTTCAGTCAAAGGTGGGTTCTATGAGAATGTCTTTCCATTGGAATTGCACAACACGAATCCTCAAAACCACATCTGTTACACCACTAACGGCAATAGCCCCACAGCGCAATCTTTACGTTATGAGGATGCTTTGGTTTTGAATGCCAATATGTGTTCAAAATCAAACATTTATACGATTGTCAATACGATTCCTTCGGTGTTCTATCTTCCCGACGATGTTCAGAGGGCTATTGTCGTTCGAGCTGCAGTGTTCGATCAGAATGGTAACTGTGTAAGTCAAATCGTGACCAATTCCTATTTCATCCGCTCGTTGGGATGTGATTTTCACGGGTTGCCTGTGTTGTCTATTGTGGCTGACTCACTCTCCTTATTTGACTATGAGACAGGTATTTTCGTTCCAGGTGTCAACTATAATCCTGTGGATTCGACAATCACGGGCAATTATTGGCAAAAAGGAATAGAATGGGAACGCCCAATTAATTTTGAGTTTTATGACCCCGACAATAACGGCATCAATCAGCGATGTGGTATGCGGACGCATGGTGGTGCCTCGCGATGGTTTCAACAGAAAGGCATGAAGCTTTATGCCCGTGAGGCATATGGCAAAAAGCATTTTCTGTATCGGTTTTTCAAGGACTCACCTATTGTCAAGTTCAAACATCTTAATCTACATGCGTTTCGTTGCAGTAATTGGCTTCAGATGGGTGGAACCGAATATATGGCACAAAAGATTGCAGCCAAACTCAACTTTGATGCCATGGCAGTTCGGCAAGTGGTTGTATTCATCAACGGTGAGTATTGGGGCATCTATACCATGGAGGAGGCCCCCGACGAGCATTATCTCAATGACCACTACAACGCCAACCTTGACAGTGTGACCATCATTAAATACTGGGGCGTACCCAACTATGGCGATCCAACGGAGTGGAGGTCGTATTTGATTCGTATGCGGGATGCCAATCTGACCCAACCCGAAGACTCGGCATTTGCCTATTCGCACACCGATGTGCCCGCTTTCATTGACTATATACTCATGGAGACCTTTACTGCCAATTTGGATTGGCCAGGCAACAATGTTAAAATCAGTCAGATGGCCCCTGGAGAACCTTTTAGGTGGATGTTTTATGATGGAGACGGTTGTTTCTATCGGGTCGATTATCAAGCACTTGATCATTTACTCAATTTCGATGTTTGCAACATTGTCTTGAGCCGTTTTTTGGAAAACAAGAGTTTTAGATTTGAGTTTTGCAAGCGTTATTTGGAACTCTCACGCAACTATTTCAGTTACGATCACATGAAGTCTATATTAGAAGAGTATCGGCATCTTGTGGAAGGGGAGGTTGAAGCCCAATATAGGCGTTTCCATTTCCCCAAGAGTGTTGATCGCTGGTATACGGACATGGAGCGTGCCGATGCGTTTCTCAGCCAACGCAACCAGTATTTCAGGGAAGAACTTAAAGACTATCTTGATGTCGAGGAATATAAACCTATAATGGTTTCTTGCTATCCCAATCCTTTTTCGGATGAAATTCGTATCAGCATAATGGCTGAACATAGTAGTATAGACAAAATCGCCTTTTATGATGTTTTGGGTAGATGCGTTTTCGAGCAGTCATGTCGATTCATCAAAGGTGAGAATCACTTTGTCATCAGACCCAATCTGCCTTCGGGTCTTTATTTGTTGAAAATGAGCTCTTATTCGCAGCGCATTGTCAAGTATTAACTATCTATATTATAATTTTGCTCCATCAATTTTCGACGACATGAAAAAGCATTGGACATTTGTTTTATGGATTCTTTTGGCATCTATTACGGGCTATGCCCAAAACGATACAGTTGTCTTTTCGGCGAGAGGCGGTTTCTATAATGAGGAGTTTGCTTTGCAGCTTTACAACATTAATCCACAAAATCACATCCGCTATACCACCAATGGCAACCGTCCGACTGCACAGTCGCCACTTTATGCGGATTCTATATGGCTGAACGAAACAAAATATTCGGAATCAGATATTTATACTGTTCAGATTACACCTGATAACTTGGTTTATGTTCCCGATTCCATCCAGCATTGCATTGTCATTCGGGCGGCGGTGTTTGACGAAAACGACAGTTGTGTCAGTCAGGTGGTGACCAACAGCTATTTCATTCGTGCCTTGGGTTGCAACACGCATGGATTGCCTGCCGTCTCGATTTGCTCCGACTCAGTGGAACTATTTGACTATGAGCGAGGAATTATGGTTCCAGGCATCATGTTCGATACACTTGATCCTGATCATACAGGCAATTATTTCATGCATGGGAGGGAGTGGGAGCGAATAATCAATATAGAGTTTCATGAAGTGGATGACAATAGTGGTATCAACCAAACTTGTGGTCTCAGAATGCATGGCAATCGTGCCCGTCTCTATCCGCAGAAAGGTATGAAAGTCTATGCACGCGAGGAGTATGGCAACAAACGATTCGAGCACCGTTTCTTCGAAGACACGCCGATGAATAGTTTCAAGCATTTGCTCATAAAGCCTTATTCATCGTTGTATCCTTATTCGGGCATTCAGGACTATATTTGTTGCCAAATGGCCATTGGTCTCGGATTGGAAGCAGGACACTCACGTCCCGTTTGTCTTTACATCAATGGTGAATATTGGGGTATCTATTTCATTCAAGAGAAAATGGATGAGAGGTATTTGGAGGATCATTTTGGCATCAATATTGAGCAATGTAACATTATCAGCAATTGGATAGAATTGGAATACGGCAATCCGCAAAGTTTCTATGACATGATGGACTGGTTGGAAACTGCTGACCTGACCATTCAAGAGGATTATGACTATCTTTCCAGCATGGTTGATGTTGATAATTTCATCGATTACATGGTTTTTGAGACTTTTGTTGCCAATCTTGATTGGCCAGCTAACAACAATCGCTGCTGGCAGATGGTGGGAGGAAAATGGAGATGGATGTTTTTTGATGGAGATGCCGCCTTTAACCAATATGGGGTTGATCCGTTTGGCAATCCAATTGTGCTTGATGTATTTGGCAATGCCACTTATACAGGAGAATACATTTGGCCTTCTAGTCAAAGGGCCACTTTGTTGTTTAGAAGACTTCTTGAGAACCAGGATTTTAAAGAAAGGTTTGAGGTAAGAATCGGAACACTCTGTCAAGAAGATTTTACATACTCAAATACCTCGTTAGTGTTTCTGCATATTTGCGACTTGTTGCGTCCTGAGATTGATGCCCAGTCATATAGGTTCGGCAATCCCTCAAGTTTGGCTTTTTGGAACTATGCATGTACACTCACGGATAGTTTCCTCCAAAATCGTGTGAATTCTTATCTTGCGGAGTGGGATGTTTTTATAACGGAAATACTTGAATATCCAATGGCATTTCTTTGCTACCCCAATTTCTCATCTGGTGAAATACATATCCACTTCGACCCAGAAGTGTTAGTCGAAGACGAACTTGCCATCTATGACATTTTGGGCAGAAAAGTGTTTTCTGTGACTGTAATTGCTAAGGATGGCGATGAAATCACTCTTAACCCGAACTTGCCTGCAGGGGTGTATGTGCTGAAGATAGGCCGCCATTCGCAGCGCATTGTGCGGTATTAAGGCGTTTCCAAGCTGAGGTAACCCTTTTTGATTAAATCATGGACAATCCAATGGGCATCATAAACCGTTTGCTCCTCCATTGATATGCCATTTTTGGCGGCTTTTTCCTCGATTTGTTGCATGAGTTCAGGCTTTCCTCGAACTTCTTCCACCATGTCAACAACGAGCTGTTCCACACGGTCACGCTTGGCTTCTATGTTGGTCATATCGCGCATCAAAGGTTTGCCCTCGATGATGTTGTGGGCTTCCATGAGCAGCACCTGCTCCAATGGGGCGTTTTGGATGACGGTTTGGCAAGTCGACAGATTCCACATCCAAACAGAGTCTTTTTTTATCTCGTTGATAGCCAATACTTCTTTTATCCTTGGGTTGCGTATCATAGGTAAGGTGTCGGATGCCAGTTCGGGGAAATAGCGTTCGGGATGGCTGCAAACCAAATTATTGGCTGTAGGCCATAACAGTTGTTTGTAGTTGCTATCGGAAAGTGGTGTGTCTAATACTACCAATGTAAGGCTATCGTGTCTAAGGCTGTCGATGATGTGATCATAGGTAGAAGCAATTTCGTCTTTGCTGTAGCATAAGTTCAGAATGGTCGTTCCAGCAAATCCAGCAGTTCCTTTATTCATTTGGTTACCTGTGGTGAACCATACTATATAATCGAAATCCATATATTTTTCTATTATGTCCAAACGATTGACAATATCCGTTTGTGTTAGGTTTTCACCAGAATAGGCAGTAGAAAAATAGTACCAGTACTCTGTACTTTCGAACATCTCTTGTAAGGGTACGAACAAATTCATGGCCCAAAAATAGGAGTTGCCGATGAAGAGTACTTTAGGCTTCACTGAAATTGAATCTTGTTTTATGCCGACTTTATGTCTCGGGTAGTATCCGAATTGATGCTTTAAGGGAAAGGCTAAGTTGAGGAGCTGTTCAAGATCATCGTCGTAGTCGTGGTCTCGTTTATGGGTCTCATAGGCTTCTCCAATTATGATTTTAGGTAGTGAGATGCCTTTCAGTTCGCCCATAAGACGCGACAGCGAGTCGATAGCATAGACAGAAGGAAAGATCCAATGTGCTCCTGCCTGTGGAATCAGCGGATAGTCGACCGTGTCTTTGATTTGCTGGAACCAACGTGTCATCTCTATACAAGGGAAACCAGTTTCCTCGAAACGCTGTGCGAAATAGTCGCAGGCATTGAAAGTAGTCGTGTCCTTTTCGCCATCGGGTAGATATTCAGGATAGAGAAAACTCTTCTCCGGTGCCATGAAGACCAGAAGTTCAACGCCATTCTCTTTCAAAATGCTGCGAGCCCAATTCAGATATTTTATCTCTTGGTCAAACTCTATCCTTGCTTCATCGGCGGAAGGATGCCATCGCAGCAACTCTTTCCCATAATAGTCTCTCACACCTTGAGGATAGTAGAGCCAACTTTTCTTTCCAGCCATTACATCGTGTGCGTAGGTCTTATGGTAGCAGTCCCAAAGGTATTGGTTGTATAATCTGATGATAGGCTCGCGGAAACCGATGTTTTGGCTTGTATAGGCCTCTGCTTGCCGAGCATAGTCTCCCGAAAGGTACGACGTGAAGCTAATTTTTGGCCTCTCCATCTTCTCAGTAACCCCATTGAGTGATTTCATAGGAAGGAAATGGAACCAACCTTGCAACATGGGCAAGAATCCCAACACCATGAGTAGGATGAATAAGACAAGATCATATTTCGGCTTTTTGCTCATTTAGTTATGGTGTTTTGCTATCTATTTCTATGGTATAAATGGCGTTAAGGCGAAGCATCTCGTCTAGGCTAGTCCCTTTTTCCTCGGCTTGGCGCTTGATGCTTTCAAACCATTCTTGGTTGCTTTTGATACGATAGATGACATTCTGGATTTGTTTTTCCATGCTTTCTGAATCACGGTTGATGAAGGCGTTTTGGGCGGTTTCACAGAAGCCGAACATATAGTCGTAGGCATACACTGAAGTGGTGATGACCATGACCAAGTCGGCCTCGTCAATAGCTTTATAAACTTCCGGATAGTACTTTACCTTGCCTAAGAATTCAAGCTTTTTGGTGATGACTTCGTCGTCATATTTCCAGTAGTCGCATCGGTCGAAGCAGTCGGCGAAAACAGACTCGTGCAGTTGGACGAAATAACTGTCGGCTATGACGAGAATGTTAGGCTTACGCAGGGTGGTGTCACTAAGCGTCATGATGGGTCTTGGCAGGGCAGGTTTACGAATGGGTAGCAGCAGATTCATCAGCAATTCTATTTCGTCGTCTTGTTTTGAATAAGCGGTTGTCGGATTCTCGTCTACACAGACGATGTGTGGCATTTCCTGCCTGATGAGGCTCCCGATTTTCCTCAACACTGAGTCGGCCACAATAGGCATAGTGCTTTCAGCCCAGTGGGTGCCGTAGCGGGTATACAAAGGATATTTTGTCTTGTCTTTCAGCGACTTGAAATAGCTTATGAAATCAATATGAGGGATGTTATTTTGCTTAAACAGTTGGGTGTAATAGTCCTGCACGCAGAAGGGCATGATGGAATCTTGATAAGTTTGAGGCATGTATTCGGGATAGATCCAGGTCTTTGAGGGAGCTTCCACAAAGAGGAATGCCGTACCGTGATTGCGCAGGCTGTCCATCAGCACGAGGGTTTTCTCGATGTTTTGTTGCGCCTCAGTTTCAAAGGTTTCCTTTGATGCATAATGGCTTTTGAATGTCTTTCCTGTCACTTCGTCGAGATACATCTTGAGAAACATTTCCTTGTTATTGCCCATAATAATGTGGTCGTTGGTCGACTTGCCGAAGAATGAGAACAAGCATTGGTTGTATGACCTGATGCATACCTCACGGAAACCACTGTTGCGCTTAGCATGGTCAGTGAGGTAATTCTGGAACGAGCCGTCGTAATAGGTCTTGAAAGTCAGTTTGACGGGTTGTTCGTCGGGGACATAGCCTTTAAGTGGGGACATCTTTACAACGTGTGTGAGCCCTTGCAGCAGAATGGCTGTGAACACGGTGAAAATACAAACGAACTGTATGAGGAAGTGAGGTTTCTGTTTCATGGCTCAGAATCTAAAGTAGATGAAGGGGTTGAAATCGGAAACGCACAACGAACCTGCTGAGAGGATAAACAGGACCAAGGTAATGGCAAACATGGTCCAAGAGAGCGGCTTGGAATAGCTGTCAGCAAAGATCTTGTCTTGGAGTTTTTGTCCAGTTTGGGTCAAAGTGAGGAAAGAGAAAATGATAGCGATGATAAACACGCACCAAAATTGCGAATTCCCAGCCACAGTCAAACCACCTTTAAAAGCAAACAATGCTTGGTAAAATCCTCCAGCGTCAACCGCTGTGTCCACTCTGAATAATACCCAACCCATGTTGACAATAAAGAAGGTGAGAATAACGGCTGGTATTTTTCCCATCTTTTTGAACAGGTCTTTAAGGAAGAATTTGTCGGCGCAGATGAAGAGACCATGAAAGGCTCCCCAAAGCACAAAGGTCCAACTGGCACCGTGCCACAGACCTGAGAGTAAGAAGCAGAGCCAGAGGTTAAAGTACATCCTACCTTTGCCTTTGCGGTTGCCACCGAGCGGAATGTAAAGGTAGTTCATGATGAAGTTGCCCAAGGTCATGTGCCAGCGTTTCCAGAACTCGGTGACACTGCGGCTGGTGTATGGGTCGTTGAAGTTTTCGGGGAAGCGGAAGCCCATCATCTTGCCGAGGCCGATGGCCATATCGCTGTAACCCGAGAAGTCGAAATAGATTTGGAAAGTGTAGGAGAGGATGCCGATCCAAGCTGTGCCCGTGGCTAAATCGCCGTAATTCATACCGAATACTTGATCAGCATAGGCTGCCATGGTGTTGGCAATGAGTACTTTTTTCCCTAAACCAATAACGAAACGATAGAAACCCAATACACGATCTTCCATGGTGCTGGTGCGCAACACCAATTGAGCCGCTACACTGTTATAGTTGACGATGGGACCCGCGATAAGTTGTGGGAACATCATTATATACAGCACGTAATCGGTCAACTTTTGGCTGGGAGGAGTGGTATCGCGATACACGTCAATGGTATAAGTGATGCTTTGGAAGGTGAAGAATGAGATGCCAATGGGCAATGCCACTTTCATCCATGAAACGGGCTCGTGATGCGCCCAACCCAAGATGATGTTAAGGTTCTCCATGAAGAAGTTGGCATATTTGAAATAGAGCAACAACCCCAACGCCATCACTATAGATAGAGCGCAGAGCAGTTTCTTTGTCCTAGTCTTTTCGGTCTTGGCCATGCCTTGTACCAAGAAATAGTTGATGATGCACTCACCTACGAGCAGGAAAACGAAGTCAGGGGCACCGTAGGCATAGAAAATGAGTGAAAAGAGCAAAAGCGTGTAATTCCTGAATTTCTGCGGTGTGACGAAGTAAGCTATCAAGAAGATAGGTAGGAAGAAAAAAAGGAATATGTTGCTGCTGAATACCATGATGGATTAGAATTAAAGTTGTTTTTGTTCTTTTTTGTTCGTTTTTAGGACATATTCGGCATTGATTCGGAGGTTTTCCTCCGCGGTAATGCCTCTTTCTTTGGCTTGTTGCTCAATGGCATGGAACCATTCTGGATTGTCTTTGATGGTTTCTATGACGGCATCGAGAGCTTCTTTGTCATTGTCGTCTTTCTGGTAAAGTTCAATGGCAGTTTGAGTGAAGCCGTTCATGAAGTCAAATAGGTAATTGGAGGTGTAGACTGCTATTATAAAATCGGCATTCTCCAAAAGTTGCCGGGCTTCGGGCAAATACTTGAAGTGCTTCCAACTGTATTCTGGATTTGATGAGACGATATAGTCGTTGTATTTCAGATAATTCCACGAGCTGAAAGCATCAAGGAAACAGGTTTTTTCGAGAGTGACAAAATAGCCATCGCCTACAACAATCAAGTTAGGGCGGTTCTTACCTGTTGTGTCTTGTAGAGTGAATACAGGACGTGGCACTTTAGGCTTAGCCAAAGGGAAGAGCAGGTCTATATGTTGTTCCAACTCGTCGTCCTGTTCTGTGTATTTTGAGCTGAAATTGGGTTCGATGTAATGGATAGACGGTAATTTGCAATCCGAAATATCCTCCAATTTCCGCAATAACGAGTCGCAGACAAAAGGCATGGTCGAAGCCGCCCAATGTGTACCTGTGCGTGTATAAAGTGGATAGGGGAATGTCTCCTTTTGCGTCTTGAAATAATTGTAGAAATCGATGTGAGGAATGTTGTTTTCCTTGAACAACTGAATGTAATAGTCCGCCAAGCAAAAGTCGGAAAGGCTATCTTGGTAGGACTCGGGAAGATATGCAGGATAGACTGCTGGTTTGGTGGGGCAGACGACAAACAAAAACTCGGTGCCATGCTTCCGCAAGGTGTCTATCAGTATCAATGTTTCATGTATGTTTTCTTGGGCAACAGATTTGGCTTCCTCAATGGTACCATATCTTGACCGTAACAATTTTCCCGTGACATCGTCAATGTTGCCGACCAAGAAAAGTTCATGATTTTTGCCCTTGACGACATTTTTGTTGGCAACTTTCCCGAAGAAGGTAAAAGCGGCTTGGTTGTAACTGCGACTGAAAAACTCTCTAAATCCCGTGCTTTTTCTGGCTTGTTGGGCAAGATAATCCTGATAGGAGCCGTCAAGGTAGGTGTTCCAACTCAGATCTTGTTTCTCGACCTTCACTTTATCTGTATAGGGACTCAATGGCTTTGTTGGCACGATGTGCGTAAAGCCTTGCAGCATAATGGCAGCATGCAATGTTGTGATGCAGGCAAACTGGATGATATGGTGCCGTTGCTTATTCATGCTTAGAACCTGAAATAGATGAACGGACTGAAGCCGCTGGCATTCAATGCGCCGAGGCAGAAGATGAAGGCAAGTATGCTGACAATGAAGGCCACGATGTGTTGCCAACGATTATACTCGGTGAAGTAGACCTTGTCTTGAACATTTAAACCGAATTTCGAGAGGGTGAAGAACGAGAAGAAGGCGGCTACGAGCATGGTCACATAGAGGTGCGGATTGTCGCCAAAATGGAAAGGAGCGAAGTCGAAGGCAAACAGGCGCTTGATGAACATCCATGACAGGTCGATACGCTCGATGCGGAAGAAGCAACGGGTCAACACGATGATGAGGAAGGTGAAGAACACCGAAGGAATACGCCCTAACCGTTCGTTGAACTTTTTCAAGAAGAGTTTGTCGGCACAGATGAAGATGCCTTGTAAAGCACCATAAACCACGAAGTTCCAGGCCGCGCCGTGCCACAAGCCGCTGATGAGGAAGCAGAACCATAGGTTGAAGTATTTTCGAGCTTCGGTTTTCACGCGGCTGCCGCCCAATGGGAAGTAGAGGTAGTTCTTGATGAACACACTGAAGGTTTGGTGCCAACGTCTCCAAAACTCCGAGATGGTGGTGGATACATACGGGTTGTCAAAGTTTTCGGGGAACTTGAAGCCCATCATGCGGCCCAAACCGATGGCCATGTCGCTGTAACCGGCAAAGTCGAAATAGATTTGGAAAGTGAAGGCGAAAATGGCTATCCAAGCGCTGGTGGAGTCGATGGTCGCGATTTTGTTGGCGATGTCAGCCAATTGCGTAGAGGTTAGCACGTCGTAGTTTGAAGGACCCAAGATCTGGTCGACTTGGAATCCGATGACATCGGCAATCAACACTTTCTTGCATAGACCGATGACGAAACGATAGAAGCCATGCAGCCTGTCCGTGTAGAGTGACTCGCGATTGCGGATTTGGTCGGCAATGTCACAATAGCGCACGATGGGGCCGGCAATCAGCTGTGGAAACATGACGATGTAGAGCATGTAGTCGCTCAGCCGTTTCATGGGCTCGTTCACCTTGCGGTAGGTGTCCAAGGTGTAGGTGACGCTTTGGAACGAGAAGAAAGAGATGCCGATGGGCAGTAGGATTTTGACCCATTGCAATGGCTCAGCATGGAACCAACCCCGCACTGTATTGATGTTTTGCATGGTGAAGTTGCCGTACTTGAAGTAGAACAGCAATCCTATACTGATGGCAATGCTAATGCCGCAAAGCAGTTTCTTCAGGCCAGGTTTCTCGGTTTTGTTCATCCATCGCACCAAGTAGAAGTTGGCGATGACCGATACGATGAGGTGGATGATGAACTCAGGCGCGCCCCAGGCATAGAACACCAGCGAGGCAAGTAGCAGGAAGTAGTTGCGCCCCTTCCTCGGCAGGACGAAATACACGAGGAAAAAGATCGGCATGAAGTAGAGTAGGAATATGTTGCTGCTGAATACCATGGTTCTGTTTTTTCTGGTTATTGGATTTGGAACAGTTCGCCTTCTTCTATTTTTTGGTTGAGGAACCACTGCACGTCTTTCTCAAGCGTTACCTCAAAGGTGAGGTTATTTTCTTTGGCTTTCTGTTCGATCATCTTTATCATTTCGGGGTTGTGTCGCCATTGTTCCATGATTTGCTGTTTCTTCATCTGGATGAAGGTCGCCGTGTCAACTACTACTTCATCGCGCAACATTGGTTCACCTCGTGCAATGTGCGCAGCTTCTTCTTGCAAGGCCTCGTCGATGCTGATGGCATGTTGCGTGGCATACACACTGAGTGCCGTGAGCCAGTCTTTGTCGTTCCTGATGCGATTGACCGACATGGCTTTTTCGATGCGTTCGGTATTGCGGATGGTTGGCATGTCTTCTCCGTCGAGACCTGGAATCAATTCGGGGTCGTTTTTCAGCATCCAAATCATATTGTCGCGTACCTCTTCTTCGGTCATGTTAGTGTAGCCTTCATAGTTGCGCATGCGTTGGGTGAAATCATCGACTGTGGCTTCAAAAAGACTATCACTCACGCAGAGTTGCAGCAGGGCGTCTTTTGCAAAACCGTAGGTGGCCTCCCACCATTGGTGACCCGCTGAGTAGAACACCACATAGTCGGCGTTGAGGATGTGGCTCAGACGGTCGATGTCCTTCACGTTCTCTTTCTTGTTGTCAAAGCCTATGAAAGCGGAGTTATTGTAGAACCAAATTTCTCTATCGGCCAAGATTTCGCGTACAGGCATGAAGTCGGCCATGCTCCAGATGAACGAGTCGCCAACGAAAAGCATTTTCGGTTTGCGGTGGATACTGTCGGGCTCCACGGTGATGTTCGACTTGTATTTGGTCTTGTCACCACGGATGCGAAACAGGAGGTTAAGCGTTTCTTCGTCGCCTTCTAACTTGTCCGACTGGTAAGTGATAGGCGGCCCGATTTGGAGTTTCGGGAACTTGGCATCGCCGTCCAAGGCGTTGATGAAGCGGAACAGCGAGTCGTAAGCGTAGATGGCAGAGTACCGCCAGTGGGAGTCTGTCTTTGGGAAAAGGGAAAAACTGACGGTGTCTCTCATGCTGACAAACCAATCGGTCATGTTGATGCAAGGGAAGCCAATCTCGTTCATGCGACGCGAATAGTATTTGGCTAAATGAACAGTGGTGGTATCAGCATCACGGCGTGGCAAGTATTCGGGATAGATTTCAGGCTTGTCAGGCGCAATGAAAGCCACAAACTCGATGCCGAAGTCTTTCAGCACATGGCGTAACTTGTTCATCTGACGCAGTTCAGTATCAGCATCTTTCATGGCCTCTTCGTTCGATTTGTAGTGATGCATCAATTCGTTACCGAAATGCTCGTTGACGGCTAGGGCATAATATAAATAGCCATGTTTGCCAGGCACGATGAAGTGACAGTAGGTCTTGTTGTAGGCCGACCAAACATATTGGTTGTAAAGTCTAATGATAGGTTCTCTCAATCCAAAGTTTTCATTGGCATACTTCTCAATTTGTGTTTGATAGGTGTTTGAACAATAGTTGTCGAATGTCAGTTCGGGCTTGGGTGTGGGTTCTATTGCGCCTTTTAGTGGTTTCACGGGAAAGATTCCAGACCACTCTTGTATGATGGGTACAAAAAGGAATACCATCAGCAAGATGAACAGCAGCAAATCATATTTTATCTTGAATCTCCTCATGACTTAGAACCTGAAATAGATGAAAGGGCTGAAGCTGGTAGCGTTCAGAGAGGCCACGCAAAACACAAAGGCAAAAGCTGTCACAATCCATACTGCAATATGTTGCACGTTGGTAAAGTTGGTGAAGTAAACCTTCTCTTGCACTTTTTGCCCAAATTTCGACAGCGTAAAGAACGAGAAAAACGCTGCAACGATTAATGTGACATAGAGTTGAGCATTGTCGCTGAAAGGCAACAAGGTGAAATCGAAGGCAAACATACGCTTGATGAGTAGCCAAGCCAAGCCGAAGTCTTCAATGCGGAAGAACACCCAAATGAGGTTTACCGTGAGGAAGGTAAGGATGATGCTTGGCACTTTGCCGATTTTCTTCATCACTTTGCCCAAGAAGAGCTTGTCGGCGCAAATGAAAAAACCGTGTAATGCGCCCCAAACCAAGAAATTCCACGAGGCACCATGCCACAAGCCCGAAAGCAGAAAACAGACCCAAAGGTTGAAATACATGCGACTTTTACCTTTGCGGTTGCCACCCAACGGGATGTAAAGGTAGTTCATGATGAAGGCCCCCAAGGTTTTATGCCAGCGGCGCCAAAACTCGGTGATGGAGCGCGAAGTGTAAGGATTGTCAAAGTTTTCGGGGAACTTAAAACCCATGATGCGACCCAAACCGATGGCCATATCGCTGTAACCGGCAAAGTCGAAGTAAATCTGGAAGGTGTAAGCCAACGAAACAATCCAAGCCGTGGTGCTGTCGAGGTTGCCGACGCGGGTGAAGATCTCGGTCAGTTGGTTGGCATCGAGCAAGGCATAGTTGGAAGGTCCCAAAATAGCGTCCACTTGGGCTCCAATCACATCAGCAATGAGGATTTTTTTGCACAGGCCAATGACGAAGCGGTAGAAGCCCAGTAATCGGTCATCCATGGTCGATTCACGGCTGCGGATTTGGTCGGCGACATCACAATAACGGATGATTGGACCAGCAATCAGTTGAGGGAACATGATGATATACAACACAAAATCCGTGAGTTTCTCCATCGGCTTGTTGACGCCTCGGTAAGTGTCCAAGGTATAGGTGACGCTTTGGAACGAGAAGAACGAGATGCCAATGGGCAGCAAGATGCGCTTCCAAGTGAATGGCGCATGTCCCGTCAGCCCAAGGATGGCGTTTAGGTTTTCCATGGTGAAGTTGCCATACTTATAAAACAACAACAGCCCTATGGGTATGATGATGGACAGGCCGCAGAGCAATTTTTTCAACCCCGTTTTCTCCGTCCTGCACATCCATTTGACCAAAAAGAAGTTGGTTACTGTTGAGGCGACAAGTTGTATGATGAATTCAGGAGCTCCCCACGCGTAGAAAATAAGCGAAGCCAACAAAAGCACATAATTTCGGGCTTTCCTTGGCGTGAGAAAATAGACCAAAAAGAAAGCTGGCATGAAATAAAGGAGAAAGACGTTACTACTGAATACCATGATTTTCTGTTTTGTTGTTTGTACCGCTTTCTTTTTTAGGCCAAATCAGGGTGCCCTGCTGGATTTTGTTATTCACAAACCATGCTGCATTGTCTCGCACGGTTTGTTGGATACTTTTTCCATTTTGCGTTGCTTGTTTACGTATTGCCTTCATCCAATCGGGAGTGGTCATGATGTTGGCGATGGTGCGTTGGATTTCGAGTTGGACAAAGGCAGCTGAATCAGCGGCATTTCCCTCGGTTGTGCAGCCCAAAGCCATCAAAGCCTGTTGTGTGAATCCATTGTTCATCCGATAGAGTTGGGTGGCGCTGTAGGAAAGGACGACAAAATCGGCGGTGAGCAGCTCTTCGGCAAGGTCAAACTCATTGACAGAGTGGTATCGACTATCGTAGTGGACGATGCTGTTGTAGTACCAATACGGCGATTCGGAAAAGACCTCTTGCAAAGGAATTTGGACGGCGATGGTCCACCAAAATGAATCTCCGATGACAATGATTTTCGGCTTTATGGCAGTAGTGTCGCCATCAGTCGTGACATTAGCATAGGTATATTGGGGTTTTGACATGGGTCTCAAAAGGTTGAGCAGGCGTTCAAGGTCGTCATCGGTGCCAATGGCGCTGTGAATTTCTGCTGGTCCGAAGACAAGATTGTGCATATTAATATCACCCAAGTTTTCCATGTAGCGGATGAGTGTGTCAGCGGCTTGTATGGCGGCATATCTCGACCAGTGCATGCCCGTTTTCGGGAACACCATATAATTAACAGAGTCTTTGATTTGCATGAACCATTGTTCCAAATTGAGATGGTTGATGCCAAGTCGCGTGTAGATTTCTTCGTTGAAGAAACGTGCAGAGAATGTGGGCTCGTTAGAAAATGCAGTATCCTGGTTGTCGGGGAGATATTCTGGATAAAACAAATCCTTGGCTGGCATCATGCAGACGAAAAGTTGGATGTCATGCGACTGAAGCTCTTGTTGCAGTCGAAGTACTCGTTGTGCCTCTTCTGCAAGCATCGAAGCCATTTGGAGAGAGTCGCTTGCGTAATAGTGGAACAGTTGCTGGTAATAATCGGGCACAGTCCAAGGCTCGTACATCCATCCTTTTTTGCCAAACGCGACTTGGTCTTCGGAGACGTGTGTCTTGTTATAAAAATCCCAAAGATACTGGTTGTAAAGCCGAATCAAAGGCTCTCGGCATCCGAAATGTTGTTCCAAATGCTGTTCGGTCTGCTGTTGGAAACTACCATCGCGATAGCTTTGAAAACTTAGTTCGGGCTTGGGCTTCTCAATGACCACCCCCCTCAACGGCTCAAACTTCGGCCAGTTGAATGCCTTCTGAAGCATCGAGGCGAACAACAATAATACTGTCAGTGTGAACAATATGGTCTTGATGGCGTTCCTCATGGGGAGGTAATCTAAAACTTGCAAAAATAAGAATTATATCGTTATCATCCCGAAAAACTGTACTTTTGCAGCATGAAAACGAAGAGGATAGAACTGCTTTCACCAGCTAAAGATGTCGAGGTGGGCCTGGCTGCCATCAATCATGGCGCAGATGCCGTCTACATCGGTGGCCCCGACTTCGGTGCACGCGAAAAAGCCTCCAATAGCATTCAAGACATCGAACGCCTTTGCCGCCATGCTGCCTTATATGACGCCAAAGTGTATGTCACACTGAACACTTTGTTGTATGAACGCGAGTTGGAACGCGCCCGCAAGATTGTCTACGACTGCTGGAATGTAGGCGTTGATGCCCTCATTGTGCAGGACATGCAACTGCTCCAACTCGACCTGCCGCCCATTCCGCTCCATGCCAGCACGCAATGCGACAACCTGACCGTGGAGAAAGTACAGCAGTTGGAGCAGTTAGGCTTCAGCCAAGTTGTTTTGGGTCGCGAATTGAGCCTGAAGCAGATTCGGGATATTCGCGAGAAGACCACGGTGCCGTTGGAGTTCTTTGTACATGGTGCGCTCTGTGTCAGCCATAGCGGACGGTGCTATCTCAGCCAGTATATCGGCAACCGCAGCGCCAATCGAGGTGCCTGCGCCCAGCCCTGCCGCTTGCCTTGGGACTTGCTCGATGAGAACGGGAAGGTAGTGATCAAAAACCGACACTTGCTTTGCTTGAAAGACCTCAACAACAGCGCCCATTTAGAGGAATTGATTGATGCGGGCATCACGAGCTTCAAGATCGAAGGCCGATTAAAAGACGCTGATTATGTGAAGAATGTGACCGCCTATTACCGCCAAAAATTGGATGAAATCATCAGCCGACGCAATGATTTGGAGCCAGCTTCATACGGACATTTCAACTATACATTTGATATCAATCCAGAGAAATCCTTCAACCGAGGCTTCACCGATTATTTCATCAATGGTCGGCAGAAGGGCATAGGATCGCCTTTCACTCCAAAATCGATGGGTGAATACATCGGTGAGGTCAGTTGGTGCAATCCTCTTCGCATGGAAATCGATACCGATAAGACCCTGCACAATGGCGATGGTCTGTGTTTTTTGAACCAGGACAACGAATTGGTGGGGTTGCGTGCCGATGTGGTGAATACAGGTAGAGACGGTGTGCACACCGTCTCTACAAACCGCCCCCACGGCGCCTTCCGTGGCGCAAAAATCTACCGCAACCTCGACCTCGAATGGCAAAAACAGGTGGAGGCCTCCACGGGTAACCGCAAGATGGACATCGATTTGGTTTTGTCGGAAACGGGAACGGGGTATGATTTTTCCGCATTTCTGCGTAGAGACGCACGGCCGTGCGTCTCTACCAGCATACAATGCGACAAAATCCTCGCCAACAACCCCGAGAAGGCCACCGAAAACATCCAAAAAAAGGCCATGCAATGGGGCGACACGGTGTTCAATCCCGTCAATTTGGAATTGAAATTCAACGAACCGCGTCTCATCCCTGCCTCACTCATCGGTGAGATGAAACGTGATTTGGTGATGAAATTGACAAATGAATTAATTGAAAACCATCGGAATAACCGAAAACAACGTTGTACGGACACACCGAGTGTGTCCGCCGAAACGCCCGAAATCGAATGCACACGGTGCGTCTCTACCAACCCTGACGAAATCCCTACTGCATTAATGACCTGCCACCATTGCATCCGTTACGCCAATGGGATGTGCAGCAAGGAAACGGGGCAGAAGGCAACGCCGCTGTATATCCGCAACGGTGCTAACACCTTCCGCCTCGAATTTGACTGTCGAAATTGCCTGATGCGTGTTATGGCCGTCGCTGATTGAGTTCATTGTTCGCGGATGAACATCAAATTCGTGTCATGCCCAAAAGTGACCTCGAATTGGAAATAGTCGCGCTCGTCCTTCTTGATGCTGACGGAGTAGGTTTGTCCCAACTTCAGGTTTTCGATGATGATGTCCAAATGGCGACCGCACAAGCAATCGGCCCACGAATCATCATAGAGCAGTTCGATGGAGATGTTTTGTTCCTGCGTTTGGATTTCAGGTCGGATGGTGTCAACGTCGCAATAGAATGGCGTGTTTGTGGTGCTGATTTTCAACTTCGTTTCGTCAACGGCAGTCACGTAAATCGTGTCATTCTGTTCATTGTCGCGGTGGAGAACGACATCGTTGCATCCCGAAACGAAGAAGCCGGAAACCTTAGGCTGCTTGGCCTCTTTCTTGTTGCATCCCTCCAAAGCGAGGAATCCGATGACGAAAAGTGCCGTCAGGGCGATGATGGTTTTGATTGACTTGTTCATAACAATTGAATTTTAGAGGTTACCTGAAACTTGGTTTTAAGTCTTCGAAAACTTTCTGGCAAAAGTATATAAAAAATCCGCCATTTTTTCAAGTCCAATGGGCATTACAAACTTTTGAAAACTTATCTAATTGATTCTTAATATATTATGGTTTTTTATTACAACATTTTGTTGGCCATTCAAAAGTGAATGACACCATGAAAAGACCAAATTTTGTGGTGGCAAGATTAAAGATTCTTAGTTGAGAACAATTTCTTTATACCCGAAAACCACCTCCAAGCCTTTCCCTTTGAAGTATTCCCTCACTTGGTTTTCAGTCCATTCCGTAGCAGCCAAAATAAAATCGCCGCCCCAAGCGCCCAAGGATTTCAAAACTCCCTCGAAATCGGGGAAACGCTTTTGCACTGGTTCTTGCCCAATGCATCGGCTGATGATGCGTTCGTGGCATTGCATAAGCATAGCGAATTCGTCCAAACTTTCACATTTCGGCACGGCACGGCTGATTTCCGAAATGGCTTCTATGTCTTTTTGTAAATCAACGGGATTTGCCTTTGCCAAAAACGCCTTGATTTCCTTGGATGAGCTTTGCTTTTGGCCTTGATAAACAAAGAAAAGATGCTTGGCGAAAGGCGGATTGAAATCAATAGGTTGAACCATTGGGGTCGGCGTTTCGACGGGCTCAGGGACCTTAGCTGGCGAATCAAGCGAAGGTCGTTGAGCTTGTCGAAACGCCGGTTCAGACATTGTGAGCTGATAATAAATCGGTCCTTCCGCCGTGGCGCAGGCCAAGTCATAGCCCGAGCCACCAAAGGTCAATTTTAGCAGTTCGTAAGGATTCACATCCGCCCATCGTGCCAGGTTGGCAATCAAGGTGGAGCTGCTGCCCAATCCCCATTCAGGGTTGAAATCGAGATGGGTGCGCACGCGCATATCACCGCCATGGAAAGCCTTTGGCTTCAGTTGTCTGATGGCTTTCAAGATGCTGGCGAGTTTTTCGGCCTTGGCCGTGTCATCGGTAGAGATGGGCTCAAGCGTTTCGGTGTCAAACAAGACCGAAAACCAAGGTTTGTCAGGTTGTTGGGCTATCCAATGCAAACGGTGCGTATCGGTATCAGCGAGTGAGATTTCAAGGCTTTGTCCTAAATTCAATGGCAACGCTAATGCCAAAGCACCTTTCAGGACAAGGTATTCGCCCGTCAAGAGGAATTTTCCGTAGGCTTGGTAATGGCTCATTTCTTTAAGGAGTCTAGGAATTGTTCCACACCCGCATACGACACGGTCTTGTCCTTGAAATACTCGCGTGCCTGTTTTTTCTCCTCTTCCGTGGCATTCAGTTGGTTCAAGATATTGTTCAAATGCATCTTCATATGTCCCGCTTGGATGCCTTTGGTAGTCAGTGAGCGCACGGCGGAGAAGTTGTTGGCCAAACCCATCGTAGCGGCAATTGTCATCAGCTCGGGGGCGGTGGGGTTGCCCAAGAGTTCAAGAGTCTTCTTGGCCAAGGGGTGTAGACTGGTTAGGCCACCAACGGTGCCCAAGGCCATCGGCACTTCCAACTCAAAGTGGAAGATGCCGTTTTCGAGGGTAACCGATGAAAGGCTCTCATAATGTCCATTGCGCGAGGCGAAAGTGTGTCCAGCAGCCTCCACAGCGCGGAAATCATTGCCAGTGGCGATGACCACTGCATCAATGCCATTGTAAATACCCTTGTTATGCGTGGTGGCGCGGTCAGTGTCTATATGGGCAATGTCGACGGCTTTCTTGAATTTTTTAGCGTATTCGGCGCCTGAGAGATGCTCGTCAATGCCGTCCAATTGTTCCACAGGGCATTCCACCCAAACTTTCACACGGCAATCGGGCGTGTTATTCGACAGGATGGTCATAATGATCTCCACCTTACGGAGGTCTTCGGGCAGGTCTTTTTGCTCGGCAAAAAAGTCTTGCAGACTGTGCCCAAACTGCTCCAAGGCGGAATTGATGAAGTTGGCACCCATCGCGTCTCCCGTGTTGAATTCCACACGAATTTGGTAATAGTCAGGGATTTGTGTGCTGTAGTCGATAAGCTGCATCCTAAGGATGCCGCCGCCGCGATTTCGCATCTTTTCGGTCATGGCATCGGTGTCGGCCAAAAGACGTTTCTCAATTTTCGGGAACAAGGCAAACAGCTTTTCCTTGTCGCCACTCCAACCGAAATGCACTTGTCCGACCTTGCGCACATCCACGACCTCGGCATGGAATCCACCGCGTTCACCCCAGAACTTGGCCGCCGCTGAAGCTGCTGCGACAACGGAACTTTCCTCGATGACCATCGGCACAATGTAGTCCTTGCCGTTGATGGTCACATTGGGTGAGATGCCGTAAGGAATGAAGAAATTTGTGATGGTATTCTCGCTGAACTCATCAAAGAGCTGCTGCTGCTTCGAGTCAGAGTGCCAGTAGCTTTTCAGCAGGCTGATGACTTCGCCGGGGTTCTCGAAGTAGTTGGCAATCAGCTTCAGCTTCTCTTCCTTGAGAAGTTTCGAAAAGCCTTTCTTTATGCGTTCGCGAGTAGCCATATTGTTTGTTCTACAAAGCCCATGTCATTCCCTAGGGAATCTATGGGCTTTGTTATTACCATTCTTCTTCTTCAATCACTTTTTCGGGAACCAGACTCTCTTCAAACTTTTGTCCCCAGTCTTCGGCAAAGGCGGACATTTGTTGCAGGTAATTGTCCCAAATAGGCTGATAATTAGGATCTTCCTTGTTCATCCATTCCTCGCAGGGATGGTTGCTTTGGGTCTTCTGCATGAAGTCGGTAAGGGTATAACGCACACGGCCTTCGCGCACTTCGATGGTGAAATAATAGGTAATCCAAGGCCATTTCGACTTCACTGCGTCGCCGTTGTCGAGCTGGAACTGATGCTTGCCTTTCAGAGTGCGTCCGTCGTTTTGGTTGAGGATGGTTGAAGGGCTCTTGTAGTAGGTGTTCATAAACTGGCTGTAGATACGGTTAAACACCTCATCCTCAGAACCTACGGTGTTGATGACCTTGCGGAAACAAATCTTTTCCGTCTTCGGATCAATGGGCATGTTGGATTGGGCAAAGGTAAAAGTCGCAAACAAGACGGCGACAATAAGCAATGCTGTTTTCTTCATTTCTTTTTTAATTTGGTCACAAAATTAGTAATAATTCATGTTGCTTCGGCGCAACGGGTGTGAAAAATAACAAATATTAGGCCAAAACTACAAGGGCTTGACTTCAGAATTGTCGTGGCAAGCCAAATCCTTTAGCGGATTGCCTTTATAGTATAAAGTGGAGGCGTCATTCAAGGTGGCTTTCAGATATTCGGTCACCCAGACTGTGGCTTCGGAGGCTTCGGAGAGCTCTGCATATAGCTTATTCACTTGGGTTTCAACCATGTTTAGTATACTGCCGTCATGTAGTTTTATATCGGCTCTGGCTGTTTCGCCTCCCCGATTGATGAATCGAGAGTTGCCGTTCAGGTTTAGGTCGAGCAGTTCTGTGGCATGGATTCTCCCATTGAATTGTGAGGATTGTTTCAATGAGGCTATGCAGGTGGTACCGTCAAATTGGAAATCGAGCAGTTTTGAAGCCGCATCCATCACGATTTCACATTTGTCGCCCGTGTAGGTCAAGGCATTGCAGGAAGAAGCATCAGTCAGGTTCACATAGAGTCGTTCTCCAATATATGAGCCTGTAAATGTGACTTTTGAGGCAGTCTTGGCATCAATTTTTTCGAGTTGGCGCAAATGTACGGTGGCACGGAACTCAGAATTGATGGCCGTGAAGGTCTTGAGCATAAAACCAAGTTCGAGATGGGTGTCGTTCATTTTGGCTTTAACATAAGGTTCCAGATAAGCGGAATAGGCCAGCTCGACATAGGTGCAACTGTCGGCCACAACGGTCACTTGCCAGCCGTCACTGACTTCGATTTCACGGATGTCGGCATTTTCAAGGACAGTCTTTTGAACAAGGGTCATGTCGGCCTCTTTCTTGCAGGAGGTGGCGAAGCAAAGGGCTGCAAAAAGGATGAGTATGGTTTTGAGTGTTTTCATGCTGTATTAACGAATTATAGTAACATTTATTATTGATGATGATAAGGTTCGCCCTTTAAAATCGTGAAGGCACGGTAAAGTTGCTCGACAAAAATAAGCCGCACCATTTGGTGGCTGAAGGTCATGGGTGAGAGCGACATCTTGGCGTTGGCGCGGTCGTAGACTTCCTGCGCGAAGCCGTAAGGCCCGCCTATGATGAACACCAACCTTTTTGCGCCAGAAGCCATCTGTTTTTCAAGGTTTTCGGCAAACTCTACGGAGGTGTACTGCTTGCCGTTTTCGTCCAGAAGGATAACTTGGTCGCTAGGTTGAAGCTGTTGCAGCAGTAGGAAGCTTTCGGCTTTCTTCTGTTGGTCTTCGCTGAGGGTCTTGCGGTTACGCGGGTCGGGGAGTTCCTTCATCTCGAACGAGGCATAATGCCCGATGCGGCCCACGTATTTCTTAATGCCGGTGATGAGGTAGTCTTCATCCGTCTTGCCGATGACCAATAGTAATATTTTCATTTTTTTCGTCACAAAACCTGCAAAACTGTCAAAACTATTTGCTTGGTTGGGAAAAGCCTGCCAACCGGTGGCTTTTCGGCGACAAGCGGTTGCGTGCCGCCACTACTAAAATGAGGTTTTGTGGGTTTTGTATGTTTTGTGATATTATTATAACTTTATGTTTTCTAGTAGTTTATAAGCTTTATTTCGGTCCTGTTCCAATTGCGCTTTCAGCTCGTCCAGCCCCTCAAATTTCTCCTCGTCGCGGATGCGGTCGATGAAGCGCACATGGATCTGTTTGCCGTACAGGTCGCCATCGAAGTCGAACAGGTTGACCTCGATGATGGGGTTGTCCTCACTGCGGTCGCCGATGGTGGGCCGGTGCCCGATGTTGGCCATGGCCTTGTAGGTCTTGCCTTCGTAGTCGACGAGACAGGCATACACGCCTCGGTTGCTGATGAGCATATATTCCCTCGGCAACTCAAGGTTGGCCGTTGGGAAGCCCAATGTGCGTCCAATCTTGTTGCCCACCACGACTTCGGCAGTGACGGAGTAGGTGTAGCCCAACAATTGGTTGGCACGCTTCACATTGCCTGTAGCCAAAGCGTTACGGATCTTCGTGGAGCTGATGGCGATGTTTTCAACATCCTGTGCAGCAACGCGTTCCACCTTGAAACCATATTTCAGTTTCATGTCGTTGAGCAGACCAAAGTCGCCCATGCGGTTCTTACCGAAGTGATGGTCGTAGCCCACAACGATATAATCGGGATGGATGTTATCAATGATGTAGTCCTTGATGAAAACCTCTGAGGGCGTGCGCGAAAACTCTTTGGTAAAATTGATGATGACCACGTTGTCGATCCCATACTCCTCGAATTTCTTGAGTTTTTCTTCGGGCGTGCAGAGGAAACGCAGGTTGGAGCTATCGATATTGAGCACCTGACGGGGATGCGGACTAAAAGTGACCACAACCGTCTCGCCACCAATGCTTTGTGCCAAGGTCTTCATCTTGTTGAAGATGGCCTGATGGCCAAGGTGGACGCCATCGAAGGTGCCGATAGTGACCACGGCGTGGGGAATGTTTCGAGTTTCTATGATGTTTCGAAAGACTTTCATCTGTGAATGATGAATGCGGAATGATGAATGCGGAATGATGGGTCCGGTAGGTCATTCAGCATTCAGAATTCAGCATTCCGAATTCCTAATTATACAAGTTTTGATTCAATTAAGTATTTAGCAATTTGCA